>Ga0214917_10001538_pt1 | contig 29516 bp, 41 predicted proteins | sample LL_1208_BB_MetaG_FD_177983 | JGI IMG/M metagenome (GOLD analysis project Ga0214917, IMG submission 177983) | Freshwater microbial communities from Lake Lanier, Atlanta, Georgia, United States - LL_1208_BB | ecosystem: Environmental > Aquatic > Freshwater > Lake | place: USA: Georgia | collected... | reverse complement strand
TCAACTTTTGCCGGTAGCTGATCCAGCGCCTTCTTGAGCTCGGCCAGGCCGCTGACTGCAATCTCAGCCATCACTCAGCCCCCGTTTCAATGCACTCAAAAACAATCCAGCGCCGAGCGTCCTGCAGGTCTCTGGCTGCGGTGATCTGCATCACCCGCGAGCCGTAAAGAATGCGCCAGGCGTCCGCTTCGATCGCTGGCATCAGGTCCAGCTGGTAGCGGACCATGATCGTGTGCGTCAGCGTCGATTCCAAAGCGCCTGATCGCATGCGCTCCTGGCCACCAACGGGCTTCACATTGGCCCAGACGGTGGCGATGTTTGTCCATCCTGTCGATTGCTGGCCATAGCTGTCCAGCGTTGTCACGCGCCGTTGGATGGTGATGCGGCGATCGAGCTTGCCTGCGTCCATCAAAAATCAATCACGCGGTGGGGCTCAAGCAGCTGCGGCACAAAAAGCGTCGCATTCGATGTAATGCCAGCGCCAACCACCATATCCTCGCGCTGTTCATACAGCGAGGCAATGCGCAGCAACATCCACTGCTTGACACCACGCGGTGCAGTCTCACCGCATGTAACATCAACACGCACGATCTCGGCATAGTTGCCCGTGGTTGGCGTGCTGAACGTATTGTTCAAAAACACAGAAGCAGGCAACGACTTGACAATTTCGTATTGCGTTGCTGTCAAGGCCTGCCAGGCGCCGTTTTGATCACGCCAGTAAAGCGTGGCCGAGCTCACCTGGCCGCAGCCATGCAGCTTGATGCGCTCAAAATCATCAAAGTAAAGTTTCCACGACTGCGCCCCAAAACGTCGAGCGCAAGCTGACTCTGCAGCGTCACGCGCCACACTGATCAGCGCGTAGATGTAGGCATCTTCGTCGTTAGAATCAACGCGCAGGTGTGCTTTGGCCTCTGCAAGCGTGATCTGCTCGTCCGTTGGCCCTGTAACCAGCTCAGACCTTACCCACATGTCAGCCTCAAAAAAAAAGAAAACGCCCCGCAGCCATGCCGCAGAGCGCTTTCGTCTTACTGCTAATTAAACGGCTGGGTTTTGATAAAACTTCAAACCACCGCCAACGTCCGTGTAATTGCCTGCATGACGCGAAAGCATCAAAAAGCCAACCTGGCCTTTTTTAGCGTAAGCACTGTCAGTCATGCGAAACAGCGTGAATGCCATCACATCACGGATGATGTAGGGTGTGAAATCGCCGTAAACGATTGACTTTGCAGAAGCTGCCATCGCTGCCACATCGTCATTGATAATCAGGCGATCGCCCAGCAGCGTATCGGGCACACCGCCAGGCACACCGACTTCGTAGCCTGGCACAAAGATCGGACGATTGCTCTGATCTTTGATCTTGCGAATCGCTTTAACCGTGCTATCAGCCATCATGAAAGCTGCGCTGCGAGCGCGGTACAAACGATCAACACTGTGCTGCAAATCAATCAGATCGTCGTAGGTCACGCTGGTTGTTTGACCCGCTGCGCCAACCTTGCCCGATGAGGCAGCAACCACAACACCTTTGGGCTGGCCTGAGCCCGTGCCGGTGGTGAAGTGCTTGTTGGTGATGCGTGCAATGCGCGTAACCAGACGATTGCGAACAAAGGCTTCAATGTCCACAGCCGAGTCTTGCAGCAACTCGATGGGCACCGCAACGTCCTTCGAGGAGTATTTGTAGGTGACCAAAGGCACAACACCAAACGAAGGATCTACGTTGGTTGAAGATGCGTTTTCTGCAAGAATCTCACCCTCTTCAGACGTGCCATCCGAGGTTGGGTAGTCAATCGGGTTGCCCATTTCGGTGGTAATCACTGTGGCAACCGTACGCACGCCGCCTGTGGATTTAAGCGCCTCGGTAATCAATCGCGCCACGTCTTTTTGAACGGTAAAACCGCCTTCACTATTCGTGGTGGTGCTCATGGTTGCGCGAATCGCAGACCATTCGTGCGCGGTGACTGCGTTGTCGCCGCCACGGAGCCACTTGGAAAACACGGCGCCAACTTCGCCCTTGTCGCGCTGAACGCGAGCTGCAGCGTCATTGACTTGTGCATCAAGTGCTTCTTTGGCAAGCCGCTCGTTGGCATCATTGATGCGCTTAATTTGTGCGTCAACGTCATCAATTTCTGCGAGCAAACCGTCGTACTTAGCTGTATTTTCAACAGTCCACTTTTCGTTGTTTGCGTCAAGATAATCGTGAGCTGATTTTGCGAGAGTGTTGCGGCGCTCCCGCAGGTTTTGGATGCTTTTCATCACTTTCCTTTCGGTGGTTTAAGAAAAAAACCGTCTAAACACGACGGCCTAATCTGCTAGCGGGAGCTAGGCAGCTTTGGTCACCAGCTGCAGCTTTCTGCGCAACTGATCGACATTCGATTTGACAACGGGTGCTTTTGCATAAGCGCTCATGTTCCAAGCGCCCTGCGCTTTAGCGCCCAACTCAATACGATCGGCAAATCCGCGATTCACTGAGTCTTGAGCAGTCATCCAGGTTTCGTCGCGCATCCACTGAGCAATTTGCTCGGAGCTTTGCCCTGTGCGCTTTGCGTAGGTCATCACAAGTGAGGCATCGATTTGCTCAAGCAACGCTGCCGTATTCATAAAGTCATCAGAATTTCCAAGGCCCATAGTCCAAGCCTTATGAATCATGAAAAACCCGCCCTCGTTCATCACAATTTCATCGGCAGCCATAGCCACAACGCCCGCAGCGCTTGCTGCATAGCCATCAATGTGAGCAACGATCTTGGCGGGATGCTCACGCAAAGCCTGCTCCATGGCTCGCGCGGCAAAAACGTCGCCCCCAGGCGAGTTAATGCGCAGCGCAATGACCTTGGTATTTATTTGCGCAAGCGTCTGCACAAACAACTGTGGCGATACGCCGCCAAAATATTCAGCAGCTAAATCATTTGAAACAATTTGATCGTATAAATAAATCGTTGACTGATCGTCTTCTTTTTTATCTGTCGAATATTCCGCAAGAAAAAAACCAGACTTTTTGTTGTCAACCAGTAACTTAAAACAATCTTTCATGGGGTTGCCTCTTGTGTAATTTGTCCCGCATTGGAAATTGCATCAAAACCTTCAATCGGTGGCATGTTTTCAAGTTTGCGAACTTCGTTCACGCTCATCCAACCAGGTTCTCCGGCGCGACCAAGAGCAATTCGGTAGCTTTCGTTACGCGACTTAATGTCTCCTCGTTCAAGACCAGATGTTTGAAATTCACAAAAGTTTCGAGAGGTTTTGAATACTTTTGCGTTAATTTCTTGCTCAAACGCAACCAAATGTCTTTGAAGCGTGAATTTCACAAAACCAATAGACATCTGCTCTACGCCAGAGCCCCATGAGGTTGTTTTCTCGGTGTGGCCGATCATGTGCGGTGGCACTCCGAAAACACGGGCGATGTCCTCGACTTGAAAACCGCGTGTTGTGAGCAGCTGCGAATCTTCAGCGTTAAGCGTCACTTCGTGAATCTTTGCGCCGCCGGTGAGAAGTGCTGGCAGATTCGATTTATAAACGCCCTGGTGCCGATCTGCCCAAGAGCGGCGATACATCTCTTGTTGCTCAAAACTCAAATTGCCTGGAATTTCCAGCGCAAAATCAGGCCGTGCTCCATTTTGAAAAAACCTTGCGCTGTGCTCATCGGCAGCAATGGCAATGCCTGCAGGGTTGCGCAGGACGTGTTTAATTTGTGAAAGCCCACGCAGCCCGTCAAACCCAGGGCCAGGAATGTGCAGCACATCATCAGATTCAACCACGGTCGGATATAAACCACCGTCTGTGTCTCGTTCACGCCAAAGCGTGTACACAATTCGATCGTCGCGCTTATCGACTTCAACGCGCAGCGGGTGAATAGGTTCAAAACCGATAATCACCGGTGAAAATGGGCTTGCCCGATGAATCAAAACAAACGCATCGCCGTGCAGCAATTTGGATGCGGTCACAAACATCCAAAACGACGCTGCAGGCCAGTTTTGCCAAGGGCGCTCATTGAGCATCCACCAGATCTCTGGCATGTAGCGTTCGCGGCGATCTTGACTGCGACGATAAAAATGCAGCGGCAAGCTGGCAATTGACCCACCAATCAACTCCACGCAAGCGTGAACAGCAGAAACAGACATGGCGGTGCGTTCGTTAACCGACACGCCTGCTGCACCGCCTCCGGCTGTGAACCAGTCATACAGCTCGTTGCCGCGCATGCCCTCGCTGATAGGAATCCCGCCCGAAGCCTGCACAATGCGCATCCCCAAACGGTTGAGCCAATTTTTCATAAAATAATGATTTGAGGTTTAAGCTCTTCCTGTTTTTCAGTTGACATTGCTCGACCCAAAGCCATGATCAAGGCGACCACGCCGTCGATCTTGTTCTCTGGCCGCTCCTTGCGCGGATAAATGTTGTCTTTGACGTCCGTGTGCGCCACCACGTTGCTCATCATCCAAGCCAGCACTGGATTGCCGTCGTGGTGCAGCCGCCCTTGCAGCACCAGTGCCTCAATCTGCTTCATGGGCTCGCTGAAATTCAGCACCGTTGGCCTCATTTCGACCATCGGCACCGACTGAGCCATCATCCTTGTGGCCATCTGCGTTGCCTGAAACGGGTCGTAAGGCACCTCGCGCACTTCAAACCGCGAGCAATCGGCCAGCAAATCGTCTTCAATCACTTGGAAATCAATCACCGCGCCATCAGTCACCGAGAGCAAACCCATCGACTCCCAGCCTTGGTATTGGCTGTTCTCGCCGCGATCCACCGTGTCACGCGGCAAGTAGTACTGCCCAAACACATAAAAGTGCTGCTTGCCATCGACCTCGCGCGTGAAAAGCGACATCTTGGCCGCGATGTCCACCTTGCTCGCTAAGTCCAACGCGATCCAGACAGGCTCGCCAACAAACTGCTCGGCATCCAGCGTTGGGTCTGCGCAGCGCTCCCAGGCGCGCATATCCATCCAGGCGGTGTCAGCGTTGACCCACTCGTTTAAGTGCTTGGTCTTAAAGTTGTTCGCTGCAGACGGCATCGTCATCGCCTTGGCCTGCAGCGGCAGCAGCACTTCGGGCATCACCGAGATGCCCCAGTTGGGATTCGCCTTGATCAGCGCATCCTCGGTCGTCCAATCATCGCCATCGTCCAGCCCGTAGATGATCCCGAACTGCGAATCGTCCTTGACCGAGCCATTGAGCACCTTGGCCACAAAGCCGCGCACCTCGTAGCAGATCCCTGCTCGATTGCTGCCAGCGGTCGTGATGACCCACAAAAGCGACTGCGCACGCTTGCCGGTGGACGTTTCCACCACGTCGTAGACCGCGCGGGTCTTGTGCGCGTGCAGCTCGTCCACGCAAGCAAAGTGCGTATTCAAGCCATCGAGCGTCGATCCTTCTGCTGACAGCGCCTCAAACTTGCTCGCGGTGCGCAGCACGTTGATGTTGTGCGCATTGACGTCCACGCCAAAGTGAGCCTTCAGGCCTGGCGTGCGCCTGGCCATGTTTTGCGCATCGCCAAACACGATCTTGGCCTGGTCGCGGGTCGTGGCGAAGCTGTAAACCTCGGCGCCACCCTCGTTGTCCGCAGCCAGCATGTAAAGGCCTACGCCCGACGACAGCGCCGACTTGCCGTTACCCCTTGGCACCTCGATATAAACGCGCCTGAAGCGCCGTGTGCCGTCTTTCTTGACCCATCCGAAGATGGTCGTCAGGATGAAGATCTGCCAAGGCTCCAGCGTGATCAGCTGGCCAGCCTTTGGCCCTTTGATATGAGGCAGCAGCTCGATGAACTGGCAGACCTTGCTGGCCTTTGCCTTGTCGAACTGAAACGCCGCGCTTTTGGCTTTGAAGCGCTTTAGATCGTCTGTCTGCCGCTTGCAAGCCGCCGCAACGAAACGAGAAGCCGCAATGCGACCCGACGCAACATCCTTTGCATACGTCGCCGCAATTGAGCAATAGTCACGCTTCGTCACCAGCTAGCTTTGCCCAAGGGTCGTCGTTGATCGTTTCCTCGGCCATGACGATGCGTGAACGCGAGCTTGGTGTGAAACCCATCTCAGACGCGGCCTTCATCATGATCAAGGCCTGCTTGTTGGCGTTGCTCAAGTACGGATTGACGATCGGATAGCCCGATGGCGATGCCACCACCTGGCCGTTCTCAGTCACTTGCTTGACCGCATCGCGGTGAAACACGCAGGCCACAACCCAAGTCTCAAGCACCGAGCGATCGAGTCGCTTGAGCAAACCCTTTGGCGCATTGACAATTGCGTAGTCCCAGATCTCGCGCTGAACGTCAGTAAAGTGCGCCGGTGCCTCAGACAGATCGCCTGATACTTTAGGCTCACGCTTATTCAAAGGACGCTTGCCTGGATTGCCTGTCACGATTTTCAAATGCGTTGGCTTGGGTTTTCGTCCAGCCATCTGTTGATCCCCTTTTGCCAAATTGCGCCCGCGAAAATTTGGTCGGGCGCGCGGTCTAGGTCCACAAACCCCTAGCCTTCCGGTACCCCCTACCCCTTGCACGCTTTCATTTCGTTGCTTCAACGCGACACAACCCGTCGGTTGCCAAAACCACCATCTTCGGCAGCTGTCTTGGTCGAATGGCACGAAGCGCACAACGGTTGCCAGTTGCCAGAGTCCCAGAAGAGCTTCTGATCGCCCAGGTGCGGCACGATGTGATCGACAACCTTGGCCAGCTTCACGCGGCCTTGGCCATCGCAGACGCGGCACAAAGGATGAGACATCAGGTACGTCGCTCTAGCCTTTTGCCATTTCGATCCGTAACCACGATCAGCCGACGACCCACGTCGCGCATCGGCCTGCGTCCTAGCCTGCTGCTCCACCTGCACCCTAGCCCGCTTATGTCCAGCGCAGTACGCTTGATCACCATCGATCAGTCGTCCACAACCTGGATGGTTGCAGATGGTCTTGGGTCTTGTCGGCATCAGCTTTCCCCAAAGAAAATGGGCCTGATCTTGCGACCAGACCCATAAAGTCCAACCAGTGAGGAGACCGACAACACGACAACAAAAAACAAACTTGCACAAACGATAGACACACCTTTCCCAACAATGGGTAGGATGGTTATCGTTGTTATGCCCGCATTATGCCACACTTTTCTCAACACCTTGCAATAGGTCTTCATCCTGCCCCGTTCTCAACGCGCGAGCAGTGCCCCGACTGAAATCTTCAAAGGCCGCGTCCAGCGTTTCAACGAGCTCGCGGAAGCGGTAATCGAACTCGTCCTCGCTCCACTCAAGCTCTGCGTCCTTGGCCGTCGGCATGGGCGTGATGCCGGTACCCCCGCATGTTTGGCAGACGATGTTGCTGACGTGCTGCTGGTGGCCAATGACCATGCAGCCGCGCCCTGCGCATGTCCTGCACTTGTCCGACAGCCACCAAAAGCACACGCAGCAGGCCAGCCGCTCAATTTCATCACGGGTGCCCCCCCTTTTTTTTTGGCGAGCTTTTGCCAGCGCCAGCCTGGACACTGACCGCAGCAACTGCCTGGTGCGCTCGACGTCCAGCGTGTAGCGCGACCGGAAGGCCAACGCGCCCAGGCTGCGTGACCGGCCAGACCAGCCCGACGCGATCACCTTGTCCAGATCGCATGCGGTCTCGCGCAGCCGCAAGTCATCGCTCCCCAACGCGGTGACAACGCGCTCAATCAACGCGCTCATCGCCACCGCCTGTTACAACTAAACGTTGATTCATTCCAATCATCGTGCGCTTTCCTCATCAAAGCAGACAAAAAAAGTGATGAAAAAAATCCAGCTCATCACCGGCCAAAATCTGCACGCACTTACTCCACACCTATACTAAGTAAGTGCGTGCAGTGCAAAACCCCCTGATGAGACCCCTTTAAAGGGGGTCTCTCATCATCAGGGGGCTGGCTTTTGCACGCGGTTGCACGTACTAGTGCGTGCGAACTGCGTGCTAAGTGCGTGCAAGTCATTTGAGACCCTCAAGCGGGCACTCATGGCCTTGGTTGCAAGCACCGCCACAGCAAATTTGCCGGTAGCTTGCCTCGGCCTGCTCGCGCAGGCGCTGCGCCTGGCGCGTCAAGGCATCGGCCTGTTGGGCAAGCATTTCCATGCGCATCTCAATGACCGAAGGCAGCTGCGCTGATTGATGAGCGGGTAAGTTGGTGATCATGGCTCACCCCTTTCCTCGATCTCCCGCAGCAGCAGCTCAAGGCGTGCCAATGCGTTCCAAGCCGCGTGCGCTGCGTGTGTGAGTCCTGTCTGCGGATCGTGCAGCGCGTCGTTCTCAGCCAGTAAATGCCGGTGCATCGCGTCTGTGTAGCGCTTAAACCCATCTTCAACGTACTGCCAGCCGTCTGCGCTGTACTTGGTCGCGCCGTACTCGCTAACTTCAACCACCGCGCGAATGGCTCGGTGCATCGAGTTGATGATCAGCGTTGGCCTGATCTTTCCGGCATCGAGCTTGGCGCCTGGTGCGTGCTGATTGAGCCCATTAGGGTCATGCTCTAAGCCATGTCGTTGTCGAGCAGCTTCCATTCTTCGCCTTGATAAACGGTCCTGCGTGCTTTCATGATTGCCCCGTCCCACCCCGCTTTGAAGATGGCAAACATGTGGCGATTGGTGCTGTCCATGCCATACGTTTTGCAATAAGTCAGCCATGCTTCTTCGACACTCACGTCTTGCTCTCCTTTTTTCTAAACAAATTGATTAAGGCCATGACCATTGCAGACACAATCGTCACTGGCAGCGCTAAGAACAGCAGCAGGCACATGGCCAGAACGCCGTCTAAAAACCTTCCAATGCTTTCAAATGGCTTCACAAAGCACATAAATAAAACGGTCTATAGTGTTGAAACTTATGCGTTTTATTGTTCGGTCGACGCTCAATCTTTTCAACCGATTCGTAGTAGTACGCGAACCCATGTTTGACGGCGACCGAGCGCTGCCGCTCCTGCCTGTGCCTGGTCACCAGGCCAGCCTCGATCAACGGCATCAGCGCTCCCGCAATTGACCTCGGCGTGCGTGCAAAGTGCTCGCCAAGCCCAATAGCATCAATCGGCGTCTTGCGCCTTTTCAAATAGTTCAGATAAAGCTGCTGTCGTTCAGTAAGTTGCATCGGGCAAACTCCTTAAGAAGTTGTCCAGCTGCTGCTTGTATGAAAGCTGCTGAGTGCGTTTAAGAACCAGTGACTTGTCAGTGCGGACAAAGCCTTGCGCCTCGTCTTTGCTATCAAAGCGGCGCACTAAGCCTTGATCGTCGTGAACTTCAAACCGCGGCAAGCGTGTGAACTTCATGCTTGCTTCTCCATTTGCTCGTGGCCTTTAGCGGTCACGACGACGCGCTCGCGCCTTTCCCTGTTTTTGCCTTCGTATTCCTCACCAGCAAGCGATCCATCACCAATGAGATCTTGCAAACGACTAAAAAATGTCTTGCGGTCCATGCGTAATGGAAACTGCTCGTGTGTTTTGAGTTTTTTGTAAATGTTGTTTGGTGCATTCGGCTGCATTGAAAGATTGCTACCCTCTTCGTTAGCCTCTGCAACCATGTCTAAAATCGCATTGTATTGTGCTTTTCGCAACATTTGAGCCGCAAAAATAGTGCCTGGAATAGTTCCAAAGAGCTTAAACGTTTTACTGACGACATCAAACTCTAAGTTGATGGGCTCTTGAAGCGCCCCAAGGTTGCACTTTTCGTGCCTTAGATAGATCGCATTGCCATCTCGCACCATCGCCCAGCGCGAGCGGGCTGAGTTATTCCACGCGGTCGATCCACTGAAGGTCGAGTTGCTGTCCAGGCCCGCCCCGACACGCACCGACGCCTTGTCAACGTGCGCTAGCAACAAGACTGCAGCGCCGGTGGTGTGCGCAATCAGATTCAAGGCTCGCATAAAACCCCTGACCGCTGTCCTGTCGTTTTCGTTGTCAGCAAAAACGTCCGACGCGTTATCAATCACGATCGTCTGTGCTTTGCTGCGCACCGCAGTGTCAGCAAGCCACTGCATGCGCTCGGTCGGATAGCCGTTGCGCCAGAGCACGCAATCAGATTGTGTCAAGTCGTACACCACCAGGTTCTCACGCAACGCGTGCATCGGCACGTTTTGATCGGCGCAGATGTTGGCCACGCGAAAGTGAACCGTCCTTGCCTCATCTTCACCCGATAAAACCAAGACGCGGCTGGGCTGGGTTTCAATGCCCATGAAAGGTTTTCCAAGAGCAAGCGCCACACTGATCTGCAGCGACAGATTCGACTTCCCAACACCGCCGTTAGCCGCAAGCAGCGTCACAGTTCGCTCAGGCAACCAACCTTGAAGCTGCCAGGCTGTGGGCTCAGGCTCACTGTGCGCCAATGACGTCCAATCCATCGGGACTAAGTCGTTTGGCTGAGTTTGCGCTGTGTTGGCCGCGTTTAAGTTAACCGTGATCGACGGTGGCTGTCGCACCGAGGGCGCAAACTGCTCTGCTGATCGCACCGCACGCGGGATCTCAGCACGGCGAGCCTGCCAGCGGCGCAGCTCATCAAGCTGGCTAGTTTCGGGCTTAACCTGATCCATCAGGCTATACAGAAACTCAACCGCAGCGCCCGCAAACATGCCACCAGCAACCAATGAGGCTGCAAGCCTTGTAAGGTTTTCGTGATATGAGCGCTGATCCACGGGTCCAGAAATGCCTGCGATCATTTCGCCCGCGTGAGATCCCTTTGCGGCTTGGCGATTGTTGGGCTGCACAGGCTCTTGACGCAGATCGTCCAGATCAATGCCAACTGCCTGGCAAGCGTCATCAAGCGACCAACGCACGCTGGGATTCCAGATCTCAAGCTGTACGCGCCACACACCGGCAGCGCGTTGCTTGGTGTTCGCGCCACGCGGTAAACGCACATAACGCACGCAGCCATTGCCTGAGCGATCGTTTGTTCGCCCTCGTGTTGAGAGCGAAATCATCACGCGGTCAACCAGTGCGGCGTTGCTGCAATCGGGATCATCAGGGTCAAGCAAGATGCCAACCTGGTGCTTGCCTGGGCTCGTCTGGATCGCGTAGGACAAATTGGCCACGTCAGCAAGCTGCACGTCATCAAGCGCCAACACCGCGAGGCGATGAAAAGTCTCCTTGCGTCTGATGAGCTCGCCGTCAGCGGTTGTGGTGAGCACCGACGTGCAAAAGTAGGTGTTGTCATCAACTGCGCGATCAATCAGCTGGGCGTGCGCGGGCACTCCTCGATAAGGCCTGCCCGTCCAAACGGATGGTGGCGCACCATCAGGGCTTTCGCGGAAACTTGCCACCCAGCCGTAAACACCGGAGTCTAGATGGCCATAAATTTCAGACAAAAAGTCGGAGTTGGTCATTGCTTGTTCCTCAATGACCATCTCAAACCTCAACAGCGGCCAATTCCTCCAGGGTAATGACAACGCCCCTACGACGAGCCATCTCCATCAACTGCGGCCAGTAGCGCTGTGGCACCATGCCGCCCGTGCCCTCCGGCCTTGGAGCGCACCACCTTGATAAAGCTGATTTATTTAAGCCAAGCTCATCTGACACCAGCGTTTTGCCCCCCAGTTTTTCAATGACGTGGTACGCGGGCGAAAGAAAGTGAACTGTGGGAATGGTCATCTGTAAATCTCCACCAAGTTGCGATTGACTCAACGTCCAGTTTGTGACAATGTTACCAACCTATTCACAAAAGACAACTAGGTGCAGTTTTGGACACCGATTGGTTCCGCGATCGCTTAAAAGAACGCAAGCTATCCCAGCGAGGTCTAGCCAAATTACTGGAGCTAGATCCAGGTGCGCTTTCGCTCACGTTGCGCGGGCTTCGCAAGCTCACGACCGAAGAGGCGCATGCGATTGCTACGGTCCTCAATGTGGCTACAACGGAAGTGCTTCGCCGCGCCGGTGTTCAGGTCACTGATGATGTGGTGCGCGTCAAAGTGATTGGGTACATCAACAGGCATCACGTTGTAACGCTTTACCCACCGCGAACCCACGACACGGTGGTTGGCCCTGCTGATTGCCCGCTCGGTGGCTACGCAATGCGCCGCCAATCGTTTGGTGACATCCTCGATGGATGGTTATATTTTGTAAACGGCAGTGAAGATGATCCGAAGGCCCATTTGCACCAGTTTTGTGTGGTGGCGCTTGAGACCGGTGACCAGCTGCTCGCAACGCTCAAGCCTGGTTATCGAGCTGGTACGTTTAACCTGATCAACGGCAGCGGCGCGGATATGCTGAAGTCTGACGTCAGGGTGGTTTGGGCCAGCCGTGTGCTTTGGATTAAGCCTGTTTGATTCATGCAAATTCCCGACTATTTTTGTCAACTTATTGATGCGATTTTCTCAATGTTTTGTTTAATGCACAACATTGAACTGAACGAGGAACCCGAACATGAACGATGACCGCAAAACTTGGAAATTCAAAGCTGCCGATGGCCGCTTTCGCGTCTGGCACGCAGGCAAAAACCTCTACTACGTCACCGACGACAAAGACGGCAGCGTAGTTGGCAGCCGTCAACATCTCGGCCAGGCCTTTGCCCTGGCTTCTCACTATCAACGGGTTGCAAAGTACGAAGGGGCTGCAGCATGAAGTCCAGCAACTTCACACTCATCGCTGGAGGCGCTGCTTTCGGTTTCATCTTTGCCGTACTGGCCTGGGGAATGCTTTGAACGACAACACCCCAGAGCTGCGCCCCTACATCAGCGGCGCTGACGTCATGGCCACCTGGCACCGCGTCACCGGCTGGATTCCCCCATCGCGCGATGCGCGCTACATCAAGAAATGGCTCGACTTTCAGCTTGAAATGCTGGACAGCCGCAGGCGAGCCATTGAAGCCCAGTTTTTCCTCAACTTGCTGAAAGGAACCGACGATGAAACAAGAAGACAACCCGATTGCCGAACGGGATTTGCAACCGATGCTGTGGGTGGGCAAAGTGCCTTTTGTGCCCCATTACACCAAGCGTCAGCTTTGGGTCAGTCCTGGTCGCGGCATGCACACGATCAAGACAACGACAGAGCTCATTGAGCTTGGAGCCAAGGTGGACATGCAGATGCTTTGGCCCAGGCACTGGACGCGCGGGCTCAATCTTTCGAACTAAGCGCTGCGAAATTCACAACCAACTGAGGAACAAACAACATGGATTTGATCGACCAACTGACTTTGAAGTGGCAGCAAGCCAAGCAGCGTGAATTCGAGGCCCGCGACGAGCGCGTGGGCATCGAGGAGCAGATCCTGGCGCTCTATCCAGCGCGTGAGGAAGGCAGCTCGACCATCGAGACCGACCTGGGCACCAAGATCAAGCTCACCGGCAAGCTCACTTACAAGTGCGACTTAATCGCGCTGCACACGATGACGATCGATTGGCCTGAAGACGTGCGCCCAGTGCGCCTGAAGATGGAAGTTGACGAAACCAAGCTCAAGGCGATCCGGCAAGAGTCGCCAACCATGTGGGCAAGGATTGCGTCAGCCGTCACCACCAAACCCGCCAAGACGGGCGTGGCGATCGAATTTAAGGAGCAATGAGCATGGCCTTTGATCTCTCATCCATCTGCAAGACCAAACGCATGCGTGCGCCCAAGATCGTCGTCGCAGGCCCAGGCAAGATCGGCAAGACAACCTTTGCGGCCTCTGCGCCTCGTGCTGTCGGCATCCTGACCGAAGACGGCGCCGACGCGGTCGATGCGAACGCCTTTCCGCTTGCTTCGTCATTGCAAGACGTCTACCAAGCCATGAAGACACTGCTCAGAGAGCAGCACGACTTTCAAACCGTGTTTCTCGATTCGCTCGATTGGCTTGAGCCGCTGGTGCAGCAGCACGTTTGCGAAGTCAACAAGTGGGCATCGATCGAGGCGCCAGGCTATGGCAAGGGTTACGTCGCCGCTGCCGAGGAATGGCGCAATTTGTTGACAGGCTTTGAAGCGCTGCGCCAGCAACGCAACATGGCCGTGATCTTGATCGCGCACGACAAGATCAAGCGCTTTGAGAGCCCGTTGCATGACGGCTATGACCAATACGTCTTGAAGCTCAACGATCGGGCAAGCGCCCTAGTGATGGAGTGGGCTGACGTGATCGGCTGGGCCAACTATCAGATCACGACGGTCGAGTCAGATGCCGGTTACGGCAGCAAGGAAGTCAAGGCCCGCACAACCGGCAAGCGGATCTTGCACGTCGAGCCTCACCCTGCACACATGGGTGGCAATCGCTTTGGTCTTAAAAACATGCCCCTTGCCTGGGGCTCATTTGCTGAGGCTTTGGCCTCGAAAGGAAACTGAAATGGCACAACTGAACTTCAAAGCATTCAACGTCGAAATCACACCGCGCAGTTACGAAGCGTTGCCCGAGGGTGACTACGAGATGATCATTATCAAGTCAGACACCAAGCCGACCAAGGCTGGCAATGGCCACTACCTTGAGCTTGAGATGCAGATCATCGGCGGTACGTTTTCCGGTCGCCGCCACTGGGAGCGTTTGAACCTGGACAACTTAAGCCAGCAGACCGTCAAGATCGCGCAAGAGCAGCTGGCGCGCCTGTGCATGGCCGTGGGCTTGAATGAGATCGAAGACTCCGAGGAGTTGCACGATTTGGCCTTTATCGCAACGATTGGCACCGACAAGAAGGACCCGACGCGCAACGTGATCTGGGATTACAAACCAGCTGCTGCGACCGCTGCGGCGCGGGTTCAGGTCAAGCCCGCCGCAGCTACAGCCCCGGCCAAATCTCAACGCCCCTGGGGCTAGTCATGGCTGCGCTACCTGAAACCCAGCACACAACGGCGCACGCGATCGTGCGCTGGTATGAATCAAAACCGCAAGAGCACCGGCCGCACATGGGCGCCAGCATCATCGGCCACCCGTGCGCGCGGTACGTGTGGCTGACCTGGCGTTGGGTAAAAAAAGCTCAGTTTTCAGGCCGCGTGCTGCGCATGTTTGACACGGGCAAACGCGAAGAGCTGCGTCTGTTGGAAGAACTGCGCGGCATCGGCGCCCAGGTGTGGGACACCGATCCCAACACTGGCGAGCAGTGGCGCGTGAGCGCCTGTGACGGGCACTTTGGTGGAAGCCTTGACGGTGTTGCTAAAGGCTTGCCAGAAGCGCCAAAGACAGCTGCGGTGATTGAATTTAAGACGCACAACGCCAAGAGCTTTGCCGATTTGTTGTCAAAAAAAGTTGCTGGAAGCAAGCCGCAGCACTTCGATCAGCTGCAGATCTACATGGGTTTGATGGAACTTGAGCGTGCGCTTTATCTCGCGGTCAACAAAGACACCGATGACGTGTACGTTGAGTGGGTTCATTTTGATAAAGATCACTTTGAAAATCTGATTGACTACGCTCAAGGCTTAATTGCGATGCCAACGCCGCCGGAGCCAATTTCAAACGACCCGTCAAACTGGCAATGCAAGGGCTGTACGTTTCACGAAGTTTGTCATGGCGGCATTGCCGCTGATGCAAACTGTCGAACGTGTTGTCATGCTTCGCCTATTGTGAATGGCGCATGGCATTGCGGTCATCACAACAACAAACTTGATGAAGCCAAGCAACGAAAAGGTTGCGGTGATCATCTGTTGATCCCTGCTTTAACGCCCTACGCGCAGGCGATCGACGGAGGCCCAAGCTGGGTTGCCTACAAGCACCGCCAAACCGGTCAAACGTTTGTCAATGGCAATGAGACGGTTGAAGGTTACGGCCAAGCTTTCACATCATCTGAGCTGCAGCGTTGCCCTAGCGTCTTGCTTGGAGAGGCCGCAGCGATCAAAGAAGAGTTCCCTGGCGCTGAAGTAATCAGCGGTGGCATTGCTTGGAACACGCCAGAAGATCTAGACAAAGACTCAAAGCCTGAAACCAAAAAGGAGCGCACGCAACGAAGCAAAATTGCAAAGAGCTTGCGCAACCTTGAGCAGATGGCGCAATGAGCTTCATCATCGGAGTCGATCCTGGCGCTGGTGGTGCGGTCGCCATCCTGGAGCGCAGCGGCGCACTGGTGCAGGTGTTTGACATGCCGGTGGTCGAGGTGACCGTCGCTGGCAAGGCCAAGCGCCGCATGAGCCCTGAGATGCTGGCCTCCGAGCTGCGCCTCTACAACGTGGCTGACACGGTCGCTGTGGTTGAGCAAGTCAATGCCATGCCTGGTCAAGGCGTGTCCTCAATGTTCTCCTTTGGCCAGGCCTACGGTGTTGTCCTTGGCGTGCTGGCTGGCTTGTCGATACCCGCGACCACGGTCACGCCTGCGAGCTGGAAAAAGGCGCTCAAGCTCAACAGCGGCAAGGACGCAGCCAGGGCCAAGGCTGCGCAGCTGTGGCCATCGCAGGCTGGTGAATTCAAGCGCTTGAAGGACGACGGACGCGCTGAAGCGGCGCTCCTGGCCCACTACAGAAAGCTCCATGATTGACTCGGAATTTCTGACGCCAGAGGAGCTCATCGAGGTGACGGGCTACAAGCACACTGGCTCGCAGCGCGATTGGCTCGACAAGCAAGGCTGGGTCTATGTCGTCAACGGTGCCGGTCGTGCCATCGTTGGCCGTTGGTACGCTCGCATGAGGCTTGCAGGCGTGCGGCCAACGGCCACCGGTGCAGAGACAGCCTGGTCACCTGATTTTTCTGTTTTAGGGTAACGTTGCCTTATGCGACCCAAGAGCACCAACCGAGATCTGCCGCCCCGAATGATCCGCGTGCGCAAGCAGCTGGCGAGCGGCAAGACTTGGCAATCTTTTTATTACAACGGTTACGTCAACGGCAAGCGTGTCAAGATCCCGCTTGGCAATGATTTGAACGAAGCCAAGCGTAAATGGGCTGAGTTGGAGTGCCGCGAGGCACCACCAGAAACTGGCTTTATGTCACCCATTTTCAGCCGCTATGAGCGCGAGGTGATACCCAACAAAGCGCCCAAAACACAAGCCAATAACCTGGCCGAGCTCGCCATGCTGCGCAAGGTCTTTGACGCAGCGCCCATCGATGCGATCACACCGCAGCACGTTGCGCAGTATCGGGACAAGCGCGGCGCAGCTGCTCCAGTGCGTGCCAACCGCGAGCTCGCGCTGCTGTCGCACGTTTGGAACATGGCAAGAGAGTGGGGATACACGGCCAAGGAGAACCCTTGCCGCGGTGTGCGAAAGAACCGCGAAACGCCGCGCGACTATTACGCCGACGATGCGGTGTGGAACGCTGTCTACCAGGCCGCGTGCGATGAGCTGCGCGACGCGATGGACTTGGCTTATCTGTCCGGACAACGTCCGGCTGACGTGCTGAAGATGCGCTTTTCTGACATCAAGGACGGTGCGCTTGAAGTCGAGCAAAACAAAACCAAGCGCAAGCTGCGCATTGTCTTGGCTGGCACGCAGCTCGGCGCCGTGATTGAGCGCATCCGCGCAAGGAAGGTCTCAAGCGTTTACCTGATTGCCACGGCAAGCGGCGTGCCACTCAAAAAGCACACCTTGAGGGTGCGCTTTGACAATGCACGCCTGAAAGCACAAAAGGTCGCAGACGAGGCGCTGGCTTCCAGAATTCAGGCTTTCCAATTCCGAGATATTCGACCCAAGGCTGCGTCAGAGACCGACCTGGAGCACGCTAGCAAGCTGCTTGGTCACACCGAGCACGAGATCACGCAAAAGGTCTATCGGCGCGTTGGTGAGACTGTTAAGCCCATTAAATAATTGCCCCCGCCAAGCAATAACGGCCCCAAATGGGGCCGTTTTGCGTTGTGGCGGAGGCTGTGAGATTCGAACTCACGGAAGGGTCACCCCTTCGGCAGTTTTCAAGACTGCTGGTTTAAACCGCTCACCCAAGCCTCCATAACTGCTACCCAACTAGGTTAGTTGGGAAAACGATTTTCCCAAGTTGGGAAAACTCTCTAAAACAAACCTTTATAAATCAGGTACTTATAGAGGTGTGAAACGGTTTTCAAGTCTGACAACTAATTCAATAAAATCAATCATTTAGCATCAAATCATTTTCTCAACATTGGCAAAATTGCATGCTGTAAGTGTTTGATTTTACTAGTTAGCAAGTCATGGTTGGGAAAACGATTTTAGGTGCCTGAGAGCCTGCGCATCCGAGCCTGACGCTCATAGTCGTCGCGGCAGTCAGCATTGCAAAATCGTACCTCTGGCGCGACTATTTCACCGCAGTTGCGACATTCGCCTGTCGGTGCAATTTGATCGCGCCTGAGCGCCGCTTGGACAGCTTTAACGGCCTTATCGCGGTGAATTTCTTCTAGGAGCGTCGCCTGGTCGGTGAGATCGCCTGGAATCATCGCGCAAGGCACACGTTTTTGACATAGGCCTGCAGGCCTACGACGAGCGCTTCCAATCGGTCAGCCTCTGCCGCCATTCCTGTAAGAGCTTGCGCACAATGTCCGAGTAGCTCTGACTCAAGTCCGGCTCGACTAGCAGCTCTGGTGCCGGTGGTGGGATCTGCGGCGCTTGCACTGGCGCTGCGGGCAGCGAGCTCGTGGCGCAGCCGGTCAAGCTCAGAATGAGCATCAGTGGCAGCAGCAGCCGCCTGGCGCTTGGCTTGGACATATTGAGTCTCCGCTTTCTGTTTCTCGCTGATCAATTGCTGCTCTTTCGCTCTCGCCTGGCGCTCAAGCTCAATGGTTTTTTTGGATTGCTCGGCCAGCGCCTGGTCAAACGCAGCCTTGCCTGATGCCTTGCCTTCGTAGAACGTCCAGATGTGCGTCACGGCCAGCATGACAACGACGAGCGCGGCAGCAACAAGCCGCAAGTAGAGCAAGATCATGTCGTGCCTCCGATGCACTTGCGGTATTCGTCCTGGCGCCGCTTAGTCAGCCCTGGCAGCGCTTTGCCTTGGAACTTGTCCCAGCGCAGCAGCTCGGCGCACGCGCCCGCGTAGTCGCCAGCCTTCAGTTTGCTTACAAGGGTTGATTTGCAGGCCGCGCTGGTGCCTACGTTGTAAGCCCATGAGATGTAGCTATCCCACTCGTGCTGGTACATCGGCACGTCGCCAATGCAGGCCTTGAGCTCGCGCTCGAAATTCGAGACGTGCTCGCCAAGCCTGATCAGCGCCCGCACTGGGTCGGTCTTGTCGGTTGGCTTGACGCCAGTGGCATCGCCAAAGCCAATAGTGAGTCTGTCGCCTTTGACCGGCACGATCGGTCGGTCTGAGTAGCCTTCGTGCGTTGCAATGCCAATGAGTGCCACCGCGCTCAACGCCAGCGCGGCAATAGGTTTGCGGTCCATCACAGCACTGGCTCGCCGCGAAAGTAAGCAACGCCGCCCACCACCTCGCAGAGCTCCGGTGGCAGCAGCATGCCGTTGTCGTCGTACTTGAGAACTGCAAAGCCCTGGCACCAAGGACGCGGGCTGTCTTCGGCATATCTGAATTGAGCGTCTTCGGGATCGGACAGCATGCCGGTGCTAACGCCCCAGCGCCTGCCCGTGTAGTCGCTCCAAGGCTTGACCTCAAGCAAATGCGTATGCCCTGTGACTGTTGAGACCCCGCCACGGAGGGTGTTCATGTATGCGCTGTGCAAGCCCCCGTTGATGCGGTGCTTGATCATCGTGTTGCCGTTGACCATGACCGACCAAGAGACGGTCCACAGTGGCAGGTGATCCTTGAGCGTGGTGCCTGCGATGTCGCGGTATTCGGGCACCTGGCCAGCCAAGCGACGATCAAAGCGGATGTCGTGATTGCCGACCGTCCGATGCAGAATCGCGCCCTTGGCAACTTTCTCGATGCCTGACATCGCGTCTTGCACTGCATCTAATTCCTGCTTCAAAGTTGGTGGGCTTTCCCACCCCATAGGTCCGTGGGAGTGGATGGTCGCGCCATCAAGCAAGTCGCCATTACCAATGATGAGCTTGGGCTTGAGCTGCTTGATCAGCTTGATCAGCGCCTGGTAGCCGATGCTTTTTTCGCCTGGGAAAAAGTGCGCATCGCTGAACACGATCACATAGCCGCTGATGTTGGCGATTGCTCTGACCTTATCGGCTGGCATCGCCAATGTTGGCGAATTGGAGTTGATGCGTTGATCAGCCGACGTGTTTAATTCAACGTTGTATATTTTGCTGATCCTGTCGCGTCGCGCAAAAACGTTCCGAACGTTGATCCCAAGATGCTGCGCGACCAGGCTTGGGCTATTTAATTTGTTCCAGATCTCAATAAATTCTTCATCACTGCAGGTTTTCTTTGTCATGCGCTTGCCCTAGTGGGTTGGGCAAGTTGATGACCTTTTGAATCATCCTTGCCGGTACGACCAAGGTCTGCGCGATGTTGTCGCTGGTAAGCGATTGCGCAATCTTGATCCCTTGCTTGTTCCGAGCGATCAGCCAGCCAACCGATTGCACCAGCGGAACCTCAAACACCTGCTCGGCCTCTAAGCCTTTGCCCCACCCAAATGTGTCATGCGCGGCATCAAGCCACACGATCATCACCAGTGGTCGGCTTTTTCGTGAAGCCATTGAAAATCTCTGAGATGTGTCATTTGCAGAAAATAAAAAACCCGCCGAAGCGGGTTGGTTGGTTGGGTTGGTTGATTAGGCTGCAGCCATCTCGACCCAGCTGGTCGTCGCCTCATCCCACTGATACCGCTTTCCGTCTGTGGGAATTGCTACCGGAGCATCCCAGAGACATGTCTGCTCATTCAGCACCCAACTGGGATAGGGCTTAGGCGGGATGAAAGCGTCTCGGTCAGGGTCGTAGGTGTAGCCGATGCCTGCAAAGTTCTTGCGAAATGAACCGTTGTAGCTTGTCTGCTTCCAGTACGGATAACCGCCAGACCAGTTTTGCAGAAACCACACGCCTTTCCATTCTTGCTCTTGGCCATTGCCGTCAAGCAGCTCGTTGTTGTGAACAACGTGAACCTCTAGCACCACATTGTTTTTGTCTAGCTTTGCAAAGTGAGCCATAGTTAACCTCAGAATGTGATGGAGCCGTTGCCGGTCCATTGATAAACACGGTAACCGCCAGCCACTGTGATGTTTGGCGAGCCAGTAGTTGAGGCCGCCGCTGGATAAGTGCTCGCATAACGGATAATCACAATACCGGAGCCACCTGTGCCGCCGTTACTTGCGGTGCCACTAGTATTACCCCCGCCACCGCCGCCACCACCCGAATTGGCTGTGCCGTTTGTTCCTGCGACAGATCCAGAATTGCTCCCTGCGCCACCGCCACCACTCCCACCAGTTCCCGCAGTTCCATCGCTTCTTGCGCCACCACCGCCACCACCCGCATAAGTGGTTGAAGAGCCTGAAATAGAGGACGCTGTGCCATTTCCCCCATTTCCTCCAGATACACCGGACGGGTTTGCGCCTATCGCACTAGCACCACCTCCACCTCCACCACCACGATTACCGTTGCCATCCCCGCCTTTATTACCTTGAGATGGGACAACGCTAGGCGTATTACCAGCACCGCCAGTTCCCAGGCCATAAGTACCGGCTGCACCACCCGATCCACCGGCAACGCCATTAGATGCGTTACCGCCAGCACCACCGCCACCCGCAGAAGTAATGGTACTAAACACAGAATTTCCGCCGCTTGATCCGTTTGCAGTTGCGGTTGTCGATGCTGCTCCGCCAGCGCCTACGGTTACGGTGTAAGTTGTACCACCCGTTACTGAAAGATCTATACCGGTGCGAAAACCGCCAGCACCACCTCCAGCACCACCAGCATCATTACTATTTCCGTTCTTGCTGCCACCGCCACCACCAGCAACGACAAGATATTCAACGGATGGGGTAGCTTGAACAATTGTTGTTGTGCCGTTGGAGGCGTAAGAAATCCAGCCCTGCGTTGAGTCAACATAAACTAAATTGACCGAGCCTCTTTCAGCAGACAATACCCCGTTACCTGTCCCTCCGTTTAACTTGTTTCCATTTGGGTCGACGGTAAGGTTGTTGGTATCCCACGTTGCAGCGTAATCAACCAGCGTGACCAAATCCCCTGCCGCTGGGCTTGCAGGCAGCGTGACGGTGAAGGCTGCGCTCGTAGTGTTGCAGGGATAAGCTCTGCCTGCGACTGCGGTGAAGCCTGTGGTTTGGACGGATTGCCACGATAGCCCGCCGCCGCCTCCACCTCCAGCTGCCGCGATCGTGATCGCTCCATCGCCGTTAGTAATGGTCACGTTACTGCCAGCCGTTAGCGTTGCTTTGCTGAGGCCGCCGGAAGCGTTACCGATCAAGAGCTGGCCGTTGGTGAAGCTGGTCTGACCTGTTCCACCCTGGCCGGCCGTCACGGTGCCGTTTGCTTTGATGACCTTGCCGGTCGTGCCATCAAACGCAACAAGCGCACCATCTGTTGAAGACGCAGCACCCGTGACGCCTGCATAAGCCAGGCTGTTCCAGGCAGTCGAACCGGTGCCGACTTTGAACTTGTTGGTGTCAGTCTCGACACCGACCTCACCCTGGGCAAGCGTCGGATTTGCGGACGACCACTGCGCAGTCGTGCCGCGCCGCAGTTGGATTTGTTGTGGCATTAAGGAGTACCTCCATCAATCGGTGTGATCGCGGCATAGGACGAGTCTGGAAAGCCGCCCTCAATGGCCGTGTTTGAGCTGCCGCCACCGCCTCCACCCGCCTCGCTCAACTTGGCAAAGTCCATGAAGCTCGTTGCCGAGGTGCCAATGGCAATCCTCGCCTCATCGGTGATCAGATAAGGCTCGCCTGCAGCAAGCTGGCTGGCGCCTGCAGCCGTCGTGATCTGAGCGCGTGTGCCGCGCTTGATCTTGAGCGTGGGCATTAGAACGTCCCGCAGTCCACGGTGCCGACAGCCAAGGTCACAAAGCCATTGGACGCGTCCTTGGTCATTAGCATCGAGCTATTCATTCGCAAGATGCCATCGGTGCCGTCGGTGCCAAAGATGTAGCCTGCGGTGCCGCCGGAAACCACAGCAACCTTTTCATCGGTCGTGCCTGCCGGAATGTTGAGCGCAGTCTTGAAGTTGTTAAAGGTGATCTTCTTTTCTTTTTGACCAGCAGCTTCCGACGCGTCGTGAACCAGAATCAGATCGGCAGCACCGTCAATGCTGGCAAGCGTCGTCAGATCATCGACTGCTGGGACGATCGGCAGCGAGACTGATGCGCCCGTGGCAACGTGCAGCGTGCCGCGATCGGTTGTGAAATGAGCTTCACCGGCCAACATTGACGATGAGGGCAGATTGGCCTTAAGGCCACGTTTAAGTTGAATGCGAGCCATGATTTACCCCTTCAGTTAAAAGTGCCGCCATCCAGCGGCTGTGCGACCCAGTTTGTTCCGTTCCAGGCCAAAAACTCGTTTGTTGCTTTGACTGTCACATTGACGTCGGTCAGATCGTCCAGGCTTCCGCTTGCCGCGCCTGGTGGCCCTTGTGGCCCTGTGTCGCCCTTGAGCACCGTCTGCAGCGCCGTGATCACAACCTGGTTGGTCGATGGATCGACGCCCACATCGCCTGGCTGATTGAAGTTGGTGAGACGCACCTCGAAGTTGACGAGCGCGGTCATGTGATCGTCTCCTCGATGACGAGCTCAAAGGTCTCGGTCGGCACCGAGTTGCCTGCCGTGTCCGTGAAAACAATGTCAATTCGCGCAGTGCCAGCTGCCCAGCTCGCCGTGTCCGCAGCGGCTTTGCTCAAAGCAATGCTGTGCGTTTCACCGTCGGGTCCGACCGCTTGAAGAGCAGCCAAAGCCACGCCAAGGCTCACCTTGGTGCCGCTGATGAGCTTGATCTTTGATGTTGCCGACCAGGTGCCTTGCGGCAGCTTGCAGATGCCCGCCAGGCTGAGTGTCGAGCCGCGTTTGAAAGCAAGATCACTCACCTCGAAACTCCTTAAAGATCTGATAGAGCTTGTGTCCGATCATGAGCACCGTGTAGACCAACGTCGCCCACAGCAAAATCTCGCTGACCTGGTAGCCCGCTACGCTGGCAATTGACACGCTCACTGGAGGAGCTGTTTTGGCTGCGATTGCGGCTGTGGATTCGGTGGCGTGTTGCGTGGTGCTCACGTTCTTGCTCCTTACGCTTCAAGCGATTCGATCTGCGCCTGCAAAGCCTGAAGTTGAGCAAGCAACTGCTCCTTGGTTAACGCAGGGGGTGCTATCACTTCGGGCGCTGGGCGGTTGTCAACAAATTGCCCGTCAACATAATCCCAGCCAATACCTGCATTTTTGGGCAAAGCCACCCAACCTTGCTGCGCTGCATATTCTGGTTCTGAGACAACTATATTTACGACCTTACCATTTTCAATGACTGCGTAATTTGACATGACAACTCCCTAACTTAATACTCAATAACAACGACACCTGCGTTGCCAGCGTTGAAAGAAAAAGCCCCAAACGCATACAAAACCGAACCGCCTGACCCATAAGAATAATCGCCACCCCAAAACGACACACCGCCCACAGCAGTAGCAGCGCCTGTTCGTAATCCGGCGCCACCATAAATATTCAAATCACCACCACTACCATTACCACCGGGGCCGGCAGATCCACCGGCTGAATTTTGACCTCCACCACCAGTAACGGTTGTCGCCCCATAGACCACGCTAGAGCTGCCACCAGGAGAGCTGGTATCAATTGCCCCTCCAGCGCCGACTGTTATAGTCATTGATCCGCCAGAAAGAGTTAAATATTTAATTGCGGTGCCACCAGCGCCACCGCTTGTCGGATAATTGGTATAAGTACCACCACCTCCTCCAGTTACAGTGATCTTGCACTTCGTAACGCCAGCAGGAACCGTCCAAGTACCAGATGAAGTGAAAACTGCCAAGTTGGTAAAACCACCAGCAGGCGCTGTTGATTGCCAAGTCGTTCCGTTACTTGTCAGTACATTTCCACTTGAACCGGGAGCGACTACCTGTAATGCAGATGTCCCGTTACCAAGAAGGACGTTGTTAGCGGTTAGCGTTGAAGCACCGGTTCCGCCTTGAGCAACCGACAAGGTGCCGGTCAATTCGGACGCAGCGACCGAGCCATCTGCCAGCACGTTTCCAGTGCTGACGACGTTTGCTAGGGTTCTTGCTTTAGACATAAGTGACCTCTAATTAACCAACCCAAGTGATCATGATGTAGCCAGAGCCGCCGTTAGCTCCCGCTGCGTTGACTGCACCACCGCCGCCCCCCGCCGCCGCCAACAAGAAACACGCGCACGCTTGTGACGTTTGCGGGGACCGTCCAGGTGCCAGGGCCAGACGTAAAGACCTCAGATTGACTCTTACCGCCGCTGAAGAATTGAGAAAATGTGCTCATCAATAACCCCTAAATGAAGACCCAGCCGCGTGTGGCATCGGCATACATCAGCGTGGTCGCTGCGTTGATGACATTAAGCGTCAGATCCTGGGCCAAGCTCATGATGTTGCTGCCATTGCGAGCGACCACGCAGGTCGTCGTGCCGCTTGCATTGCTGATGCGCAGGTATTGCCCAGGCGATGGCGATGCGGGCAGCGTCAAGGTCAGCGATGCGGTCAGCACATAAACGCGATAAGCAAGCGCGTTGGTGTTGCTGCTGATGACCTGGACGTTTAGCGCGTCCGATGCAAGCAAGAACAATCCGTAGGCAACCATGTCCACCACGTCGCCTGCAGCAAGAGCGCTTGCAAACACGACAGTCGTGCCGTTGGTGGCCGTGAAGTCAGTGCCATCGACTTGCTTAACACCGTTCAGGTAAACGTCGATGTAGCCAACGTCATAGACGATTGAGAAGGTCGTTTGGCCTGCTGTTGCGGTGAAGATCTGACGCTGCGCAGTGCCATTGATTGATGTACCGATTGGCTTCCAGATTGTTCCGGTCCATTGCCGTGTCTCATTGACGGTCGTGTTGTAGTAGATCGCACCAGCTGTCAACGCAGCGCCCTCGTTGTCAACGGTCGGGTTTGACGCTTTGGCACCAAGGTTGAGCTTGCCGCCCAGGTTGATGCCCGCTGCCGACGTTGCGGCTGCCGACGCGGAACCAGCTGCAGCGCTTGCCGATGTCGCAGCATTGGATGCCTGCGTGGTCGCGGTTGTAGCCGCGTTGGAGGCTGTGGTCTGCTTGGTGTTGACGTCGCTTTGAAGCGCGTTGGCTTCGCTGACAAACGTCGGAAGCGCCGCCAGGAATGCGTCAGCCCGTGTGGAAAAGTTGGTCGGGTCGTTTCTGCTTGGTGGCGTCGGCAGTGCTGTGATGGGCATTGTGCTCGTCCTTTAGATCAGTCCCTCGACCTCGATGCGGCACAGGCTTGTGGTCGGGTAAGCAATGTCGATTGAAAAGTCTCGGTAAAAGCCATAAACAACAAGTGGCGCGTACTGGGCATCTTCTGATCCGATGTACACGCTGGGCACCGCGCGAAGGTCTGCCAAGATGCGCTGCACGCTGTTGATTCGGTCGTTAGCAACCATAAACTGGCCCGACATGCGCTTGCTGAAAGCGCGACGCGTAAAGGTCGTGCGTCCAGTGTCGGCGTCTGTGTCCTTGCGGCTGTAATCGATGATGCTGACTGAGGCGCCCTGCTCAATTCCTTTGTCACTCAGCACATACGACGTACCCCACACAATTTCGCCAATTTCAACAGGACTACCACTGGTCAGCGTCGCTGTAATTTGGCCGTTCAAATACGGTGGCAAATCGGTCAGCACCACTTCACCGAGCTGCACAAAAGGCTCGAAAAAGTACATGTAAAAATCAACAATGATGGAGCCATCTAAGTTGACCGTGCGCGTGTAAACCGCCGGATTAGCTCCGTTGTCCTTCACGGTCACAACCAGCTGCGAGCCGACAAGCCCCACAAAACCAACCGAGTTAGCAAGCGGTGCGCGAATGGTGACCGTTAGCGGCGACGTGCCGGTAGTGGACACGTTGACTTGCCCATCAAACATCGCGTCTTTGTTTCCCACATCGCCTTGCAGCCATTTTGTGGCGTCAGTCCCAGGCGTTGCGGTGTTGTTTGCAACAAGGCTTGTCCACTGATACTTGAACGTGACTCCGTTGACTGTGAGCGGGTGCAGCACTTTTGCATTTAGCGCATAAGTTCCAGCAGCCCAGTTGCTTAGGGTCTCGACCGCAGACGTTGACACTAAAGTCGTGGCAGAGTTGAAAGTCTGAGGCTTGATGACTTTCATGCGGCCACCGTGTTAATCGGTTGGTCAGCATCGGTCTTGATCGTCAAGCCGCGCACGTCCCAGTTGTCTTGCAAGCGCACCATCTTGGAAGTGTTCACAGCCGTTGCCCGCGTCTCTGAGCGCATGAGCGACACCTCATCGCGCAAGGCTCTGATCTCGGCAGCAACTTCGCCACCGCCGAGCATGTTGGCTGTGGCTGGTGCGGTGTAGATCTGCCTGGTCTGCGGATTGAAGATCTCAGGCCCATGCTCGCCCACAATCGTCGGCCCACCGATATAGCCACCCATCGCATTGCCGCCACCAATATCTATGTTTGATGCAATGGATTCGGCAAGCGCATTGGCCGCATCGGCATCTGCTTGAGCTGCTGCAGCCACCGCTGCTGAGGCTTGAGCTGCGGCGATCGCTTGTTGTGCCGCCATGTTTGCAGAACTGATCGCAGCCGCTGTCTGCATGGCAATGTTGTCTAAACCTCTTCCAATAACAACCGTCAAATTGTTAACGGACACGTCGATCGTTCCAAGGCTTGCGACCATGCTTTCAAAGGTTGACTGTGCAAGCTCCTCTGCTGTTTGAACGCGACTTTGATATTGAGCATCGGTCTCAAAGATCTTCTGCAGCATCTCAATGTTTGGCGCGTCTTTAATCAGCTCAAGCAACGAAAGGCCTTGTTCCTCCATGATGGGAACCGTCTCTGCATAGCTTTGCGACAAATCAAGTAAGGTCACAAACTGCTTTTGACCGATCTCGGTGCTGACATCGATGCTCTCAAGCAGTGTTCGGAAATCGGCCTTTGTTTCAAGCGCCGCAATTTGCGACTCAGTGAACCCTGACTGCGCAAGCGCGGTAACAACGCCACGCGCCGTAATCGCTGCCTGCTCCTCGCGCGTGTAAAAGTTGGCCACAAAGCCCTGAGCTTTAGCGACCAGCTGCTCAATGCCGCCAGCCAGTTCAATGATGCTTTGGCGTGCTGTAACCGACGCAGTGGCAAAGTTGCTGAAGGCACCTCCGAACTCGTTGAGCTGCTCGCTGACGATCTGAATTTGCGCCAGGCGTGCAAGCGTCTGCGCCAACGATTCACCGGCCATCTGGAATGGCACAAGCAATGCGCCGATTTGCGCGACCAGGTTGTCTTGGAAGCCTTGAATCGCCTTGGCGATCGCCTGCTCTTGTTCAGCGGCGCTTAGACCTTTAAGGCTGATCGTCACTTGCTGGCTAAAGCCATCGATTGCGTCGGCATTTAGGCCAATGATCTTTGCGTAATCCTTGGTCGCGGCAGCAACCATCTTCACCGAGCCATCGAGAAACGCATTGAGCTCAGTGCCAAGCGCCTCCATGTCTCGGCCTGTCTTGTCTGACTTAAACCAGCCGCCTTCCTTGATCCAATCGGTAAACGATTGAACGCTTGCGCCTGCGGCGCTTAAGGTGCCGGTGATGCCAGTGTCGGTTGCTTCTTTCGGTTTGCTGCCAAAAGCGCGATTGACCAGACCACCGATCGCGCCGCCAATTGCGCCCCCAATCGGCCCACCAAGCACTGAGCCGATCACAGCGCCTGCGGTGGTGGAGACGTTCTTGTTGCCAAACGTCGAATAGTCGCCAGAGATCACGTTACCGATGCCAATCCCTGCCAAGCCACCGGCTGCATAACCTGCACCAGTGCCAATCGCGCCCGCATTGGTCATAAGGCTTGCGCCAGCGCTGTTCATCACGCCCGTCGTGTTGCTTACCAGCCAGGCGCCGATGTCTTGCGCGGCAAACGAGATCGAGTTGCCAAGCGATGCGAAGCTGCCTGTGATCATGTCGTAGGCGCTTTTCAAGCCTGACATCACGTTGAACGTGCCCATTGCGTTGCCTGCTGCTGATGCTGGCCCCGCAGCGCCCATGCCAAAGGCACCAAGCACCACGTTGGCCATGCCTTGCGCCACCGGCTGAATGATTGGCCGCAGCACCAAGGTCTGAAACATGTTTTTTAACGTGTCCATCAGGTTCTTGCCAAAGTCCTTGCCCGACTCAAAGCCGCGCAGCAAGGCATCGGTCAGCGATTCGCTGATTGAATCGCTAGTCTTTTTCCACTCGTCTGCAGCATCTTTTGCCGCTTGAACAGCAACGCCCTCATCCTTAAGCGCTGCAAGGTCACGCAAAGCCTTGGCCTGATCTCGGTAACTTTTCGCAATTTCGCCATCAAGTCCAAGCTCCTCAAGCAGTGCAGCTTTGCGATCCAGGCTTGCTGCCGTCTCGCGTAGCTTCTCAATGCGCAAGCGCTCAAGCGCTTCCTTGCCAAGGTCGATCTCTTGATTGGCTTCGCGCTGCTTTTCAATGTCCTCAAGCAGCGATTCGAGCTTTTTGTCCTGCGTCTCAAGAAAATCGATGGTCGCCTTAGAGACAGCTTTGATGTATTCCTCGTTCTTCTTGAGCTCTTGATTGACCTTGTCGGTCGCCAGCATCAGCTCAAGCGAATTGGCAATCTGCTCGGTCTGCTTTTCGTTGAGCTTGACAGTGCCATCGCGCAGATCGACCAGCAGCTTGTAAGCCAGCTTTTGCGCATCGGTCATGTCCTCGGTGATCT
>Ga0214917_10001537_pt1 | contig 29518 bp, 29 predicted proteins | sample LL_1208_BB_MetaG_FD_177983 | JGI IMG/M metagenome (GOLD analysis project Ga0214917, IMG submission 177983) | Freshwater microbial communities from Lake Lanier, Atlanta, Georgia, United States - LL_1208_BB | ecosystem: Environmental > Aquatic > Freshwater > Lake | place: USA: Georgia | collected... | reverse complement strand
ATAGTTTTAGACTTTATTGTATTACCCGTAACCTTTGGTTTGGATTTCTTAATTTTAAGATTTTTGATATGTTCTCCCGAATAATTATTCTTTTGTGCGTATTCCTCAAGATAAATAATTTCATTTTCTAAGTATTCCTTTGGTATATTAAATATTTTTTTAATATTTTTATCTTCAAGTGTTGAATATTCAAGATTTGCATAGTTCTTTCTTGCAAAGTTGGCAGCAGAAATCCACATACCATCATTATCAAGTTTCATATATTGACCTGCAATGATATCATTGTTAAACTTTTCAACCATTGCATCAACACCCTTATATGTTACACCTTCATATTCATAAACTAAATCATCAATTTTAATTGGTGTATCTAATTTATTAAAATTTAAATCAACATTTGTATATTCAGGTACAGAAAAGTTACAACCATCAGTATCTTCAGTAATTGGAATAGCACCAAATTGCATAAAGTAATGAATCATTCTTCTAAGATATTGTCTACCTGTACAAGTGATTCTTTCAGCACAATCAAAGTCAGCCCAATTAAAGTATTCAGAACCAAATGCACCAAAATTTGAATTGTTAAGAATTTTAATTGGAAGTTGTAAAGCATCATAAAACTTTCTATCTTCTTCGGGAAGAGTTTCATCTTTTGCCCACTTTTTATATTTATCCCTTGTAAATTTAAAGTAACTCAATAATCTAAATAAGATATTAGTTACATCATGTCTTGGAAATACATAATGCTCAAGTTGAATTGATGGATATAGACCTGCATAATCTTCTTTATAAATATTTTCAAAATATCCAACTTTAAATGTCCTTGAAAGACCACCTGTAAAGTCTCTTTTATTAGGTGTTACAGGAATAGCAAGTTCGTTCTCATAACTCCAAGCGGTCATAATAAGATTCCACGAACCTGCACCACCAATAGTTGCAGTTCTTTCTAATGATGTTGGGAGAAGTTTTGAAAGCATGAATGTTGATTCATTATATACTTTGTCAACTTGTAATGTTTCCCATAAATCATCTTCAAGATATTGTTCAATAATTTCTTTTCCTGTTATTATCTTATCATAATCAGGATTTAGTTTAAGATATTGAACCGAATTATTTTGGTATTCTTCAGGTACTAATTCATAATCATTTGTTTGAGATTTATTTATGTAGAACTTATCTTCTTTCCACATTTCATAAATTTTAGCACCATTTTTAACATACATACGATTAGGTTTGGCAATACCTGCAAATTTACAGACATATTTCAAACCTGCTTCTTTCATGTTAGAGTTAATTGCTTGAGTTTTCCAAACAGAATGAATAATATCCAAAACATTATATCCAAACATTGAAGTTTTAGTATAATACTTTGTTTCATTACCAACTTTAAGACTTGAGTTTTCAATTCTTTTAATTATTTTATCATCAATATAAGTTGTGGTTAATGTTTCTATATCTAATTTTAATAATTCTGCTCTTTTTAATATAAAGTTAAAATCAAAATCTTCACTATTATAACCAAATATTATTGCAGGTTTTAATCTTTTTATAATATTAAAGAATTTTATTATTAATTGTTTTTCTTGTTCATCATTGTCCATTTGATTGACAAAATCAATTGAAACAAATTTTCGATTATCTTTACAACCAATAGCAAATATCCTATCTTTATTAGGATTAAGACCTGTTGTTTCAATATCGAATACAAATTTATGAATTTCATCATATGTTTTATAACCATTAAACATACGAATACCTTTTTGAATAAGATATTGTTCTTCAGGTTTAACGGTATAAAAAAGATTTTTATTACTTATTTCATAATATACATTTATTTTATCACCTTCTTTTAACTTATCTTTAAATATAACCCTATAAACATTTTCAGATTCATCATGAAATATTTCATAATTTGTGAAAAGTTTTAATTTTTTTAATGTATTTGTTTTAGTTATTACTTTATTTTCATCCTCAATTAAATCATCCAAATTATCATTTTCTTCATCATCATTTATTTCTTCTTTAAAATCACCTGAATATTTTATTTGTATTGAATTATATATTACTTTATTAATATTTCTGATTATGATTTCATAATTTTCTGAAATTGTATTATAAATAATACTGTCATTATCAGGGTCAAAAATAAATGGTTTATTTTCTTTTAAATCAGGTGTAAATAAATTATTTGTAAATGTTTCATTGCTTTTCCAATAGACATCCAAACCTCCTTTTCTAAAGAAAGTAAGCAAATCTCTCATTCCATATGCAGAATTAGTATAAAAAATATACTTATAACCATTTTCAAGTCTGTCAACTAAAGCACCATTATTATCGGCTGTTCTTAGTTTTTTGAATGATATATTATATTTATCTATATTTTCTTTATACTCTTCTTTTCTATCTTTATAGAATGGTATACCTAGTTTTTTTAAATCTTTTACATATATAAAAGGTTTGTATTCATCAATTTTTATATATTTTCTTTTTGTTTCAGGGTCATCAATAAATAACTGAACAGTATTAGAATATGAACTACCTTCAATGCATACAATATGTTTTTGATTTACATTTCTACCATTTAAAAACCTTTCAACTTCTTCATCTTTAAATGTTTTATAGGTAATTTTTTCTTTTACTCCCATTATTGTTATTTATAAAATCTTTTGAATGAATTTTCTGTAATATGTACAAAGTTAGCTTTTTCTTTTAAATCTTCTAATTTATTGCAATTTAAATAACTCATTGCACTTTTTAAATAATCAGTAAAATTTTCAACCCATCCATCAAAAGTATATTCAACCTTATTCCATTTTGCAATTCCTTCAGATGTTTTAAGTTTTTTATTTCCCCAAATTTTTTGTATTTCTTTTGTAGACATACCAACATGTCTTTTGTATAATGGAAATTTATTTCTGTAAAGCCACTTAGCTAAACACATGTTTGTAATCTTAATTTTCTTCCAAAGATAAGGATAAGAATCAGAATCCAAACATTTATTTAAAATTCCACCAAGCATTACATAGTCTGCTCCAAGTGCAAGACCTTTAATAATGTCTGCAAAATTTTTAAACCCCCCATCAGCAACAATTAAAGATTTATGAGCATTAGCAATTCTAATTTGATTACATTCATAAATCAATGATGCCATTGGATAATGAATGGCCGCATTGCTAGAACTCGTACAAACACTTCCCGAACCTATTGAAATTCTACAATAATGTACACCTATTTTAGCAAATGCATCATATGTATGTGGATTAGCAATATTGCCAATCATTAATTTTTTATTTTTAAACTTCTTAATAAAGATTTTTGATAAATCTAAAAGTTTCCATATATGTCCATTAGCAATATCAACTAATACACAATCATCTTGTAATATTAAATTTTCAAATGTATCAAAATCAGTTTCAATTAATTTAAATTCTTGTAATGATATTGATTTAAACATTGATTTATTAAGACTACTATATTTAAAGAGTTCAGTATATGTACTGTATTCATAATTTCTTGGAACACAGACCATCATTTCTTTAAGTAAAGAATTCAAAAATTCTTCATGAAATCTTTCCTTCTTTTTTATAGTAAGGACAGAGTTCATTGGAGATGCAATCAGAGGAAGTAATGGCGGTAATTTAATTTCGCTTCTTGATTCTATTTTTGATAGAATAGATGGAATTAAACTAATGTCATTAAAATCAAATTTAGGTGATTCTTGATTATTAAAGAATGTCATTATTTTTGTTCTGTTTGAGAATTTAAAGATTGATTTCTTGCTTCCATAATTTTACTATAGTTTTCTAAAAACTTCTTAGAAAGTCTTTTTGCATCATTTTCCAATCTTGTTGTTCTTGCAGAACTTTTTTTCTTATGATTTTTTCTTTGTTTTGAAACAGGCATAATTTTAAAATTTGTACAATAAATATAAGTTAAAATCCTAAAGTTTTTAAAATTTTCTTAAAAAAATTTTTATTCTCTTTATTTTTAATTTTTTTAAAATGTTCAACCTCTTGATAAATATTTTCATTTTTTATCTGTTGTTTTATTTTATTTGAATAGCCCTCCCAAAAGAGTTGTTCTTTTAACTCTTCTTGTTTAATTGATTCAATTTCTTTTTTTTCTTCACTATCCATTTTCATCATCATCATCTTCTAATTGTTTTTTAATCTGTTCCAATTTTTCTAAATATTTATCTATTTGTGAAATTTCTATCTCACCACTTGAATATGATGTTTCTCTATCATCAACAATAATTACACTTGGATTACTAGTCCATTTGGTTTCTATTTCTTTATAGAATTCCTCTATTGTATGATTAGGGTAAATTTCTTGTCTTATGTCTGTTAGATAATAAACAGCCTTAGGTGTTTTTTCATAAGTGAAATATCTTGCTTTCATAATTTAATAGTTTGTTTTAAAAAATAAAAAATATAAATTTAAAAATTCTTTTAATTGAACTGAGTTTTTGTTTTCATAAATATGAAACCTTTCTTTTATAACTTCTATAAGTTTTTTTAATAAAAAATTTAAATCATGTTCTTTTGATATTATTTCATTTGAAAATGTGGTAATATATAAAAGTAATTTATCATTTTTAGAAAAATCAAAATTATATATTTCCTTGTATTCATTGCAAGTTTTATTAAAACACCATTTAATATAATCATTAATTTGATTTTCATTTTCAAATGCGTCTAATCCCAAAAAAGAGTTTATGAATAACTTTGTGTAGTCAATCATAAACTCTTGGCATACTTCTACTTTTTGATAATCAATATTTTCTTTAAACAAAAGATAATAGTTATCTTTTGATATTTTTTCCTTATTTTTTAAACCCATCATCTTAGACCAAGTAAACTTTTTTACTTTCAGGTGAGTAAAGAAGTTTCCTGTTTAAGACTTTATCTTTAAAATCTTCTGTTAGAGTTTGACCCAAACCCTTATAAGTCAGTTCTTTACAGCCCATAAGTTTATTTTTGTTGAATTTTTCAACAATATTGTTTGCATCAAATATAACAGGTTTTTTTCTATTATCTTCATCAATATAATAAGATTGAATTTGATTTAAAATATTTGATTCACTTATGAAATCAAAAGAATTTTCTTTTAATAGTTCATCTGCTTTATCAACTTTAGGTAAATCCTGAGTTAATTTAACAGTTCTGCCTCTTGTTTTGCCAAGTCCATGTTCTTTCTTATATTGAATTCTTTTTTGAGCAGCTTTAAAAGCATTTGCGCCAACTTCTTGTGTACTCATTAATGCTTCTTTTCTTGCTAACCATACAGGGTCAGTTTCGCCATTTGGATTAGGTTCAGGAACAAAATCTTCTAATCCTCTATGTCCTTTCTCAAGATATTGTTTTTGATGTTCAGATTGATATTGATATTTTGGGATATCTTTCTTTTCTAAAGAATCTTTATCATACACTAAACCATCACCTTCACCTTTTTGAACTAGCATAGTTGTTGTTTTATTACTAGCATCTTTTTTGTAATAAGAATTACTATCTTTTTGAGATTGTTTTTTAAGTGCATCAATTCTAACTAATGCATCATGCTTTTTTTCTTCTTCTAATAAACCAAGTCTTTGAACTAATCTATTATAATATTCATTTAAAGTTTTTAATGCTAAATTATCTAATTGTTTTCTGTTATAAACTTCAGGTAATTCACGACCCTGATATTTAATAATAAATTCAGAAATACTATCTCTATTATTTTCTCTGATTAATTCAATCTTAGGACTTTTAAATACATTATTATTTGTGGATAATTTTTTATATTCAATAATATCATCATTCATTAAAGCATCTAAATCAACTAAATCATAGTTTTCTTTCATTGCTTTCTTTTTAGTACCTTGAAAATGTGTTGTTTTTACAGGTGTAATAAACTCAGGTTCTGTTGTTTGTTTAAAAACAGGATTTGAAAATTCAGATTGAAATTTTTTAATTCCCTTTTTAACAGAAGGTAACATATTTTTAGCTTTGTACATATCTTGATTTGGTGATAAATCAAAACCTTTTTTAGGTCTCATATATGGATTTGCAACAGGCATACCTTCAGCACCAAATACACTACCCACATCACTTGACTCATCAAGAGTATGTTTTCTAACATAGACTTTGTATACTTCAGAACCTAAATTATCAATATCATTACTTCTTCTAAAACCTAAACCATCTTCTTCACTACCACCATAAAAATTAGCATTACCAACTTCATTAACAACTTGATTAATAAATCTTTCTATTTTTTGCTCATCTTCATCACTTATACCGCTAGAATCACCATTAATTAAAGTAGGTAATGCCCAATCAGGAACTTCATATTCATAAACATTATCATCCATTTCTTCATCAATACCCATCCCAAAACTAGCTACTGTTGTGTCAGAATCATACCAATCAGAAACTTCATACATATCATCACCAATCTTATTTACATGTTGAGCCACACCACCTTCTTCATCAGAAATTCTTTTAGCTTCAGCTTTTGCTTCTTCAAATGACATTCCATAACCTTCATCCATTTTGCTTCCGTAATATGCTTCATTGATTAAACCAACCCAATTAGATTCATTTAAATAATCTTTAATACCTAATTTTTTAAGTTTGTTAGATTTAACAACTACAACATCTTTTGGTGTTATTTCAGAACCATATGTTTCGGATAAAACTTTTAAAAAGTATTTATTTTTATTTTTTGTTAATTCATTTGAATCTACATCAGAATAATCATAACCATATAGAATATGATTTGTTTCTTTCAATAAAGCAAAATGAGAGTAGTTGTACCTTTGCCAATCTTTTTTATTATTTTCGTTTAATTGTCTTTTTTCTAAATTTTGAGCATTGACAACAACTACATCATTTTCATTTAAAAATGGATAATTTCTTTTAACATCTTTAGTGAAATACTCATCTTTATGATTTTTTAATTCATTATGCTCATAACCATCATAATTCCAAGACTCTAAAATCTTGTTGGTTTTTTTGTTAATTGCAAAATGTGTTCCTTTATTATTTTTCATCATATTTTTCATTGTATTTTCATTTACTTTTTTTCTTTTTTCTTTTTTAAATTCATAACCTTTGTTTATTGCATCTTTTATTTTTTTATACATTTCAAATAATTTTTTATTTGACTTAACATATTTATGAAATAAAAGGATATTTAAGATTTCATTATAATGATATCCTAATTTTTCTTTTGCATTAATAGCTAAACTATCATATTTATTTTCTAAAAAACTAACTTTATCAACTAAAGCTTCCATAGCTTTCAAAGAAAATGTTTTACGATTTTTATATTCTCGTTTTTTTGTTTTCTTAGAAACATCTTTTACTCTAGTATCAACAGTTTGCTGTTGTAATTGTTGATTTTCCATCAATCGTTTTTAATAAATAGTTAAAAACAACTAATTATAATAAAATACACAATTTAAATGACCAAAAAAGAAGAAGAATCTCTTAAAAAAGAAATTATAAGAGAATTGAAACCTTTTATTGAAAAAGAAATAAAAAATATTGTTAAAGATAAGTTTACTGAGGATGAGATAAAAAAAGTAACAGTAAAGACTTTAACAAATTTATTTAGGGTTTTATGGAATAGAAAAGGAACTTGGAGTGATGCTGTTTAAAGAGTTAAAAGAAATGTAGCACCAATAGCACCAATTAAACTTATAATAACCGTATTTTTTCTTCTAATTTTATTTTTATTATTTGAAATAATTTGTTTTTGCATATTTACAATGCTAACATAATATAACAAACTTTTATTTGTAGTATCAAGCTGTTGCTGTTTTAATTCAATTACTGTTTTATAATTTTTTATTATTGAATCATTTTTTATTATTAAAGAATCTTGTAAAGATAATCTTTTGTTGTATAAATCTTTAATTTTTTTTTGTTCTAATAAAAATCTTGTTTGATAATAATCAAACGTAAAAAAAGACATATTATTTTTTTCAAAATAATCATAAGGTTTTAATGTCCTAGCCTTAAAACCATTATTAGAATTCTTCTGCTGACAGTTCGCTGATAAGTTCAGCATCATCAGAATTATTAATACGAGTTTTAGGTGTAGTGATTTTGGTTTCATCTTTTTTATTTTGATTAATTTTTTGTTTCAATGTAATTGTTGTTTTTTCATCTTCATTATTTTTTGCTAATAAAGAATCAATTACTATTTGTTTTTCTTTGTTTATTTTATCTAATTCTTCAATTTTTGTTTCTTTTTGATTTATTAAATTTTGTAATTCTGTATTGTCATCAACTTTATCAGGTTTCTTAAAAAAGAAATTATATACAAAATAATAACCTAAAAATAAATTTAGACAAAATGTAACGCTCAACAAGAATTTTAAATAATTATTTTTCATTATTTTTCTGCATTAGTTTTCCAAGTATCAAAATATGTTGAAATTTGCTCAATTGATTTTGCTAAATTATCATCCAAGACAACTGCTTTTTTAGTTTGAATCATTGGACTATTTTCTTTCGTGGAAAATTTAAAATACAACCCCTTTTCTTCACCTGCTGTTGAAACATAACCTTTAACTACTTGTTCATCACCTTCAGGACCAATTGATGTAATAGTTGAATTTAAAATTGCTTTTTGAATTTCTTTTGTATCATCAGTTTTTGTCATTTCAGCACTATCTTGAGGTAATGGTTCTTGATTACCTTCTTCGGGAGTGGGTGTTGTTGTTGGAATACCTGTAATATCAACTGCTTCTCTTAAAAAAGTTGCTGAAACAGATTTATTCGATGCTTTAGCACCTTTTGTTATTGCTAATAATTTTTTAAGTTCATCAACTTCTTTGTTGATTCTTTTTTTGTCGTATCTAAACATAATATTTTAATATAAATAGTTTTTTTCTAATTATATGTATAAAATACGATTTATGGCAACAAATTATCTATCATATAAACTAAGAGCATTACCTTTTTACGATGAAGTAACAAAAGCGGGTGGTAAAATATATGCTGTTGGTGGACCTGTTAGAGATTTTATTTTAGGTAAACAATCTAAAGATTTGGATATTATTGTTACAGGAATTGATTATGATTTATTGCAAGGTATTCTAGAAAACTATGGTAAGACTGATTTAGTTGGTAAATCATTTGGTATAATTAAATTTAGAGAAACACCAACTAGTGAAGAAATAGATGTAGCACTTCCTCGTACAGAGAGAAAAACAGGTCAAGGTTATCAAGGATTTGAAGTAACTGTTGACCCTAATATGTCTGTTGAGGATGAAATGAAAAGAAGAGATTTAACTATTAACAGTTTAGCAATGGATGGTGATGGTAATATTGTTGACCCATTTAATGGTCTTAATGATATTAAAAATAGAATTATTAAAGCAACCTCAAATGATAGTTTTTCCGAAGACCCATTGAGAATGTTGCGTGTTGTTCAATTTGCAACAAGATTTGGTTTTAATCTTGATTCTCAAACTGAATCAATGATAAAACAAAATGCTAATCTAATAAAAGAAATTTCCCCTGAAAGATATATTATTGAATTCGAAAAAATAGTTTCAAAAGGTAAACCAATTCAAGGTATTAAATTACTTGTAGATTTAAATTTATTTGAATCAATATTTGGGTTTCCATATAATGGAAAGTTTAAAAATTTTGATAAGGTTAGAACTATAGGTGAATTTTTATATCTATGTGTTTTAACATCTGAAAACTTTGAAATGCTTCGTAAAAGATTTGGTTCAGCATTGTCTGATAAAGTAAAAAAAGAAATTGAAGCATTATCTAATTTAAATTTATTTGGTCAAAATAAAGTTGAGAATCTTTTTACATTAATGAAGATGTATAAACTTTCTCCTGATACAATTCAGAATTCAATGTTGATTCCAAATGAGTTAAAACAAATGGCTCAAAAATATCCAATGGATGTTAAACAACTTGATATTACAGGTATGGATGTTATGAGTTTAGGTTTTAAAGGTAAGGATATTGGAGATAAAATAATTGAAATATTTAAAGCAATTTTTTCTGACCAAATACCAAATCAAAAACAAGCAATAATTGATTATCTTAAAAAAGATAATTTAAATGAAAATGAATCAATGGAAACACCAAAAATAACATCATTTAGAGAGTTAGTTGAAAAGTCACCAAAAGAACTAAAAGACATTTTATATTCAAATTGGCAAGCAAAACAAAATCCTAAATGGCATCCTGAAGGAAATACATTAAAACATATAATTGTTGTAACCAACAGAGCAATTAAAACAGAACCATATAATATTAATTTGATATTAGCAGGTTATTTTCATGATTTAGGTAAAATGGCAACTTATGAAATATCACCTAAAACAGGACAACCAACTGCTTATGGGCATGAAAATATATCTGCTGACCTTGTTGATAAGTATCAAGATTTTATTACTGAATTAGGTGGTAATCCTGAAGTTGTAAATTATATTGTAAAAAATCACATGAGAATGAAGCCTAGCACTTGGGATGTTATGAAAGATGTTAAAAAAGATGTAATAAAATCTCATCCTAGTTTTTCTGATTTAGAAAAATTCTCAACAATTGATAAGGGTGGTTTAAATGAAAAACAAGAATTAAAAGGTGGTAAAGCAGATAAATTAACATTGCCTCAGATTGCTAAAAAACACAAACTTCCAATTGAAGATTTGACATCTCAACTTAGACTAGGTATTAAGACTGAAATGGAACATACTGATAGTAAAAAACAAGCAAAAGAAATTGCAATGGACCATTTATCTGAAGACCCAAAATATTATACAAAAATTAAAAAAGCAAAGTTAGAAGAAGCAATTGGAAAATCTCTTGCAACAGCAGCATTAGGTTTAGGTTTGATGGGAAATCCATCAGTAAGTAAAGCCAATCAACCAATACCAATATCACAACAACAGACTAAAAAGGTTTTGGCAAAGGTGAGTTTTAGTCGTTCCGAACCAATATCAAACCCTGATTTAGATTTGGTTCATGGTGCGTTGGGTTCAAAAAGATTAAATGATGATTTTGAACAAAGAGTTCAAGATGAATTAACAAATCAAATAAATAAAGGTAATATACCTGATATATCTAATATACAAGTAAAAACATTTATTCAAGGTAATCAAATTATAACTGAGGCTTCTTGTGAAATTATAAAATCTCAAGATGGTATTGCTTATACACATTTTACAACAAGAGGTTCAATTGGTGATAATTATGAAATTAGACATGATAAACAAGTAAATGGATTAATTGATAGGTTAGAAAATTATTACGGTGGTGTTGCTAAACAAGTTGGTAAAACTTTTGATATTACATTTCAATTAGAAGGTCAAGATATCACATACAGACAAAGTTTTTTTGTTGCAGGGAAATCTAATAAATCACAAACACAACAATCACAACAAACTCAAACAATTAGTGGTAACAATTTTGGTGATTTAAGACAAAAATTAAAAGAACAAACAAAAGATATTTCTATTGACCCAAATAGTATTAAGATTGATATTAATAACTATACTATTTCATATCAACTTGGAAATCAAAAAATAAAAGTAATTTCTTTAATTTATGATGATGCAGGTCAATTAGAAAATAGATTGACTAGTATTAAAAATCAAAATCCAACTTTAAAAGTATTACAAAAGGGTAAGAGTGGAAATGTTGATTGGGCTGTTAGTGTAATAAAAGCAGATGAAAATTTAAAAGAAGAAAAAATTCCATCTAAATTAAAATCAGATATTCAAATTGAATATCATAAAAGTTTAAATCCTAAATTTTGGTTAAACAATCATTTAAAAAGTAATATAAGAAAAAAATTATTAGCACTTGCTAAATTTTATTTTAAACAATTAGATTTAGATATTAAAATAATAGATATAATTTTTACAGGAAGTTTAGCAAATTATAATTACACTGATACATCTGATATTGATTTACATATTGTTGTAGATTATAAAGAACTAACAGATAATGAAGATTTTGCTAAAGATTTTTTTACTAATAAAAGAGCATTGTGGGGTGATTCAAATGATATAAAAATTTTTGATTATCCTGTTGAAATATATGTACAAGATTATTCACAATTAAATGATTCAACTCATAAAGGCATGAGTGGAATCTATTCTATTATTAATAATAAATGGATAAAAAAACCAAAATATAAAATACCAGATATAGATAAAGATTTAATAAAAGAAAAAACTAATAAATATTTAGAAATACTAAATAAAATAAATTCAATGAAAGATTCTATAAATAAAATAGAAAATTTTAATAAAGTTTTTGAAAAAATAAAGGATAAACGTAGAGATGCAACAAAAAAAGAAGGTGAATTCTCTGTAGATAATTTAGTTTTTAAAATATTAAGAAACAAAAAAGTGTTTGATATTATTAAGAATAATAAAAAAGAAACACTAAATAAAGTCTTTTCCATAAATTCTAACTAATTATATTAAAATTATTATGACTAATAAACAACTATACAATTTAGTTTTTGAAAACTTTGTTCAAGCAAAAAGAGAACTTATTAGAGAAGGATACCGAAAAAGACATTTAGATGAAGTTGATTTCAATGAAATCTTTGAACAAACAAAGAAAAGAATGCTTGAAGAAAAACTTAAATCTCTTCAAAGAGAAAATGAAATGTTGAAAGAAAAACTTTATCAAAAACAAATTAGAAAAGAAGCAGTTGTTGGACCTCAAGGTGGTAAAGGTAGTGGTGGTTCTCGTTTATTAGATAAACCATTTAGAAAATTAGGAAAATTTTTTGGTAATCCAATGGATACATTAACTGATATTGCTGAACAATTAGGAAAAAATAGTGATAATTATCGTTATTTATTATCATTTATTTCTGATAAAACATTAGATACTGATGCCAAAATTGCACAAGCAATAACATTTCTTGATAGTGCAAGAAGAAAAGGCCTCGCTAACGATTCTTTAGATAGGGGTATTCAAGCAATCGGTACAGGTAATCAACCACAAGAAGGTATTTTTGAAAACTTCAAAAGAAAAGGTTTGTCAAAAAATAAAAGAAGAAGATATTAATAAATAAAATTTAATAAAATGATTAAAAGAGCAGATGCAAGTAAAATTAGTAGAGAGAAAGCAACTAAAGAACAGATTGCTGAAAACTTTAAAAGATTAGCAGTTGATAGTGACAAAAAGGTTCAATTAAAACCTTCTCTATTAAAAATCCAAAAAACTTTGGATGGTAATATTTTTGGTATTATTCATGAAAATAAAACTTATTATTTAAAATATACCACTAAAAAAGGGAGTACAAATCCAACTGATTTTAAACATTTAGATGGCTTAAATTCTACTTTTGGTATTGAAAAACATAATTCTTTTGAAAAAGCTGTAAATAAAATGTCTTTTATTTGCGAAGCGCAAAATAATGCTCATAAATTAAGATTACTTCTTGAAAAAGACGAGGATATTATTGATGATTCAGAAGAATCAACAGATTCAAAAGAAACCAAATCTGTTGAAAAACCTGTAAGTTCTGATTCAACTGAAAATACACTTCTAACAAAATTAGATACAGATAAAAAGACATCTACCCCTGAGGCAATGCCAACTGATATGGGTGCTGCTCCTGAAGCAATGCCAACTGATATGGGTGCTGCTCCTGCTGTAGACACTACTCAAACGAGTGGTGAAACACCTGCTGAAATATCAGATGAAATATTGGGAAGTATTGGAGATGATGCGACTGAAGCACCTGCTGCTGACGCTGCTCCTGAAGGTGGGGAAGAAGCACCTGCTGCTGATGCTGCTCCTGAAGGTGGGGAAGAAGCACCTGCTGCTGATGCTGCTTCTGAAGGTGAAGAAGCAGACCCTAAAAAAGAATTTCAGGAAACTGTTGGAAAACTTGGTCAAGTTGTAAATGAACTTCAAGATAAGAAATTATTAGATAAAAAAGACATTAAAAATGCCATGAATAGTCTAATAACTGCTATCGGTGATGATTTTAAACAATTATCTGATAAAGAAAAAGAAAGTTTTTATCAAAAAATTAAAGGTTCTAGTGTAGAAGAACCTGTTAATAAAGAGGAACCTTCTACTGAAGAAGAGCCTGTTGAAGCACCTGCTGAAGAAGAACCATCTACTGAGAAATTAGATGAGAATATTTTAAGACAATTAAAATCGGAATCTAAAAGATTATTAAAAGAACAATTAAAACAAGAAATTGAAAAAAGGAAAAGAAATATTTTAATAGAAAGCATTAAAAGAAAATTAATCTAATATGTTTTGCATAATATTACAAATACTTCCTTCAAGCGCACAAATAATTTTTGCTGTTTTGTCAGCAGTAATTGGTACTTTTTTGACGTATGTATTTGTTATTCCTGTTTTACAGAATAAGATTAATTCTTTAGAAGAAGAAAAAAAGAATCAAAAGTTAAATTTTGATAAAATAGGGAGTGATATTTCAGAAATTAAAACAAGAATAGCAATATTAGAAACATCCGATACAAAAATAAATAAATTAATTGATGAATTATTTGACACGGAAAAAGAAAATAACGACAAGTTTCAATTAATGATTCAAAAAAATACAGAAGCAATAACAAAATTAGAAGCAACGCTTCAAAATTTAAATGAACATACAAAAAAGTTAGACGATTTTTTTACTAAATTTTTAGATAAAAAATAATTTTTATTATTTCATGGAAAAAGAGTATATCAATGTAGAACCTATTAAGGTTCAAGAAGAGGATTTAAAATTAGTTTATATAAATCCTGTTGGTGAAACACATGATGGTTCACAGAAATTAGAGTTTATATTTTCAAATAATCCTGACGATTGTATTGGTCCTCAATGGGAGGATGTATGTGATTTAGGTGTATATCCACCAAGAAAAGGATTTATAAAGAAAGTTATGGAAGTAACATCAGATTCAATAGAATTTGATTGTATTGTTGATTCAAGTGAGTTTAGAATGCTTGATGCTGTATTTGGTGTGGTTGCATTAGCATGGGAATATGTTGAGGATTATAAAAAAATGTCTTCACTGAATAAAAATCTTATTGTTTTTAAATATGGGGATAGTTATTATGATGTTCGTGAAATATTGAGAAACAATGACATAAAGTTTGAGTAATAACTACTTAAACTAAAGTCAATGACCAAACAAGAATTAATTATGGAATATGCCAAGTGCGCTATTGACATAGAGTACTTTGCAAAAAAGTATTGTAAGGTTTGGGATAAAAGAAAACAACAATTTGTTTCTTTTGAATTGTTACCACAACAAATACAAGTATTAAATAAATACAAAGAAAGTAACAGAGTATTAGTTGCTAAATATCGTCAGGGTGGTATTACAACAGTAACATGTCTTTATTTAGCGCATTCAATTGTTTTTAGAAAAGATATTAAAGTTGGTGTTGCTGCAAACAAATTAAAACTTGCAAAAGAAAGTATTTTTTATCAGATAGCATCAATTATTAATAATTTACCAAAAGAAATATTTAATAGAATTCCAACCGATTCAGATACAAAAGAAATCAAGATTTATAATAATGGTGCAACACTACAGGCTTTCGCAGCATCTGCTGATGGTCTTCGTGGTTTTACACCTGATATATTATTTATAGATGAAGCAGCCTTCCTTGAAGAAGGTGAAGAATTTATGTCTTCTGCATCAGGTACAATGTCAGCAGGTGGTCAGATTATATTGAACTCCACACCAAGAGGTCTTGACCCAACATATTATGCTCGTTATGAAGGTGCTAGAACAGGTAAAAATAACTTTAAAGTTGTTGAAATCAATTGGTTTGAAGACCCTCGTTATAATGAAGATTTAATTTGGATTAGGGGTGATGAATTTGTTGAAGAAAAAGACCCTGAAAAATATATGCAATTAAGAGTTAATGGTTATAGACCATCCTCTTCTTGGTTTAGAGATATGTGTCAAACATTTAACAATGACCCAAGAAAAATTGCTCAAGAGTTAGAAAACAAGTTTTTAGGTTCAGGTGGAAACCTTGTTGATGAAGAAACAATTATGAGAATAGAAAAAACTTGTAAAGAACCAATTAAAACTGAATTTGATAATCATTTTTGGATTTGGGAAGAACCAATATTTGGTTATGATTATTATTTAGCTTGTGACGTTGCAAAAGGAAGTGGTGATGGTGACTATTCTACTATTCAAATATTTAAAAATGATGCTGTAAATATGTTACTTGTTCAAGTAGCTGAATATCAAGCTAGAGTTCCACTTGAAGTAATGGGTGAATTATGTTTACAATATGGTGAAAAATATAATAATGCTTATGTTATTATAGATGTTACAGGAGGTTGGGGTATATCAGTTATTAGATATTTGGTTAATAAAAAATATAAAAAAATACATTATGATAGACCAAGACAAAATGATGTAAAAGTTCAATTAAAAAATTTACAAAGAGGTGAATTACAACCCGGATTCACAATGAAAAATGGTGCTATTCGTGATTATGTTATTAGAGAATTTGAAAGAAGATTAAGAGAAGGTGAAGCGATAATATACTCAATAAGATTATTAAGTGAGATTAAAACATTTGTTTTTAATGATAATACAAATAGATATGACCATATGCGTTCAGCACATGATGACTTGTTAATTGCAACAGGTATGTTATTTGCAGTTTATATGTTTTCAAAAACTATTGGAAATGAATTCAATATTTATTTGAATTATGCTAAATCAGCAATAATTAGAAAGGGTGATGAATTTACAGATATGAATACTGAGTTCCAAAAGAAAATGATATCACAAGATAGTCAAGATGTAAATTACGAAAGAAAGAATGATACTATTAAAGGAAAGGATTGGTATACAAATGGTAATAGCATAGATGTGCCTGAAAGACAAACACCAAAAATAAATAACAACCCATACATATTTGTTAGGTGAAATATTTAATCCTATTTATTAAAAACGTATTTTATTAATTATGGCAGAAGATAAAAAGAGTTTATTCTCAAATATTAATACTTTCTTTAGAAGAGCAACAGATGCATTAGATAGTACTCAAGGTAGACTTGAAGCACCATTAGAAAAAGAATTTATTAAGGCTTCTTCGCAAGATGATGCAATTAAAACAGCAGTTGAAGATGGTGCTATAAAGTTTTATAGACAACAAAGCACCAAAATTGATAGAGGAAATGACCAACGCAAGTTGATGTATGAATCTAGTAGAATGATGCTCTACTACGATTATTTATCAATGGATGGTTATCCGATTTTAGGTGCTGCATTAGATTTGTTATCTGAAGAAGCGACAACAACTAAAAGCGATACAGGACAAATTTTAAATATTTATTGCTCATCTGATAAAGTAAAAAAAGAACTTGAAAGATTCTTTTATAAAGTTATGGATGTTAATACCAATTTATTTTATTGGTGTAGAAATATGTGCCAATATGGTGATAATTTTGTTTATCTAGAACTTTCAAAAGAAAATGGTATTGTAGACTTTAGACAACTTGCATCTCAATTTGTTGAAAGAAATGAAAAATACGATAATAAAAATAGATTCAGAGCATTCTTCAAATATAAAGACCCAAATTCAGGAGGTGAAGAAGAGTATATGGATTATCAAGTTGCTCACTTTAGATTATTAGGTACAGGTGATAGACTTCCATATGGTTGTAGCGTATATGAAAAAGTAAGAAGAACATATAAACAACTTTTTATGATGGAAGATGCGATGATGGTATATCGTATCACAAGAGCAGCAGAAAGAAGAATTTATAAAGTACCTGTTGGTAATGTTCCACCTGAAGATGTTCCACAAATTCTTGAGGCATTTGCTAACAATGTAAAGAAAAAGAAATTAGTTGACCCTAAAACAGGTGATATTAATTTTAAATATAATATCGCTTCAATGGATGAAGATATTTTTATTGCTGATAGGGGTAATACTTCAGGTCAATTTGTTGATACACTTCCTGGTGCATCTAATCTTGAAGCAATTTCTGATATTACATATCTTCGTGATAATCTGTTTACCGGATTAGGTATTCATAAGACATTACTTGGTTTTTCATCTGACCAAGCATCAGGAGAAGGTAAAAACTTATCAATGCTTGATATTCGTTTTGCAAGAAAAGTAAATCGTATTCAACAAGCATTGCTTGCTGAACTCAATAAAATAGCAATTATTCATTTAGGTTTACTTGGTGGTGATTATGAATCATATATTGATGATTTTAAATTATCGCTTAATAATCCATCAACTGCTTCTGATTTATTACAACTTGAGATTTGGAAATCTAAATTTGAAGTATATGCTCAAGCAACAACACCAAACCAAAATACAGGGTTAAAACCAATGTCAGAGTTAATGGCAAGAAAAAAATTCTTCAATATGTCCGAAGAAGATATTATTAATGACCTTCAAGAACAAATGCTTGAATCAAAAATTGGTGAAGAAGTTAAAGGTGCGGGAATGCTTCTTAAAACATCCGGTGTGATGGATAAAATGATTAAATACAAAAATGCAGGATTTAAAGTAGAGGGTCAAGGTGGTGAACAACAACAAATAGATAATTCGCTTGGCGGTGGATTGGGTGGTCCTCCTCCTATGGGTGGTGGTCCTGAACTAGGTGGCGGTGGTCCTCCTCCTATGGGCGGTGGTCCTCCTCCTATGGGCGGTGGTCCTGAACTAGGTGGCGGTGGTCCTCCTGAAGGTGGCGGTGCAGGTTTTTTAAGTGAAGAAATATTTAAAAAAACTGATGAATTAAACAGATTAATAAAAGAATAATAATTTTTACTATTTATATTAAACACTAAAAAAAATGGTAAATTTTGGTAATGTCAAGTCAAAATTAAATAAAGCTTATTCTCAAGATTTAATTGAAAATACTAGCAAGTATAAAAAACTATATGAAGAGTTTTTAAAAACAATTAAATCATCACCTGTTCTAATGTTAGAATATACAATTTATGAGAATTTAAAGAAGCATAATCTTGAATATAATGAATCATTAAGATTCATTGAGACTAATATTGCTGCTTTATCTAAAATTGAAAAAAATACATTACTAAAAGAAAATAAAAAACTTGAAAAGTTTGATTTAAAAGAAATAGAATTATCAGAAGATAAAATTAAATTAAATCAAAACATTGAAAATGTTATTAGTGAAAGTGTATACAAAAAAATAACTAATGTTAATAAACTTCATGAATCTGTTAATTTTTTGATTGAGTCATTAACTAAAAAAGATGAAACAAAATTAGAAAAGACAGAAAATAGATTTAAAGTTAGTCATATTTTTCATTTAGCTAAAAAGAAATTAGAAGAAAAATTCTCAAATCTTCAACCTGATGAAATGGAAATTATTTCTTCTTTTATTAAAGGTGATGAAAAAAAGAAAAAAACAGTTTTTGAAAACTATAAAAAATCAACTAAAAATTATTTATTAAATGAAAAAGATAACATTAGTTCTGAAGTATTAACAGAAACATTTGATTTTATAGATTCACTAGAATATAATTCAGAAACAGCAATTAATAATTTGTCCAAACTTTTTGAGATTAAAAACTTAAATTCAAATAAATAATGAATGAAATACAACTACTAAAAGAAGGACAAGAAGGATATGGTTTATTGGTAGAAACTGATGCAGGTATTATTTCAAATGATTTAACCATAAATAATAAAAAAATATTTGAAGATTTAAATTCAAAATATAGAAGAAATGATTTTGATGGTCATTTTTATATTGATTGTAAACTTCAAGAAGCCGATGTTCTAAACCGTAATGGTAGAGTTTATCCAAGAGAAATATTAGCAAAACAAATAGATGAATATCAAAAACTTATTAATGACTATGCAGCACTTAATGAAGCTGACCATCCTGAATGTCATCGTGAAACAGCAGAAGTTTTTACTGAATCGGGTTGGAAATTAATTAAAGATGTTGTCGTAGGTGAAAAAGTTTTTACATTAAATACAGAAACTAATCAAATTGAATTACAACCTGTATTAACAGTAATAAATGAAGAATATAATGGTGAAATGATTTCATTAAAAGGTAGATATATGGACCTTTTGGTAACACCAAATCACAGATTTTATGTAAATAATAATAAAAAAGAAAAGTTCTTCATTACTGCTCAAGAAATTTTAGATAATAATACCAATTCTTTATTTATTCCTAATAATTCTTTATGGGATAATGAATTTGAAATTAATCAAATAGATATTGAAACTATTAAAGTAGAAAAACAAAATTATAATGGTAAGGTTGTATGTATTGAAACACCAAATAGCACGTTTTTGGTCAGAGATAATGGATATGCATTATGGAATGGAATTCGGTTACAATCTCCTTACAAAACATATCCCATAGAATTGCAAAAACATGGTGGTCAGGTAACGCAGTTTATGGAACTCTTGATATTATCGTTAGTGATTCATTCATGAGAGATGGTATTGGTTGGTGTGTTGGTGATAAAATTGCTTTATATCTACAAAGAAATCTTAAACTTGGTATTTCATCAAGAGGTTTAGGTAGTGTTAAAAAAGTAGGTGGAAAAAATATTGTTCAAGATGATTTTGAACTTATTTGTTTTGACCTCGTTGCTACACCTTCTACACCAAATGCATATTTGTTTTTGGAAACTAAAAATGATAATTTACAAGAATCAGTAAATATTCAAAACAATAATGTAAAAAAATATGATGATTCAATAAGAAAAATAATTGGTGGTTAATTTTTTTACTAATTAAATGTAGATAATAAAATAAAATGAATAATAAAAAATCTTTATTACAAGATAGTTTGCAAGAACTAGAAAATATCAAGAATGAATCTTTGGAACTTGCCAAAGAGCAATTGATTAATGAAAGTGCTGATTTACTTGAAAAAAAATCTTCCGCTTTATTTGAAAAATTAATTGCAGGTGAAGATGTGGAAGAAGAAGAAACAACCGAAGAAGAATCACCATCAAAAATGAGTGAAATGTTAAAACAATTAGGAGAAGAAAGTGAAGAAGAATCATCAAATATAAGCGAAATTTTAAATGAATTATCAGATATGTATTCCGATGAAGAAGATGAGGAAGATGAGGAAGATGAGGAAGAAGATGATATGTATTCTGATGAAGAGGATGAGGAAGAAGAAGAAATGTCTTTAGATGCTTTAAGAAAAGCAGCAGAAGAACATGGATTTAAATTAGTAGCTGATTCAGATGAAGAAGAAATGGAATCTGATGAGGAAGAAATGGAAATGGACTCTGATGAGGAAGAAATGGAAATGGACTCTGATGAAGAAGAAATGGATTCTGAAGAAGATGATGATGATATTGAATTTAATGATGTTGATGTTGATGATAAAGTTTTAGCAGGACCAAATGATGAAGAAGATGATGAGGAAGAAAGCTATGAAAAAATAAATGAAAATTTTAAAAGAAATAATACTAAAATGAGAAATACAAAAAAACAAGTCTTAAAAGATTTAAGAGATGTAAGCTTTAATAAATTGGTTGAGGCATATTATAACATGGGAGATAATGATTCTTTCATTATTAAAGAAAATGAATATATGGAAGAAGAAATGTATGATGAAGGTTATGGTAGTGAAGAAACTATGCATTCTGACTATGAAGATGAAAAATCATGGAGAAGAGATAGAAGAGAATTTGAAAAACCATATATTCAAGGTTATGATGATACTGATGATGAAGGTAATTATTATGGTGATGATGAAGATGTATTGAGTGGTGGTGATAGTAGATATGATGGATATGAATCTGGGATTGGTCTAAATCCTGATATGGATGAAGAAGTAATGTATGAAATCGATATGAATACACCGGAAAATCAACCAATGTATAATGAAGAATTAACTGATGATGAAATTAGTGAAATGCTTGCTGAAATGGATGCTGAAACTGATTTTTCTCAACCACGTTCTAGAAGAGATTCAAGAATTGTTGGTGATGTTGGAAGAACAAGTGGATTAAGAGACTTAGAAAAAGAATCTGCTGCAACTGATATTAGAGATAAGTATAGAAAAGATGGTCTTGGTGGTCATCATGCTGCTGAAGAGTCTGAACTTGAAGAAATGTTTAATGAAATGTCATTAGAAGAACTCCAAGAAATGGAAGATATGCTTCAAGAAGATGGTGATATGGGTGGTGAAGAAGAGTCAACTCAAGATGGTCAAGGTGGTGCTGGTTCAACTAACAATGTTAGATTTAAAACAAGTGCTAAAGAAGATTATTCTAACTTAACTGAAGAACAAATTGCTGAAATGCTTGATTCAATCAAAGAAGAAGAAGAAATTGAAGAATCAAGTTTAAGAAATGATGCTACTAAGAAAAATCGTGGAAATAGAGGTGCAATGCCACCTAGTGGTAGACCTCATCGCCAATCAGGAATTCTTGGTGAAGAAATAGATGAAGAAGAAATGACTTCATTACATGAGAAAGTTAAAAAGCTTGAAATGGAGAATAAAAAACTTCAGGAAGGTTTTACAAATAAAGTTAAATCATTAGAGAATAAAGTCTATGATGTAACAATTAGTGCATTAAAAGCAGGATTTGTAAACAAGTTTTTACTTGAACATCCTTTAAGAGAGAATGAAAAATTACAAATTATTCATCGCTTTTCAAATGCACAAACTAAAGAACAAATTAAAGAGACCTATATTTCATTAACAAATGAGTTTGCAAAAGGGCAAACAGCTAAAGATGGTTCAATGTTGAATGAATCAGTACAAAATAAAGTTAGTAGAGTTCATAAAACTGACAATGCAATTGTTACAGAAAAGAACTTGATGAACGAAAATGATGAATCTAATAGGTTTAAACAATTACTTAACTATAATTTTGGTAAGAAAAAATAAAAATAAAAAAATTCTTACTACTTAATTAAAAAAAATTAAAAAACTATGTACGGAATTACCGAAATCCTTAACTCAGGAAAAGTTGGTCAGGAATACCGCCAACTTCGTGAACAGCGTGAATTGATTACTGAAAAATGGAATCAATTTGGCTTGCTTGATGGCCTTGAAGGTCACATGGCTGAAAACATTGCTCAATTGTATGAGAACCAAGCTTCTTATCTCATTAACGAATCTACAGATGCTACATCTTCAGGTTCATTTGAGACAGTTGCTTTCCCAATCATTAGACGTGTTTTCCAAAAATTACTTGCAAATGAAATCGTTTCTGTTCAGGCTATGAACATGCCGATTGGTCGTTTGTATTTCATTAACCCTAAAATCTCTGTTAGAACAGGTACTAACTTTTCTGCTCATACCACATTTGATGGTGTATACAGTAATGCTGCTACAAATCTTAACAAAACTACGTATCAAACCACTTCATTGTATGATTCTTTCTACAATAACGGAAGTGATTTTGATGATATTGGTGGTCTTTTTGATAGAACTAAAGGTAGAATTACTAATAGGTCTTTTGCTGCTGCTCAAATCCTTTCAGGTAGTCCAGGTGGTGCAAATGGTTCTCAAAGATGTTTGATTAAAATATCAGGATTTAGCACTACTAACGAAGGTAAATTACAAGGTCCTTCAGGTCAAATCATTGATACTGAAACATTCTTAATGAGTTTGAAAGTTACCGCATCTTCTGCTTTAACTTCTCAAGCTGATGGTTCTGTTATCATTGCAGCAGGTGACCCAATTCCTTTTAGACTTCCAATGCAAGCTTATGGAAAAGAATTGGTTGCTAAAGGAAATGATTACATCCTTGTTGACTTAATTCTTAACTCACCTGTAAGTGGTGGTACTGTATATGGAAACAATCCTTATGCTACAGGTACAACTACAGGTTTAAGGTCTGCTGCTCAATTTACTGCTGCTAACCTTATTGCTAGTTGGAAAGAATATTCTAACTTAGAAGAAGATGCTGAAATTCCTCAAGTAACATTCACTTTCGACTTTATCGATGTGTCTGTTGATAAAAGAATGTTAGGTGCTACCTTCACTCCTGAACTTCAGCAAGACGTTAATGCTTTCCACTCAATTGATGTTGAAGCTGAATTAACTGCACTTCTTTCTGAGGTTGTATCAGGTGAAATTGACCGTGAAATCCTTCGTGACCTTCGCAAGTCTGCTTCACATGTTGAATATTGGGATTATGCTGCATTTGACAGAAGATTTAACAATGTTGGTGCAGGTTTTGCAATTACTCGTAAAGATTACAACCAAGAGTTAATCACTAAGATTAACCAAATCTCTGCTCGTATCATGAAATTCACTCTTCGTGGTGGTGCAAACTGGGTTGTATGTTCTCCTGAAATTGCTGCTGTTTTTAATGACCTTGAGTACTTCCATGCTTCTGATGCTTCTGCTGAAGAAACTAAGTTCTCTTTAGGTATTGAGAAAGTTGGTTCTGTAGCTAACAGATACACAGTATATGTTGATGCTTATGCTCCTAGTGGTGTTGTTCTTGTAGGACACAAAGGTGATTCAATCTTCCACGCAGGTTACATCTACGCTCCATATGTACCGTTGATGCTTATGCCAAAAACCATTAACCCTGCTGACTTCAAGCCTGTAATGGGTATTATGACTCGTTATGCGAAGAAAGTCGTTAACAACAGGTTCTATGGTAAGGTGCTTGTAAATGGTTTACCAACTGCTTCACCTGCTGAATTTATGTTAGATACGATTAACTAATCTAACTTAAATTAAAAAAATAAAGGGGGTGGATTTATTCCACCCCTTTTTTTTAACTATTTATAATAAAAATGATTAAGATTTCTTATTCAAAAAAGATAGACAGTTTGAGTCCTTTAAAGTTCAAGCATTTATCAAATTTTTTAAAATTTTGTAGAAGCAATTTAAAAATAACAAATGACATAAGAGTATTTTTATTAACAAGAAAAAACAAGTTAGAAATAACAACAGGTGGTTATAACCCATCGGATAAATGTATATATGTTATATATGAGGGTAGACAGATAGCTGATGTTATTAGAACAATAGCACATGAACTTGTTCATCAGAAACAAGATTTACAAGGTAAAATTAAGGGTAATATACCTGATATTGGTGGTGAGATAGAGGATACTGCAAATGCTATTGCAGGTAGACTAGTTAAGATGTATGTAAAAAAATATGATGCTAGAGATATTTATTCTCTGTGAACTACCCACCCACGGCATAGCCGATGGGATGGGCTTCATGAGTCATCACTCCTACTAACGTAGGCAGTTCGTCATGATTTTTCCTGTCAGTTCCTGACAAGATATTTCTTAAACTAAAATTTTTAATGTTTATTGCAGCATTTACATCTCTATCATGCGTAGTATTACATTTAGTGCAAGTCCACTCTCTATCTTTTAAAGATAGTTCTTTATTAATATTACCACAAACAGAACAGGTTTTTGAACTTGGTTCAAATCTACCTATACGAAGTATATTCGTACCATACCATTCAGCTTTATATTCTAACATAGATACAAATGTTGACCAACTTACATCACTAATACTTTGTGCTAATTTATGGTTTTGTAACATTCCTGATACATTCAAATTTTCTAAACAAATCGTTTGGTTCTCACGAACTAGTTTAGTAGATACTTTATGCAAAAAATCTTTTCTTTTATTTACTATTTTTTCATGTAGTTTTGCTAATTTTTGTTTTGTTTTTTTTCCTTTGTTTTTAGAATATTTACTTTGTAGATATTTTAATTTATCCTGTACCTTTCTTAAATATTTTGGATTAGAAAATATTTCACCATTAGATGTTATAGCAAAATCTTTAATCCCTAAATCAATACCTATCGTGGTTTCTTCCTTTATCTTAGATTTATCTTTATTTTGGTCACCAGTTTCACAAAGAATAGATACAAAATATTTTCCTGTAGGTGTTCTACTAATGGTAGCTTGCCTTATTTCACCTTTAATTGGTCTATGTAAGATTATATCAATTCCATTTTTCTTTGTGAATTTAGGTATAATTAATTTACCATTTTCTACTATAACTCTTTGTGGAATATTAAAACTACCATTATTAGATTTCTTTTTAAATTTAGGAAATGAGTTTAAACCTTTAAAGAAAGCTGTATAAGCTTTATCTAAATTAGTTATTGCTTGTTGTAATGATTGTGAATTTAGTTCTTTTAACCAAGGACATTCTTCTTTTAAATCTTTAAGTTGTGAATGTAATTCAAAACAAGATAAATTATGTTTATTACTAGCATAAGCAATTTGTTTTGTTTCCAAAGCTAAATTATATATAAACCTACTTGCACCAATATGTTTATTAAGAAGAACAATTTGTTCTTCATTAGGGTTAAGTCTATATTTAAAAGCTTTCAACATCATATATAAATAGTCAGAAAAATTAAAAAGTTTAAAGAAAATATAAAATTTCTCTACATTTTATTAAATTATTAGAATAAATGGTCGCTTACATCCCACCCACACTTCGTGATGAGTGGGCTTTACGCTCACATATGTAAATTATATAAGCACTAATTCCTTGAGATAGAAATATATAGAACCAAGGAATGTTTGTAAAAATCAAAAAAATTCCAAAAACAAGAAAACAAACCCATACGGAAAAGCATTTAATGCAAGTTCCAAGTGGTTTTGCTAATTTTTTAGATATTGGTTCTACATATTTTAATAAAAATATATAATACCAATCAAGAATATTTCCTTCATTGAAGGAAAAATCCAATACTTTAGTTAATTGGGCTGAACAAAACCCAATTAATAATGATAAAAATAAATATTCCATTATTTTCTAGGTCTTTTTATAATTACTGATGGTTTTTTTGTACCATTACATCCACATTTATGCATAATTTTTAAGGTTTGGTGGTAGTCTATAATCTTTAACATAAGTAGAAGTAATTTCTTTAAAGAATGCTTTATAATTATACATTTGATTACTGCTAGTAATGTTAGTTATTGTATTTATTTCAAAGAATCTTTTTGTTTGATTATCATCATACAGTATGAAATCACCTCTTTTTGGTTCTGTATTTGTTTTTTCAAGTTCATCTAAAAATACACCGAATTTAACAGTTTCCATATTTTCATTAACAAGCATAGGGCCACTCAATTTTGATGTTTCTGATTTAGATAGAGAGACGAATGCATTTAATTTAATTGGTTCAGCAAATTCTTTTTCTGATGGTAGACTTTCTCCATATATATCTTTTTTAGAAGCTGTTATATTAATTGAGAACAAGTAAATAAAAAGACCCATATCTTCATCGATATAATCTTTTGACATTCTAAGGTCAACTTGATAGTCTTTTTGATTATAATATGAAGTTCTAGCCATATTTTACTTCCAAATTACTTGAGTTAAAGCAGGTGTATATTGTAATACCTTATTTAAATTTTCACCAATTGATGCTCTTTTTTCCATAATTTTTTGATATGTAAATTCAAGCAAATCTTCTTGTAGTTCTTTAAATATTGCATCTTTTTCTTTATCATAATCATCTGAAAAATATTTATAATCTATTTCAATCATTTCATCTCTTTGTGGTAATTTAACTTTACCTGATGTTTTTGCCCAAATAGTTGCCAAATATTTTTTTACATATGCTACTGATAATCTTCTTACTTTATTTTTAGATGGTGCGTTTAAGTTATCCCATTTTTTGATTCTAATTGGCACATCTGATGGTAATTTTACCACATCTTCATTTTCTTCTAAACATAAATCTCTTTCTTTGGCATCAAATGTATCATAATAAAAATACCAAACTTTAGCACCTTCTTGTGTTTTACCGAATTTACCAACAATTTCTTCTCTAGTTCCGGGTATAGGATATAAAAAAAGTTTTTTTGTTTTATTTGGTCCTGGTGCTATTCTATATGTTAGTTCGCTTTGTATAATTTTTTTCTTTTGCAATCTATCCATTGTGGATAGAATCAAAGAAAAAGATGGTAACATTGCTTGTGCGGGAACATTTGCATAATACCAACCTGTAGGTGCGCCAAACCATCCACCTCCCATACCAATGGGGTCAAGTATATTAGTTGCAATTTGAGGTGGTGTATACCATAATACTTCGTTTATTTCTCTACCTGATGGAATTGTATATACTTGTGTATCTGCTGATATTGTAACATAATCGCTTTTAAGTTCCCATTCTCCTAGTGTTGATATACCTGTTTGTTTTCCATATGCTATTGCAAATGATTTTTCAAAGTCAAGACTTTTTGTTGTAAAAGCTTCAACAAAATTGGATGTGCTTATATTTAAACCTTCTAATGAAGACCATTGTTGTTCAATTAACCAATTATCTAAATAAGATATATAATCTTCTATAGCCATTTCCACATATGTTTCGATAACATCATCTGTTACCCAATCACCATAGTCACGGACAGGTTCACCCAATGAGACTCTAATTTGTTTAAAGAGTTTTATTTGTTCTTGTGAATCTTTAAAAATCATTATGATTTATTTATTATAAATAGTCATAATGTCATCTATGTTCTTCATTTCACTAACTTCTTGAATATTTTCAATTATTTCATTTTTTGTTTTTTTATTTGAATTAGCCCCACGAAGTGAGTTAATTTTTTTATTAATATTTTCTTCAAGTTGTTGTTTTTCTTGTTGTAATTTTTCGTTCAATTCAAAAAGCATTTTTTCTCTTTCAAGAAAAGTATTTTTTATTTGAACTAAAATATTGAATAATTCATCAGTTTGTTCAGTTGTTTTTAAAATAAACTGATAAATACTATATTTTCTTCCATTGTCTTCAAATGTTTTTTTAGGATTTTCCAATATGTAAACATCATTATCATCATAAAATGGTGTTATATCCCAATCAGATGGAAATGACATGTAAATATCAACAAAATCATCAAAGTTTATTTGTACAATGTAATTTTTAAGTTCTTCGATTATTTTTTTAAATTTCATAATTTTAAATTAAAATATATGTAAATATATAAGTTATTGATAAGAAAAAATAAAGATTATCTTTTTTTGTTAGATTATCTGATAATTTTTCTTGTTTTCTTATACATTTTAAAAATGTATAAATTATTCTTATAATAAAAAGAATTGATGCGGAAAATAAAAATTTTGGAATGAAAATTTTTAAAAAAAATATTAATATTTCAATCATATTAGCTTGCCTCTTGTTGTTATAATTGTTTTTTCTTTTATTATTGGTAAAACACCGGATAATGTATTTCCAAATGTTTGTAACGCTTCTTTATTACTTTCTATAACTTCTATAAGTTTGTAGTAATAAAATGTATTTAAAGATGTTAAAAGATTACCATTTAAAATTTCATATGTTTTATTACTTTTATTTATTTTTAATTTAAAATAATTTTTTAAAGAACCATTTTCATTACTAGAACATTCAAAAAATCTTAATCTACCATTTGTTGAATTAAAAAAAGATATTTTTAAATAAAATGTATCAGAGGTTGTATTCATAAAATACGATGGAATATAAATATTTATGTATTCTTTATTAAATTTTTTTGTAAAATCAATTTCTGTTTTATCCTCTGTTGTAACAATTTTTGACATTTTTAAAAAATTTCTTGA
>Ga0214917_10001536_pt1 | contig 29531 bp, 18 predicted proteins | sample LL_1208_BB_MetaG_FD_177983 | JGI IMG/M metagenome (GOLD analysis project Ga0214917, IMG submission 177983) | Freshwater microbial communities from Lake Lanier, Atlanta, Georgia, United States - LL_1208_BB | ecosystem: Environmental > Aquatic > Freshwater > Lake | place: USA: Georgia | collected... | reverse complement strand
CCCCGGCGCCGCCGATCGCCCCGCCCACCGTGATCGCGTCGGAGCGGTTGATCGCCAGCGTGGCCCCGGAGGCGATCGTGACGGCCGTCGCCGGGATCGTGCCGACCGTGCCGCCGCTGCCGATCTGGAGGGTGCCCGCGTTGACGTTCGTGGCGCCCGTGTACGTGTTGGTGCCCGTGAAGGTCAGCGTGCCGTCGCCGACCTTCACGAACGCGGTCGTGCTCGTACTGGACACGACCCCGGAGATCGTCGCCGAGTTGCCGGTGGCGACGCCGACCAGAGCGCCGGCAGCGATTTCCAAGGCGTTCGAGATCGCGAAGTTGCCGAGCTGCAGGGCTCCGTTGGGATTGGCGTTGCTGTTGAGGCGAATCTTCGCCGAACCGGCGGCCGCCGCGTTGCCGAGAATCAGCGGCCCCCGCTGCACGTCGATCGTACCCGCGAAGGTGTTCACCCCGTTGAGAGTCAAGGCACCCGTGTTTTGGCCGGAGCCACCTCCTTGGAAGAAGAGGACGGTGTTGGCTCCCCCGCCGGAGATCGTGCCGTTGAACACGGTGCTGGAATTATCCGGGGTCACGAGTGTCCAGTTGCCGGTAAAGCTGCCGATCGAGAAGTTATTCGCGAACGTCGCAGCGGTGCCCGACACGTTGAATGCGCTCGCCGCCGTCACCGACACCGTGCCACTGCCGAGGCCGCCGCCCACGGCCGTGATCGCGCCCGCGTTGACGGTGAGGCCACCCGAGAACGAGTTGCTCGCGCTCGTCAGCGACAGCGTGCCGGCGCCGTCTTTCGTGAGCGCGGCCGAGCCGGCCAAGAGCCCGGAGACGGCGAGCGTGCGGCTGCTCGCGACGTTCCAGCTTTGGGCCGCTCCCAGCGTCACTCCGCTGGCGATGGAGAGGTTTTGGGTCGCCGATGCCATATCGATGCCGGCGGTGCCCAGAGTCAGCGTGTTGCCGGCGGAGATGGACACCGCCCCGCCCGGATTCGCGATCCGGATACCCTGCCAGGAGAGGTCGCCGCCGAGCGCGGCCGTGTTGGCGGCGGTGACCGTACTGTTCCAGACGCCCACGTCGGCGGCCGTAGGTGCGCTGCCACCGACCCAGCTCGTGCCCAGACCAAGGCCGTTCGTGTTGTTGGCCTTGATGAGGTCAGCTGCGAAGCCGAGACGCGGCAAGGCGAGCGAGGCCGCCAAGGCCGCGCAAGCAACGACAGTCCGCAGCCAGGGCCAGACTCTTGGTCGCGCGGGGACGGCGGAAAGGCTCATGACAAGACTGCACGCGGCGGGGGCAGCCGGATAAAACCTTGACTGCAGCGTGAGGTTCCCACAGCACCGCCTGAGGAGCCAGCATCGGGGGCGCATGTGTTTTGGATTATTTGCGCACCTTGCGGCGTCCTTTGTTTCACTTCGCTCATGTATTCGAGTTATATGAACACGAGTGTTTTTAGGGTTTTTTGATCCTAAACGCAGTGGGCGGTAGCCTTTGAACGCGAGTATCGGCCTCGTCGGCCTGGGGCACCCCGGGCTGGTCGGCCAGCGAGAGCCTGCCCGTGCGCACCCGAATAGCCCTGCTGGTCGAAACATCCACGTCCTGGGGCTCGGGGATCGTGGCGGGCGTCGCCCACTACGCGGCGGCCACCGGGCTCGACTGGGATTTGTGGCACGAGCCGCGCGGCCGAAATGAGCGGCTGGGACTGCCGGAAGGCTGGCGGCCCGACGGCGTCATCGCCCGCGTCACCCACGCCGAACTCGCCCGGGCCGTCATCGAGGCCGACATCCCGACCGTGGATGTCTCCTGGTACCGGCACGATCCAGCGATCTCTCGGTGCAGCGTGCAGGAGGAAGCCGCAGCCGAGGCGTCGGCCCGCTACCTCGTCGATCTGGGCCTGCGGCAGTTCGCCTACCTCGGCAGCAGCCGGCGGCCGGGCTACGTGGACCGCCTCGGGACCGCCTTCACCGCCTGGCTCGCCGCCCGGGGCCTGCCCTCCGCCGCCTTCGAGCCCGCTGCCTGGCCCGACCGCCCCGGGCGCGGGCCCGACGATGGGCTGGCCTGCTGGCTCGGCTCGCTCGCCAAGCCCGTGGGCCTGTTCACGTTCGACACTTTCACGGCGCGGCGGGCCGCCGAGGCCTGCCACACGGCCGGCATCGACGTGCCCGGCGACGTGGCCGTGCTCGCCGGCGAGCACGACGAACTCGCCAGCCAGCTCGCCAGCCCGCCGCTCTCGAGCCTCGACCACTCGCCCGAGCAGGTCGGCCGGCGAGCCGCGCGACTACTCGCCGACCTGCTGGCGGGCCGGGTCACGACCCCGGTCTCGATCGAACTGCCCACGGGCGGCGTCGTCACCCGGCAGAGCACCGACATGCTTGCGACAGACGACGCGATCGTGGTGGCTGCCATTCGGTTTATCCGGGAGCGGGCCCACGAGGGCATCGACGTGGCCGACGTGGTCGCCCACACGCGAGCCTCGCGGCGGTGGCTCGAGCAGCGATTTCGCAAGCAGCTCGACCGCACGCCCGCCGAGGAGATCCGCCGCGTGAAGGTCGAGCGGGTCCGCCGCCTCCTCGCGGCGGGCGACGAGCCCCTCGAAGACGTCGCCGCCGCCTGCGGTTTCGACTACGCCGAGGTGATGACCCGGGTGTTCCGCCGCGAGATGGGCATGACGCCCTCGGCTTACCGGCGGCGGTTTCGCGGGTGAGCCGCCTCCGCGGCACCAGTCGTGTGCATTGCCGCCCGACACCAGCCGCGGTGATCCAGACAGCCCCCCGACCGCCGCCCGACTGGCTACGGCCGGTTCCAAGGAGGCGAAGAATCTGGCACAATCCCATGCTTCGTCCCGGGCCATTGCCCACCGCGCTCATCCGCTCTCGCCCGTCAACTCCGAGGAGTCTTGCATGCCCCGCCCCGTCACGCTCTTCACCGGCCAGTGGGCCGACATGCCACTCGACGACCTCGCCCGCAAGGCCCGCGAGTTCGGCTACCAGGGCCTCGAACTCGCCTGCTGGGGCGACCACTTCGACGTCACCCGCGCCCTCCAGGAGAGCGGTTACTGCGCCGCCAAGCGGGACCAGCTCGAGCGGCACGACCTGGCCTGCTACGCGATCTCCAACCACCTGGTCGGCCAGGCCGTCTGCGACCGGATCGACGAGCGGCACAAGTCGATCCTGCCGCCGCACGTCTGGGGTGACGGCAAGCCCGAGGGCGTCAACCGGCGTGCTGCCGAAGAAATGAAGAACACGGCTCGCGCCGCCCAGAAGCTCGGCGTCTCGGTGGTCAACGGCTTCACCGGCTCCGCGATCTGGCCCCTGCTCTACTCCTTCCCGCCGGTGCCCGAGTCGATGATCGAGGCCGGGTTCGCCGAGTTCGCCGAGCGGTGGCACCCGATCCTCGACGTGTTCGCCGAGTGCGGCGTGCGGTTCGCGCTCGAGGTGCATCCCACCGAGATCGCCTTCGACATCTTCACCGCCGAGCGCGCCCTCAAGGCCCTCGGCCGTCGCGAGGAGTTTGGCTTCAACTTCGACCCCAGCCACCTCCACTGGCAGGGTGTGAACTCGGTGGAGTTCATCCGCACCTTCGCCGACCGGATCTATCACGTCCACGTCAAGGATGCGATCGTGACCCTGAACGGCCGAACCGGCATCCTCGCCAGCCACCTGAACTTCGGCGACCCGCGCCGCGGCTGGGACTTCCGCTCTCCCGGCCGCGGCGGCATCGATTTCGAGGAGATCATCCGGGCGCTCAATCAGGCCGGCTACGAGGGGCCGCTCTCGGTGGAGTGGGAAGACTGTGGCATGGATCGCGAGCACGGCGCCGCCGAGGCGGCACGGTTCGTCAAGAACCTCGACTTCGCGCCGAGCAACGTCCAGTTCGACGCCGCCTTCGCCGAGTCGTGAGCGGCGTCACGGCACGCCCGGGCGCACCGGGGCGGCTCTGCCTGTGGGCGGCCGTCGCGGCGCTGCTGCCGGCCGTCGCGCCGGCCGCCCCACGGGGCGTGCCCACGAAGTCGCTCGCCAAGCTCGACGAGGAGTATGCGGCGTCGTCGCAGGATCTCCTCCGGCGGTGCGAGATCGACGGCCACCGGGAACTGGCCGCGATCATCAAGGCCTGGCCGGTGCCGGCTGCCGAGGGACGACAGGTGGTCCTCGCGATCCCGCCGGCGCTCGAAACACCCGCCTGCGTCGACACTGATGGCGAGCGGTCGATCTGGTCTGATTTTCTGGCGGCGCGTCGGGCGCGGGCCGCAGGCACCTTCGAACACACCCTCTGGGCCGCTTCCGCCCACGACCGCCAACCGACCCGGGCCGAGCTCGCGCGACCCGACCCCGACGCGGCCGCTCCGGGACCGCGGTCGTGCGAGGCCATCCGGCTGCTGTTCCTCACGCTCCGGGATGATCCCGATCAGGAGCGGGCCCGGGCCGCGGGCGGCTGGGTGCGCCGCAGCGACCGCTGGGAGTGGCCGGAGGTGGCGCGGCGGCTCGACAAGGCCGAGGCATACGACCCGCAGTTCGGCTGGATGCCGAAGGGCAAACTCGCCCGCCACCGCGACGGCGAGCGCTACCTCCGCGGCCGCTGGGTGAAGGCGGCCGATGACGATGCGATGCTGAGGGAAGTCAAGCACGGCCGGCAGTTCGACGCCGACCATTGGGAGATCGTCTCGACGGCGCCGCCGGCGATCACGGGCAACCTCGCAGCCGAGTTGGAAACGGCCCGGCTCGCGTGGCTGCAGGTCTTCGGCGGCTTCGCCGTCGAGCCGGGCGACCTCGAGACACGGCTCGCCGGCCGCGGCCGCATCGCCCCCCAGACGCCCCACTCGGCGATCCTGTGCGGCAGTCGCGCCCAGTATGCCGATGAGCTCCGCAAACTGGAGCCACGGATCGACATCACCGATGGCATCTACTGGCAGCCGACCGCGACGATCTGGTTCTTCGCCGACCCGGCCGGTCCGCCCGCGGCCACCGTATGGCACGAGACATTTCACCAGCTGTTCGCCGAGTCCCGGCCCGACTTCACGCGGCTCAAGGCCGAGCCCGGCCGCCGCTCGGGGTTCTGGGCCGTGGAGGCGGCGGCGATCTACGCCGAGTCGATCACGCAGACCGACTTCGGCTGGACGATCGGCGGCCGCGAGGCCGGCCGTGGTCCGGCGGCCCGGAAACTCCTGAGCGACGAAACGGCACACGTGCCGCTCGCCGAGCTCGCAGCGCTCGGCCGCGAGGCCTTCCAGGCTCACGACCGGATCGCCGACCTCTACGACCAGTGCGGTGGCCTGGCCGACTTTTTCATGAACGCCCACGGCGGTCGCTACCGCGAGTGGTTCGTCGAGTATCTCGTGCGGGTCTACTCGGGCACCGCCGACCCCGACACGCTCGCCCGCCTCTGCCGCCGCTCCCTCACCGAGCTCGACGCCGAGTATCGGGAATACCTGCGCTAGCCCCATCAGCGCCTCCATGGACCGCGAGGGGCTGCCCATGCCAATCGAGACGGCGTAGGAAACTGAGCGCAGCCTGGAGGGCGGAGCGAGGTTTCCTCCGAGCGACCGGAGGGCAGGATGCCCGAAGGAAGCGTCCGACGAGATGGCATGGTTAGCCCCGAGCTTGCGCGCGACAGGCCTACTCGAACGACTGGCGCTCGGGCATGGGCAGCCCCGAGCCCGCGCTTCCGACAAGGCCGGCGTTTGCTACACTCCCGCCGACCATACGCCAGCCAAGGGAGGACCCATGCCCGCGACCGACATCGACCGCCTCGCCATCGACACCATCCGCACGCTCGCCATGGACGCCGTGGAGGCGGCGAAGAGCGGCCACCCTGGCACCCCGATGGCCCTGGCGCCGGTGGCCTACACGGTGTGGAAGGATTGCCTCCGCTACGACCCGGCCGACCCGCTCTGGCCCAACCGTGACCGGTTCGTACTCTCCTGCGGCCACGCGTCGATGCTGATCTATTCGCTGCTCCACCTGGCGGGCGTTCGCCGCGGGCGGCCCGGCCAGCCGGGCCACGACGAGCCGGCCGTCTCGCTCGAGGCGATCAGGAAGTTTCGCCAGCTCGACAGCGTCTGCGCGGGCCATCCCGAGCACCACCTGATCGCCGCCATCGAGACCACGACCGGCCCGCTCGGCCAGGGCTGCGGCAATTCGGTGGGCATGGCGATGGCGTCCAAATGGCTGGCGGCCCGCTACAACCGCCCGGGTCACGTGCTGTTCGACTACGACACCTACGTGCTCTGCAGCGACGGCGACCTGATGGAGGGCGTGGCCACCGAGGCGGCGTCGCTCGCCGGACATCTGCAACTCGACAACCTCTGCTGGATCTACGACGACAACGCGATCACGATCGAGGGCGAGACGGAACTGGCGTTCAGCGAGGACGTGGGCCGGCGGTTCGAGGGGCTCGGCTGGCGGGTCGAGCACGTGGCCGACGCCAACGACACGGCGGCCCTGAAGCGGGCGCTCGACGCCTTCAAGGCCGAGACGGGCAAGCCGACGCTCGTGATCGTGAAGAGCGTGATCGGCTACGGGGCCCCGACCAAGGCCGGCTCCCACGCGTCACACGGGGCGCCCCTGGGGGCCGACGAGATCAAGGGGGCCAAGCAGGCCTACGGCTGGCCGGCCGACGCCACCTTCCTCGTGCCGCCCGAAGTGCCGGCCCGGTTCGCCGCCACGCTCGGCGACCGCGGGAGCAAGGCACGGCGGGCCTGGGAGTCGACGCTCGAATCGTATCGCAAGGGCGATGCCGCCGCGGCCGCCGAACTGGGCGACTTCCTCGCCGGAAAACTGCCGGCCGCATGCGACGCCGCGATCCCCGCCTTCCCCGCCGATCCCAAGGGGCTGGCCAGCCGCGTCTCGTCGGGCAAGGTGATCGAGGCGATCAGCAAGGCGGTGCCCTGGTTCCTCGGCGGCTCGGCCGACCTCGCCCCCTCGACCATGACGCTCGTCAAGGATGCCGGCAGCTTCGGCCACGGCGCCTACGGCGGCCGCAACCTGCACTTCGGAATCCGCGAGCACGGCATGGCCGCCGCCTGCAACGGGATGGCGCTCTCCGGCCTGCGGCCCTACTGCGCCACGTTCTTCGTGTTCTTCGACTACCTGAAGCCGGCCCTGCGGCTCTCGGCGCTCGGCGGGCTCGGCGTGATCTACGTCCTCACGCACGACTCGATCGGGTTGGGCGAGGACGGCCCCACCCACCAGCCGATCGAGCAGCTCCCCAGCGCCCGGGCCGTGCCGGGACTGTCGGTGTTCCGGCCGGCCGACGCCAACGAGGTGGCCGAGACCTATCGCGTCGTGATGCACCGGCCCGAACGGCCCGCCGTGATCGTGCTCTCGCGGCAGAACATCCCCACGCTCGACCGCACGGGCCTCGGCGCCGCCTCCGGGGTCGCCCGCGGCGGCTACGTGCTCAAGGAGGCCGCGGGCGGCAAGCCCGACTGCATCCTGATCGGCACCGGCAGCGAGCTGCCGTTCTGCCTCGAGGCCGCCACCGCCCTGGCGGCCGAGGGGATCAAGGCCCGCGTCGTCAGCCTCCCCTCGTGGGATCTGTTCGCCGAGCAGGATTCCGCCTACCGCGAGAGCGTGCTGCCGGCCGCCGTGACGGCGCGGGTCGCCTGCGAGGCGGCCTCGGGCTTCGGCTGGGAGAAGTGGCTCGGCGACAAGGGCATCTTCGTCGGCATGAACTCGTTCGGCGCCTCGGCGCCCGCCGGCAAGCTCTACGAGCACTTCGGCATCACGGCCGCCGCGGTGGCCGCCGCCGCCAAGCGGGCCCTCGGCCGCTGACCGCTCACGGCTGGTGATGCGAGTCGCCGATGACGGCGTCTTCCGGATCGATGCCGGCGGCCACGTCCCCCTTGCCATTGCGGTAGAGGTGGTCGTCGCCGCGGTGGATGCCTTCGAGCCGCAGCCGCTCGAAGTGGCCGTCTTCGAAGAGGATGTAGTGAAACCCGTCCGGGTGGTTGTCGCTCTTCTCGCTGCAGCCGGCCGGGGCGTCGGCGATCAGCGGGTGGTGGGCCCGCCGGAGGTCGCGATTGGGCTCGAGCCGCCCGTCGGCGGCCCGATGGCCGAGCGTGTAGCCGAAATCGCCCCCCATCGCTTGCACGAGTTCGTCGAAATGCGGTGTCCCGACCGCTGCCCGCACCTCCTCGAGCGTGGGAATGCGGTGACCGCCGCGCCGGTCGAGCTCCGAGCCGGGCACGAGCAGCGTGCCGTCGTCGGCGACGAGCCGGTGCTCGGAGACGAGCTTGGGCGCATAGAGCCCGGCCCGCGACAGCGGCCCTCCATCCGGAGGCGTCGGCAGCAGCCTGTGGCTCTCGCCATACCCGTGGAGCGACGCCGACAGATTCTGCAGCCGCCGCTCGACCCGCCGGGCCCGGGAATCCGAGATCGCGTCGGCGACGAGCGGCAGGACGAGGATGCACGCCGCCAGCGCCGAGGCGGCGACGAGCAGCCGGTCGATCACCCGGCGGCCCGACGGGGCCGGCGAATCGTCGGTCGGCGTCAGCGGTCGCGTCCGGGGCATCGGCAGCGTGGCGGGACGTGCCTGGGACGCGACGAAGGCCGCGGTTCGAGCGGCGAGCCCGGCCGGGGGTTTGACCGGGCCGCGGTCGGCGACCAAGGGCCGAACGGCGCCGCGGAGCAAATCGAGTTCGCGTCGCAGGGGCGGCCCCGCCTGGGGATCGGCGAGCGCGGCCTCCACCGCACGCGCATCGCCCTCGTCGAGGGCGTCGAACAGATAGCCGACCAGCTGCTCTCTCATGGCGGCCCGAGCTCCGGGAACTGTCATGGCGCGAGGCTCCTCATCCGTGATCCGCCCCCGCGGCGCTGCGGCCGCTCCGTTGCCAGGATTCGTTGAGTTTCAGCAGGGCCGAGTGCAGCCGGCTCTTCACCGTGCCCACCGGGATGCCGAGCACATCGGCCGCCTCCCGATACTTCATGCCCTGGTGATAGACGAGCACCAGGGCGGCCCGGAGCGGCTCGGGCAGGTCGTCCACGGCCGAGCGCACCCAGTCGCGGGCCTCCTCGGCCTGGAGCTGCTCGGCGGCGGTCTGTCCGTTCCCCGCCAGCATGTCGACCAGCGTGCCGATGTCGTCGTCGCCCGTGTGGTTGTCGAGGCTCACCATACGGTGCCGCTTGTTGCGGCGCTGGGCGTCGATGGCCTGATTGGTGGCGATCGTGTAGAGCCATGGCCGGAACCGACGTCCTTCCTCGAACTGATCCTGCTTGAGGTGCACCTGCAGGAACGTCGCCTGGAACACGTCCTCCGCCATCTCGGCACTCCCGAGATACCGACGGAGGTAACTGAACAACTCGGTCTCATACCGTCGCACGAGCGACTCGAAAGCCGCCGGATCGCTCCCCGAGCGGCAGCGGACGAGGAGTTCCTCGTCGCTGTCGCCATCGATGGCCGCCCCGCTCCCCGCCGGGGGGGAACCGGGACGGACGCCGGATTGGGAGTCGTGCAGATCCATCGACGGTACGGAGCCGGCCTACGGATGGTTCGCGAGACGGCGGCTCCCGAACGGCCCCGGCTCCAAACTTGGAGTATAGCCCGCTCAACAGGCCGTGCCGCCGCCCGGCACGGCCCACGGGTGCGGGAGATCCGGCCGGCTGGCCTGGTTTCCCCGGGTCGCCATGCAACCAGCTCACCGCCACGGCTGGACCACCCCCGGCGATCTCAGCGGGTTTTTCACCTTCACCAGCGACCATTGGGGGGGATTGGTTCTGGCCGTGTCGCCGCCGCCCATCCGTGGAAAACGAGATTCCTCCTGAAGTCGAGCCGCCGGCGGTCGGCGTTGCTCGACCAAAAATAGCCGCTGATCTTCCGGAGACCTGCCTTCATGGGCCGCGCTGCCTAGAATCGACGCGTTCGCACTCCCTTGGAGCCGCTCCCATGACCAATACGCAGACGAATACATGGCCTGACCTGTTGATCGGCCTTTACGACAACCTGACCGGTCGTCGTGCGGAGATCGCGTACGAGTTCGACAACATGCACATCAAGATTCCCAGTGGCACCGGGCCTGCCGCCGAGCACGCCGAGTGGATCCTGCATGGGACGATCAAAATCCGCACGCGGGACACGGGTACGCCCCCAAACTGATGATGGCCGGGCGACTCACGGGTACGCTGGATGGTCGCCCGGTCGTAATCGAAGCGGATGGCCGCGGGCTCACATTGGTCGCCGCCACGCTGCGGACTGCCTGGGCCACGCGTTCCCTGCTCGACGCGGTGCTGCCGGCACTTCGGGTGTTGAAGACTCTCGGTGTTCCACTTCGTGTCAGCGTCGCCGGGATCGTGACCGTAGCCGTGTTGCCGAGCCCGAGCCTGCTGGCCCGGCTCGCGGCGCCGGGCCTCGCGCGGCTGGCCTGAGCCCGCGCGGCTCCGGCAGGCGAACAGGACGGAGCCGCGGAGATCACTCGAGCCCGTAGGCTCCGGCCATCGGGATATCGATCCCGCGGCGGCTGGCGAACTGCGTCCGCGACAGGAACCGCGGCTCGAGGTTGAAGGTCACGCCCACGTTGTTGCGGCTGTAGTCGACGTTGAACCCGAACGTCATCAGGAAGGCCTCGCCGATCCGCACGAGCTGGAAGCTCTGGCCGATGTTGCGGCCGGTGAGGTCGATCGCCGAGCCGAAGGAACTGGCCCACTTCGGGCTCATCCGGTAGGTGTAGGAGCCGGTGAGCACCGCCGCCGAGATCGGGCCGCCGAACTGATTGAAGCCGACGTAGAAGCTGCCCCGCGGCGTACGGTTCAGAAGCGCGCCCACGGTGTAGAGCTGCTGGCCGCCGGTGAAGAAGTCGACGTCGGCCGTCGAGAAGACGGTGGTCCGGTCGCCCACGTGCCAGCGGAAGTCATACTGCCAGAGGCCCATCACTTGGCCGAAGTTCTGGTTCGTCGTGGGGAAGAACTCGCCGTCCACGTCGAGCACGATCCAGTCGATGATCCGGCGGTTGCCCACCGGGCCCCGCTTCGTCTGCCAGCGCTGCCGGGCGGCCACGCGGAAGGCGGTCAGGTCGTTGGCGATCTCGGTCGGCCCGGTCACCCAGCCCCCCATGCCCCGGCGGACGGCGTAGCTCCGCGGGTCATACTTGTTGTCGGGCCCGAAGATGAACGGGGCCGCCAGCGGAATGGGCTGACCCGGAATCGCGCCGTAGTCCCAGTAGGGAATGTTCCGCCGGAACTGGTTGATCGCGTCGTCGTCGATCTGATCGTAGAGCGGAAACTGGTCGATGCTCTGGGTCGAGTCGGCATAGGAGAACTCGGCCTCGAACACCACCTTGTGGGCCAGGCCGTGCACGTTCCAAAACTGACTCTCGACGGAGTTGTCGGCCGTCCACATCGGCAGGCTCGAGCGGATGCCGACCTGCCCATAGGCCCGGTCGATCGGCTGCGCGGAAAGATCCTCGCCCCAGTGGGCCAGTTCGCCCAGTGCGTAGGGAACGATCTTCATCGCGCCGGCCTGGAAGGGCAGGTCGAGCTCCTGGCGGGTGGCCACCCGCTCGCCGATCACGTCGCTTTCATAGGGCAGGAGCGTCCAGATGTTGCCCCCCTGCCCCCCGATCGGCTGGGCCGGCAGCGCCTGCCGCGCGTAGGAGACGCCCGAATGCTCGTACCAGGAGACGGCGTCGTAGAGGAGCGGCTGGGCGAAGAAGTAATGGTCGAGCCGCGGCCACCATTCGGTCTGGGTGAAGAAGGGATCGACGCGGACGCTCGTCAACAGCCGGAGCTGGCGATTCTCGATCGGCCGCCGCAGATCCGCCCAGGTCCGCTGCTCGTAGCCCTCCTCCCACTCCGCCTCGTAATACTCCTCGAGGAAGTTCTGGTCGCTGATCCAGCCGGCCGTGCCGCGAAACTGCCAGCCCCCGAAGAAACTGTCGGTGGTGCCGCCGAGATCCTGACGGTGCCGCCAGAAGGACCGGCCGCGGAAGGTGCGGTCCGGGAAGCCCGGATAAATGAAGTCGCGGCGGTTGAGGCCGAGGTTGTCGCGGCCCACGTCGCCCACGAACCAGGCGTCGAGGTCGCCGCTGGCCGGCGTCTGGAGGCCGAGGAACGAGGGGCGGTTGTAGAGCAGCGACGTGCCGCCGCCGGGCCCGCGGAGGCTCAGATAGTCGACGTCGAGATCCCAGTCGACGCCGTCGGGCGGTCGCCGCCAGCCGAGGATCTGGAACATGTCCCAGCCGGTGAGCACCTGCGTGCCGAAGATCTGGTCGTTCTTGAACTGGAAGTCGTTGATGTAGAAGGTCGGCTTCTTGGCGTTGGAAGAGAGCACCGGCCACCACAGCACCGGCACGCCGCCGAGGTTCACGGTGTTGCCGCGGCTGGTGATGTATTGCTGGTGCTCGACGACCGGCTCACCGGTGGCCGGCTGCAGGAGCGGCCGACCGAAGGGATCAGCCAGCGGCACCTGCTCGTCGGTGAACTCGAGCTGGCGGGAGCGGAACTCCCAGGTGGGCACGCCCAACCGGCTGGACGTGAGCCCGCTCTGCTGGGCCACGAACCGGCTGCGGTCGACCTGACGGAGCACGTCGGCCCGGAGCCGCACGGCCCCGGAATAGTTGTCGACCGGCGTCAGGACGGTGGCACCGGTGATCACACCGGACGACCGCGGCACGTCGTAGAACATGTTCGCCGCCTCGACCACCCGCTGCCCCTGCCGGAAGACGACGTTGCCCTCCATGTAGAGCTCGAGCGGCACGTCGGCCGCCTGGGAGGCCGCGCCGTCGAGGTCGGGCTGGGACTGGCCGCGGGTCCAGATCACGAGCCGGTCGGCGGCGATGTCGAGCGGGCCGGCCGGATCGACCCCGTCGACCACCAGGTTCACGCCCGAGTTGATGACCGCGATCCACTCGGTCCCGGAGCCGCTCGGGAACCACTTGATGTTGAGCGGCACGCTCGAGCGGGGAAAGGCGCGGAGCCGCCGGCCCGCCGGCTGCGCGGCCACCGGCGGCGCGGCCGGAGCGCCGAACTCGCTGAACTGCGTCTGCCGGATCGGCGGCTCCTCGCCGGCCGCGGCCGCCACCGGCGCACCGCCCGCGGGCGGTGCGTCGTAGAGCGGGGGCGTGCCCGCCGAGGGCACGACGCTCGCGAAATCGAGCACCGGATCGCGGAGATACCAGAAGCGGCCGGTCCACTGCGGCCCGCGCACGCTCGCCGCCGCGGCCGCGTCGGCGTTGCGGCTCTTGACCCGCACGTCACCTGCCATCCGCACCACCATGCTCCGCACCCGCGGCTCCGCGACCGACTCGTCGAACGCGGCCTGCTCGACCCAGATCACGGCCTCGTGCGCCGCGGCCTCGGTCGAGCCCTGGACAATCCGTACGCCGCCGGTCAGGTGCCAGACGTCGTAGACGCCTTCGGTCCAACGTGCCGCCTGCGTGGCCTCGATCGTGACCCGCTCGGCCGGATCCACGGAAGGCACCTCCACCCGCCCCGCCTCGGCGATCGCCGCCGCCAGTCCGCGGGCCGGCAACGAGGCGAGGGCGCCGGCACTGGACTCCGGCGGCAGCACGTCGCCGGGCGGCGCGGCCGCCACCGTGCCCGCCCACGTCACCGCCAACGCCAGCAGGCAGACGACGGCGCACCGCGTCCCCGAGGCGGCGCGGGCCGGCATGATCACGGCGTTCGAGCGGAGTTTGCGCACGCGGTTCGTCGCGGGTCGCGGAACCTTGTCGGGGTCGGGATGGAGCAAAAGCGCGGGACTATAGGGGCGTCCAAGAACGAGGGTCAAGGCATCGCGGCCGCCCGAATCGCTCCGCAAGTCGTGTCGCGGCCGCGGGTTATCACCTGCCAGGAGCCACCGCGCGCCGCCCGAAAGGCCGTCGCCCCCGACCACGGCGGCGTCGACGTCGCGCCGCCCCGACGACGCGAATCAGGCTGACGGGGCAACTTGCCCGTCGGCAACCGGGGCGGTCTGGAACGTGGTCGCGGCAGGGCCGGTAAACTCGCGATCCCCCGCCCGCAGAGGCCGCAGCCTGCCGCGGCCCCACCACTCCAGCGAGTTGCCGACGTGCCCGAGGCCAGCCAGACCACGCCGCCGTCTGCGGCCGGCCTCGCCGAACGGATGGCCGACTGGCTGGTGCGGTTCCGTGGGCCGCTTTTTCTGCTGGCCGTCGTGCTGGTCGCGGTGGGGGTCGAGCGGGCCCGCCAGCTCAAGTTCTCACGGTCGATCGACGCGATGTTCGACCGCAGTGACCCGGCCCTCGTGCCGTTCGCCAGGATGGCCCGGACGTTCGGCGGCGGCGAGGTGGTGCTCTGCGCCTACGACGATCCCGACCTGTTCACGACCGCGGGCATCGACCGGTTGGCGGCGCTCACCACGCGGCTGGCAACGCAGCCGGGCGTGCAGGCGACGACGAGCCTGGCGAGCACGCCGCTGGGCCGGCGGATCATCGAGATCGACGAGAGCCCGCCCGCCCGGCGGATCGTCACGCTCCTGGAGGGCTACGTGGTCGGGGCCGACCATCGCACGGCCGCCGTGGCCTGCACCCTCGAGCCTCCGCTTGCCACGCTCGTCACCGCCCGCGAGCAGGCGGTCTCACGGGCCGAGACGATCGACCGGCTCCGGAAGATCATGGGCGAACTGCCGGCGGGCACCGTCGCCGGCGAGCCGGCCATGCTCCGCGACGGCTTCGCGATGCTCGAGTGGGACGGCACCGTGCTCGCCTGGGCGAGCGTGGCGCTGACGGGGGGCGTCCTGCTGTTCTTCTTTCGCAGCCTGCGGTGGGTGGTGGTGCCGATGGGCGTCGTGGTCGCGGCCCTCTGGACCACGCGGGGCGTGCTCGCGATCGCCGGTCTTCAGCTCACGATGGTCTCGACCATGCTCTCGGCCATGATCACCGTGGTCGCGATCGCCACGGTGACGCACGTGATCGTCGAGTTCCGCCGCCAGCGGGATCTCGGCCTGGCCGCCCCGGCGGCCCTGCGCGCGGCGATCTCCCTGCTCTGCTGGCCGATCGCGGGTGCGATCGCCACCGACGTGATCGGATTCGGCTCGCTGATCGCCAGCCAGGTCGGCCCGGTGCACGACTTCGGGGTCATGACCGCGATCGGCTCGGGGCTGGTGCTCGTGGCGGCCGGCCTGGTCGTGCCGTTCCTGGCGCTCGCCGGCCGGTTCGACGCCGATCCGCGGCGGGCCTGGGGGGAGTCGTCCCTAGAGGCGGCCCTCGATCAACTCGTGCAGCGGATCGTGCGGCACCCCGGCCCGATCCTGGCCGGCGTGTCGCTCGCCGTCGTCGCCTCGATGATCGGCCTCGTCTGGCTCGAGGTGGAGACCGACTTCACCCGTAACTTCCGTCCCGACAGCCCCACGGTGGCCTCGTACGAGATGGTCGAGTCGCGGCTCGGCGGGGCCGGCGTGTGGGACGTGCTCGTGCCGCTCGACGGGCCCGTCGACGGAGCGACGCTCGGCAAGCTGCGACGCTTCGAGGCTCGGCTGCGGAAGGAAGTGACGCTTCCCGATGCCGCCGGCGCTCCCCAGCCGGCCCTCACGAAGGTGATGAGCCTGGCGGACGTGATCGGGGCGGTCTCGCCCGTGCCGCTCGAGCAACTCGAAGCCTCGACGCTCGGCAACTGGGCCGTCACCCAGGCGATCGCCGCCATGCGAAGGCAACTCCCCGAGCTGACCGGCACCCTGCTGGGCCGCGACCCGGCCGACGGCAGCGACTGGCTCCGGGTGATGCTGCGGGCCCGGGAGCGGCAGCCGGCGGAGGCCAAACGCGGCGTGATCGCCGACGTGCGGCGGATCGCGGCCGAGGAGTTCCCGCCCGGCACGGCGGCCGCGTCCGGCGGCGGGGCCGAGATCACCGGCTTCTTCGTGCTCCTCGCCCAGCTGGTGGACCGGATGCTGGCCGACCAGTGGCTCACCTTCGCGATCGCGGCCGCGGGGATCTTCGCCCTGCTGGCCGTCGCGTTTCGGAGCCTGCTGCTCGGCGCCATCGCGTTGGTCCCCAACGGCCTGCCGATCTTCGTGGTGCTGGGGCTCCTCGGCTGGGCCGGAGTGCGGATCAACATGGGCACCGCGATGATCGCCGCGGTGTCGCTGGGCCTCTCGGTGGACAGCTCCATCCACTACATCGCCCGCTTCCGCCAGCACCTGGCCGACGGCGGCATGACCTCGGCCCTGGAGACGGCCCATCGCACCGCGGGCCGGGCGATGATTTTTTCCACGCTCGCGCTGGCCGTGGGATTCCTGGCGCTCACCACCAGCGGCTTCATGCCCACCGTCTCGTTCGGCTGGCTCTCGTGCCTCACGCTCCTGGGCGGCCTGGCCGGCAACTTGGTCGTGCTGCCCGTGTTGCTGACGCTGCTGGCCCCGCGGCTGAAGCGTTCGTAGCGCGGATGGGGAGCTGGCGGGGCATTGATTGCCGCACGGCGCGCGCGGCGTGTACAACACGGCCTCACCCGAAGGAGTTTTTTGGATGACCCGCGAGTTCCTGCCCGCCGGTACCGCCGGCATCATTGAAGCGATCGGCCTTCCGAAGCTTGCGACCCTCGAGGCCGACGCGCTGGTCGTGTTTCTCACGGAGGGAGGGGTGGGTGACGGGGCCGCCGCGACCGTCGATGCCGCCACCGGCGGGCTGCTCGCCCGACTGGCCGCCGCGGGCGAACTCGGCGGCCGCCGCTCCGAGTGCGTGCCGCTCCTGGCCCCGGCCGGGCTCGCCGTCGGGCAGGTGCTCGTGGTCGGCCTCGGCCGCCGTGAGGAGGTGGATGCGGGCGTGGTCTATCGGGCCGCCGCCACCGCCGCCCGCCACCTGGCCGGACGGCCGCGAAGCCGCGTGGCGTTTCTCGCAGAGCCCTCCTGGACCACGCCGTGGCTCGAGCAGGCCGTGGCCGGTGCCGCCGTCGGCATGGTGGGGCAGGACCTGTACCGGTCCGAGCCCAAGCGGACGCGGTTCGGCGTCACCCAGTGGGTCGGGGCCGATGCCGCGACGGTGGCCCGCGGCGCGATCCTCGGTGACGGCGTGAACCTCGCCCGCCGGCTGGTCAACGCGTCGCCCGACCACATGTATCCGGAGTCGTTCGCCGAGGAGGCGGCGGCGGTCGCCGGCCGCACGGGCCTCGAGATCGAGATCTGGGACGAGGAGCGACTGCGCCGCGAGCGGTGCGCGGCCCTGCTCGCGGTGGCCAAGGGCAGCGCCCGGCCGCCGCGGCTGGTGCTCCTGCGGTATCGGGGCCGCCCGCGGCAGAGCGGCGACCAACCCGATCTGGCGCTCGTCGGCAAGGGGGTGACGTTCGACTCGGGCGGCCTGTCGCTCAAGCCCTCCGAGTCGATGATGGGCATGAAGATGGACATGTCGGGCGGCGCGAGCGTGCTGGCGGCGATCGCGACGATCGCGGCCCTCGAGCTCCCGATCCACGTCGTGGCGGCCGTGGGCCTGGTCGAGAACATGACCGGCCCGGCCGCCTACAAGCTCGGCGACGTGATCACCGCCCGCAGCGGCACCACGATCGAGATCCACAACACCGACGCCGAAGGGCGGGTGGTGCTCGCCGACGTGCTGGACGTGGTCCGCGGCCTCGCGCCCCGGCGGATGGTCGACCTGGCCACGCTCACCGGCGCCTGCATGGTGGCCCTCGGCTACGACGTGGCGGGGCTGTTCACCAACGACCAGGCCTGCTGCGACGCGCTGGCCGCCGCGGCCCGCGCCGTGGGCGAGCCGGTCTGGCAGCTGCCGATGTACGCCGACTATGGCGACCAGATCAAAAGCGACGTGGCCGACATCAAGAACGTGGGAGAAGGCCGCTGGGGGGGCGCGATCACGGCGGCCAAGTTCCTGGAGCGGTTCGTGGGCGACATCCCCTGGACCCATGTCGACATTGCCGGCCCGGCGTACGCCGAAAAGCCCCGCCCGTGGACCGACGGCGGGGGCACCGGCGTGATGGTGCGATCACTCGTGGAGTTGGCCCGCGCGACGGCCTGACGCTGCCTCACCGCGTGTGGTGACGCAGGCTCGGGGTTGCCCATGCCCCCGTCGCCCGGACGTGGAGGCGGGTCTCAATGGAGGCTCGGGGTTGCCCGTGCCATCTCGCCGGTCGCTCCCTTCGCGACCAATCCGCCTACGGCGGATTGGTCGGCTGCGCTCGGTTTCCTACGCCGCTCGATTGGCACGGGCAACCCCTCGCAGCCCAACGTGGGAGCTGCCGAACCCGAGACGTGCAGATTCGTCTGCCCGGTCGCCGCGCGCCGTTTCGCGCACGAGCACGGCCGCCCGGAGGTGCGGCCGGCGGCCGGGGCCGCAGGCCCGAGGGCCGCTCAGCCCGGCGGGGCCATGGATGGCCCGCCGGGCGCTAGACCAGCCCATTGAGTTCGTCCACGAGCTCGCCGAAGCGGGTCAGGGCCGTAGCGACCGGCTCCGGGCTCTCGAGATCGACCCCCGCGTCCCGCAGGAGATCGAGCGGCCACTTCGACGAGCCTCCCTTGAGGAAGCCGAGGTAGGCGGCGAGCGCTCCCGGCACGCCGTCGGCCACCCGCTTGGCCAGCGTGATCGCGGCCGACAGGCCGGTCGCGTATTTGTAGACATAGAACGCCGAGTAGAAGTGGGGAATCCGCAGGCATTCAAGTTCGAGTTCTTTGTCCACGACGAAGTCGGGGCCGAAGTAGGCGTCGAGCAGTTCCCGGTAGATGAACCGGAGCCGCTCCAGCGTGAGCGGCTCCCCCTGCTCCGCGCAGGCGTGGCTCCGCCGCTCGAACTCCGCGAACATCGTCTGCCGCACGATCGTGCCCCGGATCGAATCGATCTCCCGGGCGATGATCGCCGCCCGCTCCTGCTTGGTGCGGGCCCGCTCGAGCAGGAGCCGCGTCAGCAGCTGCTCGTTGAAGGTGCTCGCCACCTCGGCCACGAAGATCGTGTAGCTCGAATACTGGAAGGGCTGGGCCTCGGCGGAGTAACGGGTGTGCATCGAGTGGCCCGCCTCGTGGGCCAGCGTGAACACGTGCTCGATCACGTCCTCCTGGAAGTTCATCAGGATGTAGGGGTCGGAGTCGTAGGTGCCGGAGCTGAAGGCGCCCGACCGCTTGCCGGCGTTGGGGTAGCGGTCGCACCAGCGGCCACGCAGGCCCCGTTCCATCCGGGTGCCATACTCGCTCCCGAGCGGCTCGAGCGCCGTCACGATCACGTCCACCGCCTCGTCCCAGGTGTGCTTCCGCTCGAGCTCGGGCACGAGGGGCACGTAGCAGTCGTAGTGATGGATCTCGGGGAGTTTCAGCACCCGGCGGCGGAGGTCGAAGTAGCGGTGCACGGCCGGCAGGTGGGCCCGCACGGCGGCGATCAGCTGGTCGTAGACGGCCACCGGCACGTTGTCCTGGAACAGCGCCGCCTCGACGGCGCTGGGGTAGTTGCGGACGCGGGCGGCGTAGATGTCGAGCTCGTTCGAGCCGGAGAGCGTGGCGGCCAGCGTGTTGGCGTGGGCCTCGTACTGGTCGTAGAACTGGTGGAAGGCGGTCTTCCGCACGTCCGGCGCGGTGTCGTGGAGGAGCGTCGTGAAGTTGGCGTTCGAGAGCTCGATCTGCTCCCCCTTGCCGGTCGTGATCGTGCCGAACTTCAAGTCGGCGTCGGTGAGTTGGCGAAACGCCTTGCCCGCCGTGCCGGCGAAGGTGCCCTGCATCGCCAGCAGCTTCTCCTCGCGCTCGGAGAGCACGTGCGGCCGATTCCGCACCATGCGTTCGAGCAGGAGCTTGTAAGGAGCGAGCACCGGCAGGTCCATCCAGGCGGCCAGTTTGGCGGGATTGATCGCCATGATCTCGGGCCGGATGAAGCTCGCCGCCGCACCGGCCCGGGTGGCCACGTGCTGGAACCGACCGGTCATCCGCTGGGCGTCGGCCGCGGCCGTGTCCTCGCTCGCCCGGAGGTGGGCGTAGGTGCCGAGCCGATCCCCCTCGCGGTCAAACGACAGATCGTGCGCCAGGCACTCCGCCAGCCGCTCGGGTGAGTCGCCGAGCGTGCCGGCGTAGGGGGCGAACTGCGGAATCCGCTCCTCCCACACCTCGAGCGCCTCCTCCCACGCCTTGTCGGAGCGAAACAGGCTCGCGAGGTCCCACGTATCCCCGGCCCGCACGTCCTTGCGGGCGGGCAATGTCTTGACGGCGACTTCACTCATGGCATCTGACCCTTCCGGAGAACAATGACTGGGAATCCACTGGGATCGCCGAATCGTATCCGAATTCAGGGGCCTGCGCGGGGTTGCCAGGGCCGCATGCCGCACGACGTCCAGCGGCGCGGGTCGCCGATAAAACGTGTTGCATCGAACGAATCAATGGATCCAGCGAGGGGTTGCCTGTGCCCTCGAGCGAGCTGTGGAAGCGAGCGCAGGCAGGATGCCGAAGCGAGCGGACACGCAGTGAACGGAGGCCTGGAGGGCCGAAGTGAACGTCCAGCGAGAGGGCACAGGCAACCCCCCGCGGGCGCGCGCGGGAGCCCGCCTTAGAGCCGCCAGCAGGCGGTGCCCCAGGCGAGACCGCCACCGAAGCCGCACACCACGACCGTGCTCTCCGGTCCGATGCGGCCGGTCCGCCAGGCCTCGTCGAGGGCCAGCGGGATCGAGCCGCTCGACGTGTTGCCGAAGCGGTCGAGGTTCATGAACAGCTTGTCCTCGGGGAGGCCCAGGGCCGTGCGGATTCCCTCCAGGATCCGGGCGTTGGCCTGATGGAGCACGACCAGGTCGATGGCCTCCAGCGGCACGCCGGCCCGCTGCACGACCGCCGCGATGTTCTCCTCCGCCAGCCGGATCGCCCACTTGAAGACCGCCCGGCCGTCCATCTTCATGAACTGATCCCGGCGGGCCAGGCCCTCGGCCGAGACCGGCTGCCGCGAGCCGCTCATCGGGCAGGTGAGCAGGCCCGCCCCGCGGCCGTCGGAGCCGAGCGCGAACGCGAGCAGCCCCCGCTCCCGGCCCGCCGGTGACGCTCCCGTCGCCTCGAGCATCACGGCCCCGGCGCCGTCGCCGAAGAGCGGCCAGGTCTTCACGTCCTCGGGATCGACGAACCGGGAGTTGGTGTCGGCCCCGATCACGAGCGGCAGCCGGCTCGTGCCGGCCGCCACGAACTGCGCCGCCGTGACGAGGGCGTACGCGAAGCCGGCGCAGGCCGCGGTCACGTCCATGGCCGGGGCGTCGAGCCCGAGCGCCTCCTGCACGACGCACGCGGTGGAGGGGATGCAGGTGTCGGGCGTGAAGGTGCCGAGCACGAGCAGGTCGATCTCCGCCGCCGAGAGGCCGGACTGGCCGATGGCCGCCCGTCCGGCCGCCGCCGCCAGGTCGCTGGTCGCGATGCCGGGCGGCGCGTGCCGCCGCTCGTGGATCCCGGACCGGGCCACGATCCACTCGGGGTCGCAGCCGAGCCGGGCCAGGTCGGCGTTGGTCACCACCGGGTCGGGCACCGCGCTGCCGATGCCGGCCAGCCGAAACCCGACGGCGCGGCCGAACCGGGAAGGCCGCGGCGAGTTGAGGATGTCGGACATGCGAGCGGCGGGGCGGCCGGGACGATGGGGCGGGTCAGGGTGGCGGTTCGGCGGCCGGCACGGCGGGTGGCTCGTCGGCCGCCTTGGCCTGGATCACGCCGGCCCGTCCCAGGCGGATCTTCCCATATTCCGCCTCGGAGACCACGTAGTACCAGTCGGCGAACCGGCTGTTGAGCTCGCGAACCCGCTTCTGGCCGGCCTTCACCTTCTCGTCGTAGGCCTCCTGCGCGAGCCGGTTTTCCCGCTCGATGCGGCGTCGCTCCTCGAGGGCTGCCTGGGCCTTGGCCTCGTCCTCGTCGGCCTTGGCCAGCGGATCAGCGCCGGCATCCGCGGGGGCGGGCTTCTCGTCGCCTTCGGCGCCCGCCGCACCGGCCTCACCCTCGGCGCCCTCGGCGCCGGCCGCGTCTGCCGCGTCTGCCGCGGGCTTGGCGGCCGCCGGCTCCTCCGCCGCGGGGCTGGTCTGCTCGAGCTTCTTGGCCGCGTCACCTTCGGTCTTCTCGGTGGCCTTGTCGCCGGCCTCACCCGGAGGGCTCGTCTCCGGCGCGGGGGGCGCGGCGGCCTCCGGCAGCGGCAGGACCTCGGGCTTGGCCAGCAGCCCCTCGTTGAACCGCGCCGACACGAACAGGTAGCGGCCCTGCTTGTCGTCGGAGCCCTTCCCGGCATCGTCCCCGGAGCCCGCCTGCGGCTTGTCAGCCGCGGGGGCCTGGGCCTCGCTGCCGGCGACGTTCGTGGGATTGCCGAACCGCAGCAGATACTCGACGCCGTCCTTCATGCCCACGACGGTCTCGCCGCTCGACGAGAGCATCTCGCCGGAGTCGACCGGGAAGAAGCCCCGCCCCGCCAGCGACACGACCGCCTGCTCGTCGTCGGTGAACTTCTTGTCGGCCTTGAGGTCGGCGCTCAGGCCCGCCGGCTTGCGGACCACGTCCACGATCGTGAGGTCGGCCAGGGCGTTCTTGAGCTCGTTGAGCTTGGTGGCGGCCAGCTCCTCGTCGGCGCCGAGCGGCTTCTCCTGGGGCTTGTTGCCCTTGCCGAAGTCGACGAGCTTCAGCAGCGACCACTTGCCCTCCTTGTCGTCGTAGGCGAGGTCGATCTCGCTGGTGCGCGTGCGGGAGATGCTCGGACGGCCGTCGGGGGCGAAGGCGACCGACCAGGAGGAGTCGTCGATCGTCAGCCGGGTCACGTCCCAGGGGGAGAGCTTGAGCAGATCCTTCTCGATCCAATCGTCGAACTTCGTCGTGAACTTCGTCGTGTCGAGCTCCACGAGATAGACGGGATCCTGCCCGGCCTTACGGACATACCTCAGGGTGCGGCCCGCCGCGTCGGTGCCGACCGGCCGCTTGAACTCCTTGCCGACGATCAGCCGGGCGAGCTTGTTGCCCGAGGCGTCGCGGATCTCGACGAGCTGCCCGACGCCCGTCTCGCCCACCGCCACCTTGTCGGCGTCGGGCTCCTTGACGCCGTACAGTGCATGATCGCCCGGTGAGGTGCTTTTCACGGCGACGATCGGACGGTCCACCAGTTCCGTGGCGGCGGCCGCCAACTGGTCCTTGGCGTCGGCGGGGTAGTTCTGGTGCGAGGGGAGCACCCACACGCCGCCGCTCTTGACCACCTTAAAGGGGGCGAGCGTGGCCGTGTCTTCGTCGAACGAGACGATCTCCAGGCTGGCGGCCTTGGCGGCGTCGGTGAGTTCGGGAAACAGCGGCTTGCCCTCCGCGGTCTCGCTCGTGGCATCCCGCGACCGCAGCGCCGGCCGCATCTGCAGCCAGGCCCCCACGGCCAACAGGCCCAGCCCCGCGACGAGGAACGTGACCGTGCGGCGGCCGGCGGGGGTCAGGCCGCCTCCCGTGGTCGCGTCGCTACCCATGCCAGTCGCCATACCCTGCTCCTCCTTCACCTGAGCCTCGACGTCGCCACGCCTTCGCGCTCCTGGGCGCGGCGGCGAAAGAACACGAAGAACGCCACCACCAAGGGCGGAATCGGTGGCAGGAGCACGGCCAGCCACTTCTGCCGATCCTGCTCCCGCCGGATTTCCGCCTCCAGCTCCCGCTCGACCTTGTCGACTTCGGCGTCCCGCTTCCGCCGGAGCTGCTCGATCTTGGTGTCGAGCTTCCGTTGGGCCAGCCGCTGGCTGCTGGCGAGCTGCTGCATCGCCTGCATCGCCGCCTGGGGGTCGGCATTGCCCTGCGACTCCATCTCCTGGATCTTCTTCTCGAAGGCCCCCACCTCCTGCTGCATCGCGTCGTTGGCGGCCCGCTCGGCGTCGTCGAACTCGGCTACGAACCTCGACCGCTGGTCGTCGGCCTTGGTCCGGGCCCCGGCCACGGCGTCCTCGATCCGCTCGAGCGTGCGATGCTTCGGCTTCCGCTTGCGAATCTCGACGAACCGCTCGTCGCCGGCGAGCGTGTCGAGCAGGTTGAGGGCCAGTTCCACGTTGTCGAAGTCGAGGTTGAAGGTCTCGTCGCCGCGGGTCCGGAGGCCGAAGAACAGGCCCGACAGCATGTCGACGTCGGCGACCACGACCGCCCGCACCGGCTTGGCGGACGCCTGGTCGGCCGCCTCCTTGGCGGACGCCTGGTCGGCCGCCTCCTTGGCGGACGCGGCATCGACGCCATCCTTGGCCGGGGACGCAGCGGCCCGCCCCTGCACGAGGGCCGCCAGCACGATCCCGTCGTCCTGCCGCTTCTCGTAGATCCCGAGCATCTGCCGGAGCGACTGCCGGCTGCCGCTGCTCATCGCCCGCTCGACGTCCTCGAACCGGATCGTGCCGGAGAGACCGGCCGCCGTCTGCACGAGCGGAGTGAACGTGACGTCGGCGCCGTCGATCTTCTCGAGCCCGCCGGCGAACGGGAACATCACCTCCTGGAGCCCGGAAGTGGCCGGGAGCGTCGCGTCGAAGCCCCCCTGCTTGCCTCCCTGGAGCGTGGAATCGATGAACACGAACTCCCGCTCGAGCATGTCCTGAAGCTGCGGATGCGGGTTGTAGTCTTGGTAGACGATGGTGGGCGCCGACCCCATCTGGCCCATCGCCGGCCGGCCCGCGGCCGCAGCCAGCCGCACGCCGAGCGCATCCCAGAGGAGGTTGATGTCGCCCTTGGGCTGCCCCTGCGGCCCGAACATCGCCATCGGCCCCATCGGGCCGCGGCGGGGCTGGGACGTGCCCGGCACGCCCGGCATGTAGACCGGCAGCGGATCCTCGAAGATCGCCACCGGCTGGCCGGCCTTCACGGCGGCCACGAAGTTGACCATCTGCTCCGGCCCGAGCGACGAGGGCTGCACCGCCAGGAGCACGTCGAAGCTTTCGGTGATCGGGGCCGAGGCATCGACCTGGACGACGTCGTACTGCTTTTCGAGCTCGTCCACGAGCGGCTGCCGCTGCCGAGGCTGGCCGCTGGCCATGTCGAAGCCGCCGAACAGTTCGGCGTCGGTGGTGATCAGGCCGAGCCGCTTTCGCTGCTGCTGGGCGGCGGTGCAGACCGAGCGGACGAGCTCGTACTCCACCGGCGTGCCCTTGTCGAAGAAGGGCACGACCACCTTCTCGAGACCGCTGGTGACGGCACAGCCGAGAAAGATCTCCTCCTGTCGGTAGGCGCCCCGCACGCGGGCCTGCACGCCCACCGGCTCGATGCCGAACTGCTGGGCGGCCAGCGCCGCCTGCTCGGTCTTGGGCTCCGTCGGGATCACCTCCACCGCCACCTTGCCGCGGCCGAGCCGCTCGAACTGGCGCAGCATGTTGAGCAGGTTGAGCCTGGTCTGGGCGTAGTCTTCGGGCACCGTCGGGCTGACGTAGGCCTTGATGTCGACGGGGCGGTCGGCCTCGAGCGACTGCAAGAGCCGCCGCGTGTCGGGCGCGAGCGACGAGATCTGCCCCTCGGAGAGGTCGGCCCGCACATCGACCGCCCGGCACACGAGCGTCACGCCGACGGCCCCGGCCAGGAGCCCCAGCGTGCGGCCCAGGTAGTGGAGCCCCAGCCCCCCTTCGCCGCGGTGCCCCGCCCAGTGCCGCCGGCCGATCAGGACCATCGCCAGATACAGGCACACGATCACGATCCCCAGGAAGTAGGCGATCGACGACAGGCTGACGACGCCCCGGCCGAAGTCGGCGAAATGCTCGGCCAGGCTCCACGACCTGACCCAGGAGGCGGCGGCCGGGCTCATCACCGTGCCGGCCCGGTCGGCGAGCGCGAGCGGCGCGTTGAACAGCACCCCGAGCACGAAGCCCACGGTCAGGTTGCTCGTCAGGAAACTGGCCACCATCCCCACCGCCAGCATCGCCAGGCCGGTGAACCAATAGCCGAGATAGTTGGTCAGGAACAGGCCCGAGTCGGGCGTGCCCCAGAGCAGCAGGATGATCAGGTTGCAGACGCAGGAAAACATCAACGCCGCGGTGAAGATGCCGACCGCGGCCAGATACTTGCCCACGACCACCTCCAGGTCGCTGGCGGGGATGGTCAGCAGGAGCTCGTCCGTGCCCTGCCGCCGCTCGTCGGCCCAGACGCTCATCGTGATCGCCGGGACGAACACCAGCAGGATGAACGGCAGGTAGCGGTTGAGCTGGTCGAGATTGGCGAGGTTGGAGTTGAAGAACTCCGGCGGCCAGAAGGCCGCCAACGACCCGAGCAGCACGAACACGCAGATGAAGACGTAGCCCGTGGGGTTCGAGAAGTAGGCGACGAAGTTTCGCTTGAAGACGGCGTCGAGGACGTGCCATTTCATCGCTGTCGATTCCTCTGGCTGGGGGAGCGGCGGCCCTTCCGTCGTGGCCTCCGCGGCAAAAGGCGGGAGGCCGTCAGGCCGAGCGGGTGAGTTCGTGGAAGCGGTCGTCGAGGCCGCGGCCGTCGCGGCGGAGTTCCGCCGGTGTGCCGTCAAACCGCAGCCGGCCGTCGGCGATCAGCAGCACGCGGTCGGCCATCGCCTCCACCTCCTGGAGGATGTGGGTGGAGAGGAGGATGGTCTTCCGCTGGCCGAGCCTGCGGATCGTCTCCCGCATCTCGCGGATCTGGTTGGGGTCGAGGCCGCTGGTCGGCTCGTCCAAAATCAGCACGTCCGGCTCGTGCAACAACACCTGCGCCATGCCGACGCGCTGGCGATACCCCTTGGAGAGCTTCCCGATCGCCTTGCCGATCACGCTGCCGAGCTCGCACTGCTTCACGACCGCCTCGATCCGCTCCCGCTTCCGGCTCCCGGAGATGCCGCGGGCGTCGGCGAAGAACTCGAGCAGGCTCCGGGGTGTCATGTCGGGATAGAGCGGCCCGTTCTCGGGCAGATAGCCGAGCCGCTCGGCCCCGGCCAGCCGGTCGGTGGCCATGTCGTGGCCGGCGATCAGCGCCCGGCCCTCGGACGGGGCGAGGTAGCCGGTCAGGATCTTCATGGTGGTGCTCTTCCCCGCGCCGTTGGGGCCGAGGAAGGCGACGATCTCCCCACGCGGGATGCGGAAGGAGACGTCCTTGATGGCGATGAAGTCGCCGTAGTATTTCGCGAGGCCATCGGCCTCGATCATGGCCTCGGAGGCGGAGTCCTTGCCGGAAACGGTCATGGCGTCTCGCGGGTGGCGGGATGAAAGGTGGACGAAACCTCCGGCATTGTTCCCCGATCCACCCGGGGCGGCAATCCCCGTCAGGCGACCGGGGACGAAAGCCGCCGTTCCGTGGCGGCCGTCAACGGTTCGATCCGCGGGCCCGGCTCGCCGCGGCGCCAGGCGGCGTGGGCCAGCCAGGCGGCGGACGGCTCCGGGCGGTCGGCCCGGAAGTGGACACCGCGGGTCTCCTCGCGGGCCAGGGCCGCGGCGATCATCAGCCGGGCCACCTGCAGCATGTTCTGAAGCTGCCAGCCCTGGGGATCGGCGAACTGCCGCGGGAGCACGTAGCGGCACCAGCCCTCGACCGCCTCGAGCGCCTCGGCGAGCTCGGCACCCCGCCGCTCCACGCCCACCTGCCGCCACATCAGCGACTGCAACGAGTTGCGGATGTCGGCCAGGTCGAGCGCCGAGCCCTCGCTTCCGTTCTCCTCCACCCGCGGGTTGACGATGGGCGGAACCCGAAACGCGTCGCCGTCGGGCCCTTCCGCGAGCAGCTCGGCGGCGGCGGCGGCCCCGCGCGGGCGCCGTAGACGAGGCCTTCGAGCAGGCTGTTGCTCGCCAGACGGTTGGCGCCGTGCAGACCGCTCGAGGTGACCTCGCCGGCGGCGAACAGCCGCGGCACGTCGGTCCGCCCCTCCGCGTCGACCGTCACGCCGCCGATCATGTAGTGGGCTCCGGGGCGGACGGGAATCCGGTCGCGGGCCAGATCGAGCCCGAACTTGCGGCAGGTCTCCGCCATCCCGGGAAACTTCCGCCGCACGTCCTCGGCGTCGAGGTGCGAGAGATCGAGGTACACGTTGGCATGGTGGGTCCGCCGCATCACGACGGTGATGGCCCGCGAGACGACGTCGCGGGGCGCGAGCTCGGCCCGCACGTCGAACTCCGGCATGAACCGCCGACCCTCGCGGTCCACGAGCCAGGCACCGGCACCGCGGACAGCCTCGGTGATCAGGCTGCGGGCCCCGCCGGCGATGTAGAGGACGGTTGGGTGAAACTGCATGAACTCCATGTCGCGGACCTCGGCCCCGGCCCGCCAGGCCAGCGCCATGCCGTCGCCGCTCGCGCCGGGGGGATTGGTCGTTTCCCGATACAGCTGCCCCGCGCCCCCGGTGGCGAGGATCGTGCGCCGGGCCCAGACCAGCGTCTTGCCGTGGGCCGGATTCCAGACGAGCGCCCCGCGACAGCCGCTCGAATCGGTCACCAGGTCGATCGTGAAGGTGTCGGGCCAGACCTCGAGGTTGTCGAGTTGCCGGGTTCGCTCGATCACGGCCCGCATCACCTCGCGGCCGGTCGCATCGCCGAGGGCGTGCACGATCCGGTGGTGGCTGTGGCCCCCCTCCCGGCCGAGCTCGAGGCCGCCGTCGCGTTCGTCGAACCGCGTGCCCCAGGCGATCAGTTCGCCGATCCGGGCCGGGGCCTCGCGAACGACCGAGTCGACCACAGCCTCGTGGCAGAGGCCCGCTCCGGCGACGAGCGTGTCGGCGACGTGGTTGTCGAACCGGTCCTCGGGATCGACGACGCCCGCGATGCCTCCCTGGGCCCACTGGCTCGACGAGCCGCGCAGGTCGTCCTTGGTGATCACCGTGACCGAGAGCCGCGGGTCGACCGCGAGCGCCGCCCGCAGGCCCGCGAGCCCGCCGCCGAGGATCAGCACGTCGGTGAAGCAGTGCGGCACCCGCTTGGGGCCGAACGCCACCAGATACCTCGGCCCCTCGACGCCGTCGGTCATGGGGCGCTCGTGCCCTGCATGAAGGCCTTGAACTGCTCGCGGTAGTCGCTCGGCGGGCGGCTCCGGCGGCCCTCGGCCTGGCCCCCTTTCACGTCGACCGGCACGTCGCGGGAGCTGCGCACGCCCTCGGACCGCAGGCCCAGACTGCGGACGGCCCGCTCATATTCGGCCCGCTCGGCGGGGTCGGCGCTGCCCGCGAGTCGCTGCATCGCCTGCCAGCGATCCAGGAACGCCCGCGCCTGTTCGGGAGTCCAGCCGAGTTCGTCGAGCACGTCGTTGCGGCCCTGATCGAGGGAGTTGCGGAGGTGCTCGACGGCGAGGTTCGCGGCGTTGCGGGCGTGGTCGAGGTTTTGCCGGCCCCACTCCATGTCGCGGCGCTCGAGAGCAGGTGGTTCGCCGCCATTGCCCTGTTCGGCTGGTCCTCCGGCGGCGCCGCCGAGGCCCACCTGACCGTCACCAGAAGTTCCCGCGCCTGGCTGCTCGGCTGGTTTGCCTGCCTCGCCGGCCGGCTGACCCTGACCCGGCTGGCCCTGACCCGGCTGGCCCTGACCCGGCTGACCCTGAGCGGGCTGCCCTTGCTGGCCAGGTTGCCCTTGTCCACCCGACGCGCCACCACCACTGCCCGGCTTGCTGCCGCCCTGGCATGACGAGCAACCCGACTTGCCGCAAGGCTTGCCGTCTGCGTTCTTGCACTGCGATTGCTCGGGCTGGTTATCGCCGGGTTGCTGACCGGGTTGCTGACCGGGTTGCTGACCGGGTTGCTGACCAGGTTGCTGACCAGGTTGCTGACCGGGT
>Ga0214917_10001535_pt1 | contig 29538 bp, 29 predicted proteins | sample LL_1208_BB_MetaG_FD_177983 | JGI IMG/M metagenome (GOLD analysis project Ga0214917, IMG submission 177983) | Freshwater microbial communities from Lake Lanier, Atlanta, Georgia, United States - LL_1208_BB | ecosystem: Environmental > Aquatic > Freshwater > Lake | place: USA: Georgia | collected... | reverse complement strand
CCGCGCGATGCGCGGCCGTCCCTGCAGCCGTCGCCGTCAGGGGGCGAGTCGTTCGATACGCCAGGTGTCGGCCGTTTCGCGGCTGAACCGCAGCCGGTCGTGGAGCCGGCTCGGCCGGCCCTGCCAGAACTCGATCCGCTCCGGAACGAGGCGGTAGCCACCCCAGTGCTCCGGCCGCGGAATCGCCGCGTCGTCGGGGTGCGCCGCCCGGAAGCGGTCGAAGAGCTGCTCGAGCGTCGTGCGATCGGCGATCACCGCGCTCTGCGGCGAGCTCCAGGCACCGATCCGCGACGTCGAAGGCCGGCTCGTGAAGTACGAGTCGCTTTCGGCCTCCGTCGTCCGTTCCACGCGGCCCTCGATCCGCACCTGCCGCTCGAGCGTGGCCCAGTGGAACGTCAGCGCGGCATGCGGATTGGCCTCCAGTTCGCGTCCCTTGCGGCTCTCGTAATTGGTGAAGAAGCAAAAGCCCCGCGTGTCGAAGCCCCGCAGGAGGACGATCCGCGCGGACGGGCGGCCGTCGGGTGTCGCCGTGGCAAGGGTCATCGCCTCGGGCTCCAGGATGCCCGCCGCCACGGCCGCGTCGTACCAGGCCGCGAACTGACGGATCGGATCCCGGTCCACGTGCGACTCGTCGAGTGCGTCCTGCTCGTACTCCTTGCGGGCGTGCGTGAGTCTCGGCTCCATCGGGGCTCCATCACGGCGACGGGGGAAACACGGGTTCGAACGGCGGCGATCGCCGCAGCGGCCCTCCATCTTAGGATCGACACGGTGTTCGTGCAGCGAAGGCTCGGGCGGTGCCGCCCGACACCGCAAAGCCCGACCGCCAGCCGAGACCGCACCCTCGATCGCTCGGGCTTCGTGCCCGGATCCCGGCACCCGGGTCGCCGGCCGGCTCATCCCCCGTCCCTTGTCGGACCGCGTGATGCCGAACTATCCTGCCACGAGGTCGTTCTCTGCACGGCTGCACGAATGGTGGAGGGCCGAACCCATGACGATGACCGTCCCGTCCCGCCGATCACGGTTCGCGGCGTGGACCGTGTCACGGGCGGCGTCGTGTGCCGTGTCATGGTCCGTGTCGCGGTTCTCGTGGACACCGGTCTTCCTCGCCATGGCATGTGGCTTGGCGGTGCCGGATGCCGCCGCCCTGCCCGCTGCCGAACCTGCCGTCGGCCGGCCGCGAGCCGATACCCTCGAGCCCGCCGGCGGCGAGCATGCAAGACCTCGTGACCGGGCCGCCGGTGAGGAGGGCTATCTCGGCATCGTCACCGGCATCGTGAGCGATGAACTCCGCGCACAACTCGAACTGCCGGACGACTGTGGCCTCGTGGTCCGCCAGGTGGTGCCGGCCAGTCCGGCCGAGAAGGCCGGGCTCGTCGCCAACGACGTGCTGCTGACGTTCGGTGGCAGGAAGGTGACCAGTCCGCTCGAATTCGCGGAGATGGTGCAGGGGACGACCGGGGGCGCGAAGGTGCGGCTCGACATCGTCCGTCGCGGCAAGCGGCAGCACGTGGTCGCCGTGGTCGAGGCCCGCGAGCCGCGCGCCGCCGCGGACGTCGCCCGGGCACCGCGGCCGTTGGCGGCCGGCCAGCCCGGCCAGCCCGGCCAGCCCGGGCACGTGCTTGCCCACGAGTGGGCCAAAGCACAGGCCCAGCAGGCGGTCGCGCAGGCGCTTGCCCAGGCGCAGGTTCAGGCGCAGGGTCAGGCCCAGGCCGGGCCCGGTGGCCGACGGGTGCAGACGAGCACCGTGACGATCAACGGCCGCACGCAGACGACGACCGTGGCGAGCGACGAGATGGGCACGATCGAGGTCCGCGGCAGCGACGGCAAGCGGACGGTGTCGATCCGCGACGCCGACGACAAGGAGGTGTTCACGGGACCGCTCGATCGCGAGCCCGATTACCGCGCGGTGCCGGAGGCGTGGCGGCAGAAGGTCAGGGACCTCGAGCCGCGCTGGCGGGCCGCCGAGCCGGGACCGGTCCGTGCCCCCGGGAATGCACTCTAGCCCGCCTGCCGGGCGGGCTTCGGTCGTCCGTCGGGCGTGCCACGTTCCGGCCGGCCGACACGCCAGTCGCCTCGCCTCCCCGACGACCGTAGGACGCCGATGACCGCTCGTTCCTGGCTGCTCGCAGCGGTGCCCCTGGCGGCCTGGACGGGGCACGCCGGCGGCCCGCCCGCGGCGGTGTTCGCCCTGTCGTTGCTGGGCATCGTCCCGCTCGTCGGCCTGATGGGCCAGGCCACCGAACGACTCGCCGCGAAGTGCGGGCCGACGCTCGGCGGCCTCCTCAACGCCACGCTCAACAACCTGCCCGAACTCATCATCGGCGGGGTCGCGCTCGCCAACGGTCTGCCCGCGGTCGTCAAGGCCTCGCTGACCGGCGCGATCCTGGCGAACCTGCTCCTGGGCCTGGGCGTGTCGCTCGTCGCCGGCGGCCTGCGGCACGGCGAGCAGCGGTTCGACTCCGGCCGACTCCGGATCAGCTCGTCGATGCTGATGATCTGCGCCTTCTGCTTCATCGTTCCCGCGGTCTTCAACCTCGGCACACCCGACGGCACCCGCGACCTCTCGCTGGAGATGTCGGTGGTGCTGGTGGGCATCTACGTGCTCAACGTGGGGGTGACGGTGTTCGGCCACGGCTCGCCGACGGGCCTGGTGGCGGAGGAGGCGTTCGCAGACGAGCACCCGGGCGAGCCGGCGTGGCGGAGCGGCCTCCTGCTCGTCGTCTCTGCGCTGGCGCTCGGCTACGTCACCGAGATGCTGTCGCACGCGCTCGAGCCGACCGCCGTGCAGCTCGGTCTGTCGCACACGTTCAGCGGACTCGTGCTGCTCGGGGGGGCGGGCAGCCTCGGGGAGATCCTCGCGGGCACGCACTTCGCCCGCCAGGGACGCTCGTCGCTTCTGCTCTCCGCCACGGTCGGCTCGACGATCCAGATGGTGCTCTTGGTCGCGCCGCTGCTGGTGTTCACCGGCCACCTGCTCGGGCAGCCGATGGACCTGGCCTTCACCGCGTTCGAGGTCGCGGCGATCGTCCTGGCGGCGTTGATCACCCGGGAACTGATCCAGGACGGCAAGGCCAACTGGTTCGAGGGCGTGCTGCTGGTGGCGGTGTACGCGATCCTGGCGATCGGGTTCTTCCACCTGCCCGATTGACCGGCGGCAGCAGCCGATCCCGCCGTGCCTGACGCCGGCGATCCGACGGACAAGGGCCGATCGCGAGGGGCAGGCCGATCGCGTCCCGGCCCCCGACCACGCCCGCGTTCACGCGCACCCACCGGTTGTCGGCACCGTCACGGGTGCCGGGCGAACCAAGCGGATCCTGCTGCGTAGAATGGGTCTGGAGGAGACGAGCCGATGGGTTCCCGCCGCACACTCGTGACCTGCCTGCTGATCGCCTGTGCGACCGCGGTCGCACACGTGTCCCCGCAGTCGCTCTGCAGGGCCTGCGAGCGGGCCTGCTGCGGGGAACGGCTCGCGCCGTCGGCGACCGCGACGATGGGCGGTGCCGATGAAGCCACCTGTCCGCTCTGCCGGTCGGCCGCGGAACACGGCCAGGCAGGGACCGCTCCCGCCTCCTGCCGTTGCCAAGCCGAACCGCGGCCGGACACTCCGGTCGCCCCTGCCCGGACGGCCGCTCCGGACGCTGACACGGCCGTGGGCAGCCTCGCCGCCTGGACCATGCCCCCGGAATCCGCCCGGCTCTCGGGCGTGAGCCGGGCCTACCTGGCCTCCTCCCTCGCCATCCCGATCCGCCCGCCGCGGATCCTGTTCGGCGTCTGGCGGAACTGAATCGGCCGCCCTGTCGCGTCCCCTCTCCTGCGTCGGCGCCGACAGGCCCGCCGCACGGACGGGCCCGCGAGCGGTGTCGCCCCGTTCACGCGTCGTGACGTGGCGTTCTCGATTCTCGTTCCCTATCCCACGTGAGGAGATTTCCCATGAACGTTCTGCTGCTCTGGGCGGCGCTCGGCCTCGTGCCCGCCCTGCCCGCGACCACCGGTGGCCCGTGTGCCGCCTGCCCGCAGTGTGAGTGCTGCGGGTGCTGCGAGACGGGCACCTGCACCTGCACGAAGTGCGGCTGCGAGTGCTGCGTCGACGGGTGCCCGACCGCCGGCGTCAGTGCCGTGCAGGCGGGCTGCTGCGGCGGCGGTCGCTGCGGCACCTAGTCCGCGACGATCGATCGCGTGTCGTGCCCAGGCGGCGGGGGACGAACGTCCCCCGCCGCCCCTTTTTCCGGCCGCATCGCGGCCGGGGACGCGGCAAGCTGCGATGAGCGGGCAGCCCGCCCACGCCGCTGACGATCACGGCGTCGGGGCTGTCTGCCGACGCCGATGCCTGCCGCTTCACCCCGGACGAAGCCCGTTCCCCGGTCGGTCCGATGTCACCCTGCAGTCGGCGGTCCGGGCCCCGGCACGGCCGAGGCCATGCCCGCGGCCGCCGACACGTGGATGACGCGGAGGTCTCGGGATGGAGCGACCCTTCATGCGGCGCCGGGGCGGGCCGGACATCGCGGCCCGGGCACGCGTGCTGCTGGGCACCCTGCTCGCCCTGGCACTCCTGCCGGCCGCGCGCGGGCAGGAGGACGACTTCGTCGGCCGTCCGGGAAGCGTGGGCAGCTTCGAGCGGTTCGACCCCGTCCTCAACGACGAGGTCATGAGCGGCGTGATCCCGTCGGGCCAGGACTGGTACCTGTTCGGCGATCCCGGCCGCAGCGGAGTCTACGGCTGGCTGGACGGGGGCTTCGTCGGCAACTTCGCCAGTCCGGCGAGCAGGTTCAACGGCCCCTACAACGCCGTCGACCGGGCCAACGAGCCGATGCTGAACCAAATCTATCTCGTCGCCGAGCGGACGCTGCCCACGGACGGAGCGGTCGGCGTGGGCGGCCGCACCGATCTGCTCTACGGCGAGGACTTTCCCAACGCAATGTCGCTGGGCTGGGAGACGAACCCCGGCCCGCGCGACTGGAACAGCGGCGAGTACTACGGCATCGCCATCCCGCAGCTGTATGCCGAGGCCGGGAGCCGGGACCTCAACGTCAAGCTCGGCCACTTCTATTCGCTCGTCGGCTACGAGGGCGTTCCTGCCGTCGGCAACTTCTTCTACACCAAGGCCTACAGCTACCAGTTCGCCGGTCCCTTCACCCACTGGGGCGGCCTGCTCAACTGGCGGGCGACGGACAACCTGGAGATCAACGGCGGCCTCGTCAACGGCTGGAACGGGCTCGCCTCCCCGTACAGCCGGGCCAACTTCCTGGGCCGCGTCCGCCTCAAGAACGACGACAACTCGCGGGCGATGCAGTTCGCGATCGTCACCGGCGACGAGGGGAACGACTTCTCGCCGCTCTTCCAGCCGCAGCCCGCACCGATTTCCGCCAACCGCACGCGGTACAGCCTGATCGTCGAGGCCCGTCCGTCCAACCGGTGGGAGTACGTGTTCCACCAGTGGTACGGCGCACAGGCCGACGGCCTCGTCGGTGGCGGCACGGCGCTCTGGACAGGCATCGACCAGTACCTGTACTGGTCCGCGAGCGAGGCCTGGAAGTGGGGCGGCCGCTTCGAATGGTTCGACGACATCGACGGCACGCGGGTCGGCCTCAATCGTCCCGGCAATCCCAACCACGTCCCGCTGCCCGGCAACTACTTCTCGCTCACCGTCGGGCCCAACTGGGTGCCCACGGCCAACGTGCTCGTCCGGCCCGCCTTCCGCTGGGACTTCTTCAGCGGCCGCAGCGGCGTGCTGCCGTTCAACGACGGCGTCAGCACCAACCAGACGATGCTCGGCTTCGACGCCATCCAGAAGTTCTGACCGCCGGCCCTTTTCGCCGGCCGGGGATTCGTCCATACTTCCGGGCCGCCGCCGGCACCGCGTCGGCGGCGGACCGGGCCCGCGCCCGGGGCACCGCACGACACCCTCGGGGATTTGCTGCCATGCTCGCCCGCCAGCCCTTCCACCGACCGTCCCATGCCCGGCGGACCATCCTGTCGATGGCCGTCGCCTTCGTTCCGACACTCCTTGCCATCGGGGGATCGACCGTGACCGCCGCCAACGACACCAACCCGCGCTGCTTTCTCGACATCAGCATCGGCGACCGGCCCGCGGGCCGGATCGTGATCGCCCTCCGTGCCGACGTCGTGCCGAAGACGGCCGAGAACTTCCGCGCCCTGTGCACCGGCGAGAAGGGCTTCGGCTACAAGGGGTCTTCGTTCCATCGCGTGATCCCCGACTTCATGTGCCAGGGGGGCGACTTCACCAACCACAACGGCACCGGCGGCAAGTCGATCTACGGGGCGAAGTTCGCCGACGAAAACTTCACGCTGCGGCACACCGGCCCCGGCGTGCTCAGCATGGCCAACGCCGGGCCCAACACGAACGGCTCGCAGTTCTTCCTCTGCACCGTGGCCACCCCCTGGCTCGACGGCAAGCACGTGGTCTTCGGCAACGTCGTCGAGGGGATGGAGGTCGTCAAGGCGATCGAGCAGGCGGGATCGGCCAGCGGCAGGACCAGCGCGAAGGTGGTGATCACCGACTGCGGCGAGGTGAAGTGACCGCCGTCTCGGTCGTCGCGAAGAGGAGACGGTCCGGAAGGGGGCCCGTCCGCAACTCCCTTGCCGGACGGGGGGCAGCCCACGCTCTCGCACGGCACCCTGGCGGATTCTCCCGTCAGCCGGCCCTTCGGCGGCGGGACCAGATCCGCGAGCCGGAACCCAGATTTCGTGGATGACGCCTTTTTTCGCTCGATCAGCCTCGCTGGCGAGGCAGCATGAGCCCCAGGGGCGTCCACCTGATGCGGTCTTCGCCGCGGCGGAAAGTCTCCCAGGCCTCGGAGTAACTGAGATCCTCGCGCTTCGCGAGCCTCAAGCCGGAGTAGCCCAGGAACGAGGCCATCAGGATCCGGAACGGCGTCATGGGTCGTGAGAGGTCGACCGTCATCGCAATCTGCCGCAGCGCATCGGTTTCCCGGCCCCACGTGGCCGCGTAGGCCGCCAGCGCAGCATCCAGCGAATCGCGCTGCTCGTGCAGGCACTGAGCGAGCACCGTCGCGCCTTCCATGGCCGCATTCACCCCCTGCCCCACGGGTGGCACCGGAGCGCCAGCATCGCCCAGCAGCGCTACCCGCCCCGCCACGAGAGACGAGCACCGCTTGGTCTTGCCGGTCGGCAGACATTGCCGCCGGCTGAACTCCTCCACTTTTGTATCGGAGGCGAAATGCCGCAGCACGGGATGGGCCCTGTCGAGGAAACGACCGGCATCCGCGGCGGAGTCGAATCGCCTCGTGCCGCTCAACCCGATCTGGCAGAACCAGCGCGGATCCGTCGGGCCCCCGGGGCCGTTGATCGCCCCGGCCACTGCCGTCACGGGTTCGACCGCGAGAACATAGAGGTAGTGCGGATCGAGCTCGTCGAGGTGCTTGTCCAGATGCAGCATCAGCGAGTGGTTTCCCAGATCGGCTCCCTCGACTGCAAACCCGCTGGTCTGCTCGGCGATCGACCGCCGCACTCCGCTGCCGCCGCCGTCGCAGCCCACGACCAGATCGAACCGTCGCACTTCGCCGGCCACATCGTCCCGCGACGCGATGCGGAGCTGTGGCTGCCCGGCATCGACGAGGGTCGCCTCCGCCCCGAAGTGGAGGGCCACGGAATCTGCATGCCGCTCGAGCAGATGGGCCTGAAGACAGCGGCAGATGTCACCGCGGCTCCCCGTCCAGCCCCTGCCGTGATAAGGCTCCTCCGCGAAGCCGGCCCCGAGCCGATGGAGCCAAGGATGGGGGGCGATTCTCAATCCCTTGAAGTGAATGAGCCCGGCATCGAAACGGTCGCTGATGCCGATGAAGCGTGCCGCACGCAGACCGTGGCCCGTGATGTCGATCGTGTAGCTGCGGTCGGGGTTGTAGGTTTCGGCGCTCGAGTGGTCGTCGGCACGCTCGAATACCGCGATCTCGAACCCGCCCTGCTGGGCCAACGCCGCAGCGAGCGTCAGGCCCGCGGGCCCGCCACCGACGATCGCCACGCCGATTGTCACGTCTTGTCCTCGAGGATTCCGCCGGAACCGGAGCGTATCCTCGGGATTCATCCGGCGCCAACGCGCCCTTGGCTTTCGTCAACTCCGGCGCACAGGCGCGGATCATCTGGAAGGGCCCGATCAGATTCACGGCGTAGATGTCATGGAAGACCTGCGGACCGACCCCCTGCCCAGCCCGCCATGCTGGCGACCGACGTCCGGGCCGCTGCCGTCTCGCCGATGATCGCTGCCAACCACATGAATGGGCGACGAGGGACTCGAACCCCCAACCCCCTCGGTGTAAACGAGGTGCTCTGACCAATTGAGCTAGTCGCCCTATCTCTACGTCGAAAAAGCCATCCCTGGCCTTTTTCGACTCAGGTCGATCGGTGGCAACGCCAAGGGTTGCCACGATCGACAGGCATCGCATCCGGCGATGCCGTCGCGACTTAACCTCCCGTTTTTGGTGCCTCTGATTTCGGCGGCATCACCACGCGGATGCCCAGTTCCACCAGCTGCTTCGTGTCGACGGCCCCCGGTGCGCCCGTCATCAGGTCGCTGGCCTTCTGCGTCTTCGGGAAGGCGATGACGTCGCGGATCGAGTCGAGCTTCGCGAACAGCATCACCCAGCGGTCGATGCCCAGGGCGATGCCGCCGTGGGGCGGCGCTCCGCTCCGCAGGGCGTCCAGCAGGAAGCCGAACCGCTCGCGGGCCAGTTCGGGGGAGATGCCCAGCAGCTTGAACACCTTCTCCTGCGTCGCGCCGTCGTGAATGCGGATCGTACCGCCCCCCGCCTCCGAACCGTTGATGACCAGATCGTAGGCCACCGCCCGACAGGCGGCCGGATCGGTCTCGAGCAGATGGAGGTCCGCCGGACGCGGCGCGGTGAAGGGATGATGCATCGATGCCCAGCCGCCGCTCTCCGTGTCGCGGGCGAACATCGGGAAGTCGACCACCCAGGAGAAGTGCATGGTGTCGGGATCGAACAGCCGGAGTTCGTGGCCCAGCCGCTTCCGCAGCATGTGCAACGCCTTGCAGGTGACGTCGAACGAGTCGGCCACGATGAGCACGAGGTCTCCCGGCTCTGCCGCCAGCCTCGCGCGGAGCCCGTCCGCCACCGGCCCGGCCAGGTTCTTCGCCACCGGCCCCGCCCACGCGCCCCCCGCCTCCACCTTCAGCCAGACGAGCCCCTTCGCCCCGCCCTCCATCGCCACCGCGGTGAGCGTGTCGAGATCCTTGCGCGAGAACCGCTCGGCCACGCCGGGCACGCGGATGCCGCGGACCCGGCCGCCGGCCTCGACGGCCGCGCGGAAGACGCGGAAGTCGCTCTCTCCCGCGATCGCGGTGAGGTCCACGATCTCCAGCCCGTAGCGCAGGTCGGGAGCGTCGTGGCCGAAGCGCTCCATCGCCTCGTCCCAGGAGAGCCGCGGCAGCGGCAGCGGCACGTCGAGGCCGAGGATCTCGCGGGCGGTGCGCTGCACGAGCCCCTCGATCACCCCCATCACGTCGTCCGCCTCGACGAACGACATCTCCACGTCGAGCTGCGTGAACTCCGGCTGCCGGTCGGCCCGCAGATCCTCGTCACGGAAGCAGCGGGCCACCTGCACGTAGCGGTCGAACCCCGCCATCATCAGCAGCTGCTTGTAGAGCTGCGGCGACTGCGGCAGCGCGAAGAACGACCCGTGGTCCAGCCGGCTGGGCACGAGGTAGTCGCGGGCTCCCTCGGGCGTGCTCCGGCCGAGCATGGGCGTCTCCACGTCGACGAAACCGAGGCCGTCGAAGTGGTCCCGCATGATCTTCACCATCCGGCTGCGGAGGAACAGCGCCTCCTGCATCGGACCGCGGCGCAGATCGAGCCAGCGGTGGGCCAGCCGCACCTCCTCGCCCGGCAGGTCGGCCGCGCCGGGCTGGAACACCGGCGTCTCGGCCTCGTTGAGCACCTCCAGCCGATCGCAGGCCACCTCGATGCCGCCGGTGGCGAGCTTCGGGTTGGCCGTGCCTTCGGGCCGCATGCCCACCGTCCCGTGCACGCGGAGCACCCACTCCGGCCGCACGCTGCGGGCGGCGGCGAGCACGCCGGCGGGACTGTCGGGCCCGGCCACCACTTGCGTCCGTCCCCAGCGGTCCCGGAGGTCGATGAAGATCACGCCCTTGTGGTCGCGGACGCGATCGACCCAGCCACACAGCGACACGGCTTGGCCGAGGTGGTCCGGCCGCAACTGGCCGCAGGTATGGCTTCTGAGCACGGGGACATCCTCTCTGGTAGCGGGAGCCGGCGACGAACCGGCGGGATGGTCTTGGCCGGGGGCATCATCCCCGGCAACCGGTCTCCAACCGGTCTAAAGGAACAACAGGACGACGGCCAACAGGATGGCGAGCCCCAGCGCGCCGACGGCGATGGGCGCGACCACGGTCAAGCCCGACGATCCCAGGCTCCCCCCCGCGAAGAGCACGGTCAGCGAGAGCACGACGAAGAGCAGGGCGAGCCCCAGCGTCGACCAGGCGAGCACCTTCTGGATCATCGCCGCCCTACCTCGCTGCGCCCTGCACGACGGTCCGCGGCACGGTCACCGCGGGGATCACCGGCGCGGCCGCCCCGTGCCGGTCGTTGGCAAATTCCAAATGCAACTGCTGGCCGGCATCCGAGCCGCCGCCCAGCTCCCGGAACAGCTGGCTCGGCTGGATGTCGCGGTTGTGCTGGTACTTGTCGCTGGCGTACTCCGTGATCGCCCCGGCGATCTCGTGGAAGAAGATCTGGCAGATCGGCACGCCCGGATAGATCTTCACCGGCTGCACGGCGAACATCTCCAGCGTCCAGTAGCCGCAGAAGCCGACGTCGCCGAAGCCCGCCGTGACGTGCACGAACAGTCCGAGACGGCCGATCGAGCTGCGGCCCTCGATCATCGGCACGTAGTTGTGCGTTTCCGTCCGCTCGACGGTGCGGCCGAGGTAGAGCTGGTTGGGGGTCAGCACCAGCCCGTCGGCGGGAATCCGCAGCCGCTCGACCCGGTTGCTCTTCCGCATGTCGAGCACCACCTCCTCGTACACGAGCAGTTCGTCGTGCAGCGACAGGTTGTAGCTGTTCGGATTGAGCCGGCTCTCGTCGAACGGATCGATGAGGATGTTCCGGCCCAGTTGTTCCCTGATCTCGTTGCCGGAGAGGATCATGGTCGGTGCCCCTGCATGTGATGCAGCTGAAGGAACGAACCCGACGCGTCGCGTCCCCTGACGCGTCCCGTCCGCAGCCACGCCATCCCAATCCATCGCATCGCGGTCCCGCCCGTCCGGACACCGTCGCCGACCGCACCGTTCGGGGCGGGGCGAACGCGTCTCGGTCCCGCGTGCGAGCCCGGATTGTACGCTGTGACAGGCGGGCCGCCCATGACCCGCGGCGCGGAATTTTTGGCCGGGCGTTTCTCGCGCGCCGGCTGCCGCGACCGGCGTCAGCGGCGTGACGCCGGCGGCTTCACCCCGATCCGCGGGCAGAGGTCGGCGAGCCCGCACCCCTCGCACCGCGGCCGTCGCGCCAGGCAGACTGCGCGGCCGTGCTCGATGAGGCGATGGCTGAAGGCGATCCAGTGCGACCGGGGGACCGCGGCGACGAGGTCGCGTTCGGCGCGGACCGCATCCGCGTGGCCGGTGAGGCCCAGCCGCCTCGAGATCCGCCCCACGTGCGTGTCCACCACGACCCCGGACGGCACGCCGAACCCGCTGCCGAGCACCACGTTGGCGGTCTTCCGCCCCACGCCCGGAAGCCGCACCAGTTCGTCGAGCGTCCGCGGCACCTCCCCGGCGTGCCGCTGCACGAGCGCCGCGCAGCACCCCCTGACGTTCCTGGCCTTCGACCGGAAGAATCCGGTGGGCCGGATGACCCGTTCCACGTCCGCCTGCGTCGCCACGGCCAAGCGTGCGGCGGTCGGCCACCGGCGGAACAGGTCTCCGGTGACGGCGTTGACCCGTTTGTCGGTGCACTGGGCCGAGAGGATCGTCGCGATCAGCAGTTGGAACGGGCTGCCATGGTCGAGCGAACAGCGGGCTTCGGGATAGGCCCGCGCCAGCCGCCGGGCCACGGTGGCCCCGAGCCTGCGCCGCGACGCCTCCGCTGACCCCGCGCCCGCAGGAGGTCCGCTCCTGCTACGATTGGCGACTGCGGCCGCTCCCGAGGCACGCCGCCGCCGCGGTGTCGTCCGGTCCGGCCGCGCCGGCCGACGGGACGACCGCCGCGGGGTCGTTCCCGCGGCCCCCGGCTCACCGTCCACCAGCGAGTCCACCATGGATACCCCGGACTACGATCCGCTCTACCTCGAGGGGATCGAGAAGTTCAACGCCTGCGACTATTACGAGAGCCACGAAATCTGGGAGGAGCTCTGGACAGAGTACCGGGGCCCGTCGCGGAAGTTCTACCAGGGCCTCATCCAGGCCGCGGTGGCGCTCTACCACTTCGGCAACGGCAACATCCGCGGCGCCCGCAAGCTCCACGCCAGCGTCCACGGCTACCTCGAACCCTACGCGCCCCGGCACCTCGGCCTGGACGTCGCCGGCTTCCTCGGCGGTTTCGACGCCTGCCTCGCCGAAGTGGCCGCCAGCACCGACGACTTCCCCCGGGTGGAACTCGACCCCGACCTGCTCCCGGAAATCCACCTCGATCCGCCTCCGGCAGCATCGGCCTGAGGCCCGGACCGCCCCTGGCGCTCCACCACCGCCGCGGCGGCGCTAGAATCCCGCCATGAGCGACGAACCTCTCGCCTTTTCCCCCGAGCACTTCTCCGGCCTGGCCCGGGTGTTTCCCTTGCCGAACCTGGTGATGTTCCCGCACGTCATGCAGGCCCTCCACATCTTCGAACCCCGCTACGTGGCGATGTTCGAGGAGGCGATCACGGACGACCGGCTGATCGCGCTGGGCCTGCTCGGACCGGGCTGGGAGCAGCAGTACGACGATCGGCCGCCCCTGCTGCCGACCGCCTGCCTGTGCCGGATCGCGACCCATCAACGCACCGCCGAGGGCACCTACAACGTGCTGCTGCTCGGCGTGCGGCGGCTGCGGCTGGTCCGCGAACTGCCTCCGTCGAAGCCGTTCCGCGTGGTCGAGTCGGAAATCCTGGAGGACCACATGCCCGCGGGGATCGGGCCCGATGCCGTGAGCACGCTGCAGCGGCAACTGCTCGCCGCCTTCAAGCGGGCCATGCCCAGGATTCCGCAGGCCTACGAGCAGCTCGACCAGTTGCTCGGCAGCCAGATCACGCTGGGAATGCTCAGCGACATCGTCTCCTACACCATCGACATGGATCTCGACGTCAAGCTGCGGCTCCTGGCGGAATGTGACGTCTTCCGACGCGTGCGGCTGCTCATGGGAGCGATCGAATCCCGCGGCCCCGCGGCCGCCTCCCGGGTGTTTCCGCCGGCGTTCAGCGTCAACTAGGACGCGGCGGCGGAACGCGGCCGGCGGATCGCCGCGCACGCCTGCATCTGGTAGAATCCAGGGGATGATGAGCGGCTCACCCTCCTGCGACGCCGACGCTCCCGACGCCACCGGCCGGCCCGTCGACCACGCCCGCATCGAGCGGGCCGTCAGGGAAATCCTCCTGGCGGTCGGCGAGAACCCGGACCGCGAGGGGCTGCTCGACACCCCGGCCCGCGTGGCCCGCATGTACGCGGAAATGTTCAGCGGTCTCCACGACGACCCCAAGGTGCACCTGCGTAAGGCGTTCACCGAGAAGTACGACGAGATCGTGCTGGTCCGTGACATCGCCTTCAACAGCGTGTGCGAGCACCACCTCCTCCCCTTCATGGGCCACGCGCACATCGGCTACCTTCCCAACGGTCGCGTCCTCGGACTCAGCAAGCTGGCCCGCGTCGTCGAGGCCCTGTCGCATCGCCCGCAGGTGCAGGAGCGGATGACCGAGCAGATCGCCGACCTGCTGGTCCACGATCTCGGTGCCAAGGGCGTGGCCGTGGTCGTCGAGGCCTCGCACACCTGCATGACGATCCGGGGCGTGCGGAAGCCCGGCAGCGTCTGCGTGACGTCGGCCATGAAGGGCCTGTTCCGCTCCAACATCTCCAGCCGGGCCGAGGTGATGGCCCTCATCTATGGCAACGGCAAGCGGACGCCATGACGCCGCCGCGGCGGGCCGGGGACCGGCTGCGGTGAGTGCCACCCCGCCCCCCTGCAGCGGCCGCGCGGAGGCGAGGCGATGACGCTCCTCGTCGATTTTCTCTGCCGCTTCGGCTGGGGCCTGGCCATCGCGCTGGTCTGCACGCCGGCGGCGCTCGTCCCCGCCGGATTCTTCCGGGTCAACATGCTCGTGGTGCTCGGCCTGGCCACGTTCGCCGCCCTGCTCTGCGGGCAGGCGGTGCCGGCGGCCTGGTGGCTGCCCGCGGCGGCGGCGGTGACCGCCTGGCTGGCGAGCATCGCCTGGTTCGCCGAGCGGTCGCGGCCCGGCCTGGTGCTGTGTGCGGCCACGGCGGCGCTGCTGGCGGTCGCCACGGGCCTGGTGCAACGAGCCGCCGGCGGCGGCTGGCCGGCGGTCGGGACGGCGCTGGTGTCGGGGCTGGTGTCCGGCCTGACCGTGCACGCCATGCTGCTGGGCCACTGGTATCTCAATGCCCCCGGCATGCGGGTCGATGTCCTCCGCCGGATGATCGACGTCGCCCTGCTGGCCTGGGGTGTGCAACTGGGCCTCGCGCTGGCGGCGACGCTCCTCGAGGGAGGCTGGCCGCCCGCCGGCGTGACCGGCGGATCGACGACCTGGGCGCTCCTTTGGCTGCGGTGGCTGGCCGGACTGGCCGGCCTGCCGGTGCTCCTCTGGCTGAGCCGGAAAACGCTCGACATTCCCAATACGCAGAGCGCCACGGGTATCCTGTACGTGGCCTGTCTCGCCGCGATCCTCGGGGAGCTCACGGCCCAACTGCTGACCGTGACGGCCTGACGTCCCCCGCTCCATCCCGAGACCCGTCGATGCGCGTCACGTATGCCTGCCCCGCCTGCCCGGCGACCGCGTCGATCGACCGCGTCGAGGACCGCGACTCGCTCGCATGCCCGGCCTGCCACGCGACGCTCACGATCCCCGCCGATGGCCTCGGTGGCGGCGCTGGCCAGCCCCGCCGGCTGCAGCGGTGCCTCGTCTGCCCGAGCCATGAACTCTTCGTCCGCAAGGACTTTCCGCAACGCGTCGGGCTGGCGATCGTGGTGGCGGGGCTGGCGGCCAGTTGCGTGGCCTGGGCCAATCGGGAGCTGCTGATCACCTTCGGCATCCTCTTCGGCACGGCCCTGCTCGACGTCACGCTCTACTTTCTGATGCCGGACTGCCTCAGCTGCTACCGCTGCGGCGCCCGCTACAGCGGCGACGGCGTCGCCGACCAGCTCCACGGCCCCCAGGGCGACGGGCGGTTCGGCGGGTTCGACCTCGAGACCCACGAAAAGCACCGCCAGCTCGCGGCCCGCACCAGGCATCTCTCCTCCGATCCGAGCCAGCGGTGAACGGCACGATGGATCGCGAGCAGCAGCGGATCGAGGAGGATCTCCGCGGGCTCGTCGCCGGCGAGGTGCTGTGCGACCCGGCCAGCCTGCGGCTCTATGCCACCGACGCGAGCCTGATCGAGATCCGGCCCCTGGCCGTGGTGCGGCCGCGGTCGTCGGACGACGTCGCCGCCACGGTCGCCTGGGCGGCCGAGCGGCACATCCCCGTGCATGCGCGTGGCGGCGGCTCCGGCCTGGCGGGGGCCGCGCTCGGCCCGGGGGTGGTCATCGACTGCAGCCGGTTCCTGCGCAGGATCCTCCGCACCGGAGCCGACGACGTCCGCGTGCAGCCGGGCGTGGTCGCGGCGCAGCTCGAGGAACACCTCGGGCGGCGGTCGCGCACGCTCGGCGTCGATCCGACCAACGTCTGGGTGACGACGATCGGCGGCATGATCGGCCGCAACTCCTCGGGCAGCCGCTTCGCGAGGCACGGGGCGATGGCCCGTCGCCTCCGGTCGGCACGGGTGGTGCTGGCCGATGGCACGACGCTGGAATGCGTGCCGACGGCCGTCTCCGGCGCCGGGCTGGCGGCCGCCGCGGACGATCCGGCCGCCCGGTTGGCGGCGGGCGTGGCCGAGGTGCTCGAGTCGGCGCGGGAAGTGATCGTGGCGTCCCAGCCCGCCGGCCGGGCCACGCACGGCGGCTATCAGCTGCACGACCTGCTCCGCGGGCTCGACCGCGACGGCGTCGTCGACCTGCCCCTGCTGCTCTGCGGCGCCGAGGGGACGCTGGGCATCGTCACCGAGGCCACGCTGCGGACGTCGCCCGACGTCGATGCCGCGGCGGTGGGCCTGTTCCTCTTCGACTCGCTCGACCGGGCGGCGGAGGCGGCGCTGCGCCTGCGGCCGCTGGCCCCCGATGCCTGCGACCTGCTCGACGGCAGGCACCTCACCCTCGCGCGGACCTCGAGGCCGGCGTTCGAGCAGCTGATTCCGCCGATCGCCGGCGCCGCGCTGCTCGTGGAGTTCTCCGCCGCCGACGCGGCGGCCGCCGACGACCGCTTCGAGCAGGCCGTGCGGCGGCTGCAGGGGCCGCGGCCGCTGTGCATCGACGTGCGTCGGGCCGAGGGGCCGGTCGAGCGCGGCGTGCTCTGGGAACTCGCCCGCGGCGTCGTCGCCACGCTCCACGGAGTCCGCGGCACGGTGCGGCCGGTGCCGTTCGTCGAGGACGTCGTGGTGCCGCCCGAACGGCTGCCCGACTTCCTCCGCCGGCTGCAGGAGGTCCTCAAGCAGTGCGACGTCACGGCGATGATCTTCGCCCATGCGGGACACGGGCAGTTGCACGTGCGGCCCTACGCCGACCCCCGCGAGCCGACGGAGCGACAGCGACTGGAGCGGCTGGCGCACGCGATCTCCGCGGAGGCGGTCGCCGTCGGCGGCACGATCGGCGGGGAGCAGGGGCTGGGTCGCACCCGCACCCCCTTCTTCGCCGCGCACGCTCCGGCGCTGGCCGGCGTGTTCGCCGCGGTGAAGCGGGTCTTCGATCCGGCCGGCCTGCTCAACCCGGGCGTGGTGGTGTCGGCTCCCGACACCGTGCTGCCGTGGCGGGAGCCGGCGGCACTGCCGGTGGCGTCCGCCACGCTGCCCGTGCTGAACTGGACGGCCCAGCGGCTCGCGGAGGAGGTCGATGCCTGCAACGGATGCGGCGGATGCCGCACGCAGTCGCCCGCCGTGCGGATGTGCCCGCTGTACCACGAGTCCCCCGCCGAGGAAGCCGCGCCCCGGGCGAAGGCCAACCTCGTGTCGGCGATCCTCTCCACGCGGCTCGACCCGGCCCTGCTCGGCCTCGATTCCGTGCGGGCCATCGCCGACACCTGCTTCCACTGCCATCAGTGCCGCAGCGGCTGTCCCGCCGGCGTCGACATCCCGGCCATCGTCACCGAAATCAAGGCGGCCCACGTCGCGACCAACGGCCTCGACGCGGCGTCGTGGTTCCTGTCGCGGGTCGACGTGCTCAGCCGGATCGGCGGCCGCTGCGCGCCGGTGGCCAATCGCCTGATCGCGAGTCCGCAGGCCCGCTGGCTGCTGGAGAAGGTGTGCGGCGTGGCCCGGGGCCGGAAGCTCCCGCCGTTCACGGGGTCGCAGGTGATCCGCTGGGCCAGCCGCCGCGGCCTGACACGGCCCTCGCGCCGCAGCGGCCCGCGGGTGCTCTACTTTCTCGACACCTTCGCGAGGCGACACGACCCGCTGCTCGTGCGGTCGCTGGTGGCCGTCCTCGAGCACAACGGCATCGGCGTGTTCATCGACCCGCGGCAGGTGTCGTCCGGGATGCCGCTCGTCGCGGCGGGCGACGTCGATGCGGCGCGGCGACTGGCCCGCACCAACCTGCGGGTGCTCGCCGAGGCGGTCCGGCTCGGCTACCGCATCGTGTGCACCGAGCCGTCCGCGGTCACCTGTCTCACGCACGACTACCCCCTGCTGCTCGAAGACGAGGAGATGGACCGGGTGGTCGCCGCCACGTCGGATGCCATGACGTTCCTGCGGGAACTCCACCACGAGGGCCGCCTGCGGCTCGACTTCGCGCCGCTGGTGGCGTCGGACACCCCCGTCCCCCGGATCCTCTACCATGCTCCGTGCCATGCCCGGCTGGGCCGGGAGGAGAGCCCGGCCGAACAGCTGCTGCGACTGGTGCCGGGGGTGGCGATCGACGCGGCCGACCGCGGCTGTTCCGGGATGGCGGGCACGTTCGGACTCTCCCGCCGCCACTACCGCACCAGCCTCCGCGTGGGCCTCGGGCTGATGTCGGCCATGCGGGCCGGCGGCATCGAGGCGGGCGCTACCGAGTGCAGCAGTTGCCGGATACAAATGGAACAGGGCACCGACAAGCCGACGGTCCACCCGCTGAAGCTGCTGGCCAAGGCCTACGGACTCCTGCCCGGCCCCGCCCCCGACGGCCTCGACGGCCTGCTCGCGGCGCGGAGCCGGCCGCTGACCACCACGTGAGTTCATGGTCGACCCGAGCCCGGAACCGCCGTCCACTCCGCCCGTCGGCCGCCTGCGGATCGCCCTGTTCGCCGGCATGGCGGCCGCGGCGGACCGCCGGTCGATCGACATCCCCTGGGATGGCGGCACCGCCGCCATGCTGAGGGAGCGGCTGGCCAGGGAGCTGCCCGCCGTCGCGGCGCTCGCGGCCCGCAGCGCCGTGGCGGGTGGCGATGCCTACCTGTCCGACGACGCGTTCATCGCGCCGGGGGCCGAGGTCGCGGTCATCCCTCCGGTGAGCGGAGGGTAGCGATGTCCCACGCCGGCCCCGCGGAGCCGCCGCCGCTGTTGACATGGGAGCCGATCGACACGACGGGCGTGCTCGCCTCCGTGGCCGACCGGGCCGCCGGGGCGAACGTGCTCTTCACCGGCACCACGCGGGGCGTCACCGACGGCCTGGCGACACGGCGGCTCGTCTACGAGGCGCACGAGCCACTGGCCCGTTCGCTGCTCGTGCGGCTGCGGGACGAGGCGGCGGGCCGGTTCGGCCTCGTCGCCTGTGCCGTCACCCACCGCCTCGGCTCGGTCGGGGTCGGCGAGGTGAGCGTGGCCGTCGCGGCCAGCGCGCCGCACCGCCGCGAGGCGTTCGCGGCGGCCGAATGGCTCATGGAGCGGATCAAGCGGGAGGTGCCCATCTGGAAGGCCGAGGAAGGGCGGGACGGGGTGCTGGACTGGCTGCATCCCGAGCCGGTGCCGCCGCACGGAGCGCCGCCGCCATGATCGACACCACCGCCGTCGGCCGGACACGGGCGGCGCTTGTCGACGCGTTCGGCCGCGTCCACACCGACCTCCGCATCAGCGTGACCGACCGCTGCAACCTGCGTTGCACCTACTGCATGCCGGTCGATGCCGTCTTCAGGCCGCACGACGAACTCCTGGAGTACGCGGAGATCGCGCGGGTGGCTGGCGTCGCGGCCACGCTCGGCATCCGTTCGATCCGCATCACCGGCGGCGAGCCGCTGGTGCGGCCGGACCTCGACCGGCTCGTGGCGATGCTCGTGGCCACGCCGGGCATCGGGGAGGTGTCGCTGACGACGAACGGCCTGCTGCTGGCGGAGCAGGCGGGGCGGCTCCGTGCGGCGGGGCTGCACCGGCTCAACGTCAGCCTCGACAGCCTCCGCGAGGAGGTGTTCGAGCGGATCGCCCGGCGGCGCGGTCTCGACCGCGTGCTCGCGGGGCTGGCCGCGGCCCGGGAGGCCGGATTCCGCTCCATCCGCATCAACGCCGTGTCGATCCGGGGGCTCACGGAGGACGAGATCGTGCCGCTGGCGCGGTTCTGCAGGACGCAGGGGTACCACCTGCGGTTCATCGAGTTCATGCCGCTCGACGGCGACACGTCCTGGTCCGACGCCCAGGTGCTCTCCGGCCGCGAGGTCCGCGACATCCTCGCCAGGGACGTGGGCCCGCTCGTGCCCGTGAACCGGCCCGACGATGGCCAGCCGGCGATCGACTATGCGTACGGCGACGGCGGCACCGCTGGCGTCGGGGTCGGCTTCATCGATCCCGTGACGGCCCCCTTCTGCGACCGCTGCGACCGGCTGCGGCTCACGGCCGACGGCCAGTTCCGCAACTGCCTGTTCTCGACCAGCGAATGGGACGTGCGGCAGTCGATCCGCCGTGGCTGCGACGACGACGGGATCGCCGGCCTGCTCCGGGCCTGCGTGGCGGCGAAGCGCGCCGCCCACGGCATCGGCACGGCCGACTTCGCGCGGCCCGCCCGCGCCATGTACCAGATCGGGGGCTGACCGTGCCTGCGGCCACACCCGTGCGACGGTATCTCGACAACGCGGCCACGTCGTGGCCCAAGCCGCCGGAGGTGCTGGCCGCCTGGGAGGCGGCGGCCCGGTCGCTGGGGGCCGCCGCCGGCCGCGGCACCTATCGCGAGGCGGTCGTGGCCGACGGCATCCGCAGCCGCTGCCGCACCGCGGTGGCGCGGCTGCTGGGGGGCGTCGATCCGGATCGCGTCGCCTTCCCGGCCAGCGCCACGCTCGGCCTCAACATGGCGATCCATGGCGTCGTCGCCGCGGGCGACCACGTGATCGCCACCGCCGCCGACCACAACGCCACGCTCCGGCCGCTGCACTGGCTGGCGAGCCGCGGCGTGATCACGCTGTCGATCGTGCCCTGCGACGGCGCCGGCCACGTCGATCCCGACGACGTGGTCCGCGCGTGGCGGCCCGCCACGCGGATGGTGGCCTGCTCCCACGCCTCGAACGTGACCGGCGTCGTCCAGGACATGGCGGCCATCGCCGCCTGCAGTCGCGACCGCGGCGGCATCCTGCTCGTCGATGCGGCCCAATCCCTCGGGCTCCTGCCCTGCCCCGTCGCCGACATCGTCGTGGCCCCCGCCCACAAGTGGCTGCTCGGCCCCGCGGGCGCCGGCATCCTCTGGGTGCGGCCGGGCATCGAGCCGCTGCCGATCGTGCAGGGAGGCACCGGGTCTGCCAGCGACAGCCTGACGATGCCCGAGCGGTTCTGCGACCGCATGGAGGCCGGCACCCCCGACCTGCCCGCACTCGCCGGCCTGCTGGCCGCCGTCGAACGGATCGAGGCGGGCGTGCCGGGGTCCGTGGCCGGTCATTGCGGCGGCCTGGCGGCGGCCGCCGCCGCGCGGCTGGCCTCCCGGCCGGGCGTGCGGGTGATCGGGCCGTCGCGCGCCGCGTCCGGTGGCGGTCGCGCCGCGCCGATTGTGAGTTTCACCGTCGAGGGCTATGATCCGGCCGAGGTGGCGGTGCTCGTCGAGCAGATTGCCGGCGTGCAGGTGCGGGCGGGCTTTCACTGTGCCGCGGCCATCCATGCCCACCTGGGCACCGCGACGGGCGGCACCGTGCGGGCGAGCTTCGGTCCCGCCAACACGGCGGACGACGTCGGGGCGCTCGCGGAGGCCGTGGAACAGCTCGTGTAGGCCGCGATGAGGAGCGAGCGATGGCGGGAATCCGCAAGGATGTCTGGTACGCGAACGGGCTGCGGTTCCGATGCACCCAGTGCGGCGACTGCTGCTCGGGAGCCGAGGGCTATGTGTGGGTCAACCAGGAGGAGATCGACGGCATGGCGGGCCGGCTCGGCCTGACACCGGCCGAGTTCGAGGCCAGGTACGTCAAGCGGGTGGGCGTGCGCCGCTCGCTCAAGGAGCGTCCGGGCGGCGACTGCGTGCTGCTCGACGAGACGACGAGAAAGTGCACCGCCTACGAGGAACGCCCGCGCCAGTGCAAGACCTGGCCTTTCTGGGACTCGAACCTGCGCTCGCCCGAGGCCTGGGCGGAGGCGGCCGAGGCCTGCCCCGGCTGCGACAAGGGCGACCTCGTGCCCCTGGAGAGGATCGTCGAGCAGGCCGCCCGGATCAGGATCTGAGGGCGGGAACCGTTCGGCCGCGGGTCGGCACGGCCGCGGAGCCGTCCTGCCTCGCTACAGCACCCCGCCGTGCGTGCGATAGAGCGTCATGTGGGACGGCTGGTCGAGGAACCAGATCCGCTCCCACTCGTCGGTGATCTGCCGCAGGTCTTCCGACGTGTAGAGCAGCTGCTCCGCCCGGCGGACCGGATCGCCCGAATACATCGGAATGAGGCAGCCGGTGCTGGTTGCCAGCACGATGGCCGTGACGAGCACGAGCATGGCCGTGGTGATCGCGCCGCCGTTCGACTGGTTGGCCTTCATGACCTGAGCCTCCCTCATCCAATCTCATCCGATCCGAGATCCGCCTCGCACGCCCCACGTGCCGCCGCCGCGGTGCACCGTGGAAACCCGACGCGGTTCTGCCGATCACCGGCCATCCAGGGGATGGCCCGGCGGGCGACAGATGTAGCCGACGGCAATCCGTTGCCGCGATGCTGATTTTCCTGACCGGCCCGGGCCATGCCCCCCAGGCAGCCCAGCTGCCGTAGGGCCTCCGGCCGATGCGGGCCGACTAGCCGCCCTGCCCCGACGGCGCGGCCGGCGGCGCTGCCCCCGGCGGGGGAGCCGGCGTCTGGTCGAGCTGCCGGACGCGCGCCTCCATCTCCTTGCCCGGCTTGAACGTCACCACGCTCTTGGCCGCCACGGGCACGCGTTCCCCTGTCCGCGGGTTCCGGGCCATCCTGGCCTCCCGCCGCTTGATCTGGAAGACGCCGAAGTTCCGCAGTTCCAACCGGCCTTCCCGGACCAACGCCTCGATCAGGGCGTCGAATGTCTTCTGCACCAGTTCCTTCGTGCGCAGCTGCGGCAGGTCGATCTGCTCGGCGATCGTCTTGACGATGTCTTTCTTGGTGGTGTTGGCCACGGCAGCCCCGCTCCGCACACGCGAAATGTGTCGCAAGTCTATGACTGGCAAGCAGTAGTGTCAACGATGCACCTCGCCCGTCAGACCGTCCATGCAGGGCCATCCACCCACAGTATCGGCGGCACATCCGGCACACTTGACAGAATCGGAGCATTTTCCAGCAGCCGGCGGCCGACGGTGTCGATGCCGGCGGGCGGGGGTCGGTGATCGACGGGCAACGTCGGCCGCGGGGGGACACCTTGGGGTGGACGGAAAACCCACTACACTCCGGAACCGCCACCGGACGTCCGTTTCCCGTTTCCCATGTTCCCGGCCCTTCCCATGCCATCTCCCGTGCCCGCGGCCTTCGATCTGGCGGTCCGACTCGGCCGCCTGCGGCTGCCCAACCCGGTCCTGGTCGCGTCCGGGACGTTCGGCTACGGCCGGGAGATGACCGGTTTCGTCGACCTGTCGCGGCTGGGCGGAGTCGTGCCCAAGACGATCACGCCGCATCCCCGTCAGGGCAACGCCCCGTGGCGCACGGTGGAGACGTCGTCGGGGCTGCTCAATTCGATCGGTCTCGACAACGACGGCGTCGAGGCGTTCCTGACGAATCAGCTGCCGTTCCTCGTCCGCTGCGGTGCTCCCGTGATCGTCAGCATCGCGGGCGGTTCGCGGGACGAGTTCGTCGCGCTGGCCACCCGTCTGGCCGACGTGCCCGGCATCGCGGCGCTGGAACTGAACATCTCCTGCCCGAACGTCAGCCACGGCATCGACATGGGCACCGATCCCGTCGCCTGCCGGAGCGTCGTCGAGGGCGTCCGGGAGGCGACCGGCCTGCCGGTGCTCGCCAAGCTGACACCCAACGTCACCAGCATCGTGGAGATCGCGAAGGCGGCCCGCGACGGCGGCGCCGATGCGGTGACGCTCGTCAACACCTGCCAGGGCATGGCCGTCGACTGGCGGCGACGGCGGCCGCTGCTGGGCAACGTCGTCGGCGGCCTGAGCGGCCCGGCCATCAAGCCGATCGCGCTGCGGTGCGTGCACCAGGTGCGGCAGGCCGTGGATATCCCCATCGTCGGCGTCGGCGGCATCATGACCATCGACGACTGCATGGAATTTTTCGTGACCGGCGCCGCCGCGGTGCAGATCGGCACCGCGAACTTCGCCGAACCGGTCGTGTCGATGCGTCTGCTCGACGCCCTGCCGGCGGCACTGGCCGAACTGGGGGCGTCGGCGGTCGCGGACGTCGTCGGCACGCTCACGCTCCCCTCCACGAGGCCCTGCCCGCCGGCCGGGCACCCCGTCGCCGAGAGTGCCGCGCATGACGCCTGAACCGCCTGCCACCGCCGCCGTTCCGGCGGCCCCCACCCGCGTGCTGTCGGGCATCCAGCCCACCGGCCGGTTCCACTGGGGCAACTACTTCGGTGCCATCCGGCAGTACATCGACCTGCAGGATGCGGGCGAAGCCTACTACTTCATCGCCGACCTGCACGCGTTGACCACGGTCCGCGATCCGGCCCGCCTGCGGTCGCTGGTGCACGACGCCGCGGTCGATCTGGTCGCCCTGGGCCTCGATCCGTCCCGGGCCACGCTGTTCGTGCAGTCGGACGTGCCCGAGGTGACCGAACTCACCTGGCTCCTGATGACGGTCACGCCGATGGGCCTGCTCGAGCGCTGCCACGCCTACAAGGACAAGAAGACCCGCGGTCTGCCCGCCGACGCCGGACTGTTCACGTATCCGGTCCTGATGAGCGCCGACATCCTGGGCTACGACGCCACCGTCGTCCCCGTCGGCGAGGACCAGGTGCAGCACATCGAGGTCTGCCGCGACCTGGCCGGCACATTCAACCACCTGTACGGCGACGTGTTCACGCTGCCGAAGCCGCGGCTCGTCGCGGGCGGGGCGCGGGTGCCGGGCACCGACGGGCAGAAAATGAGCAAGAGCTACGACAACACCCTCGACGTGTTCGAGGATGCGGCCGCCCAGCGGAAGAAGATCATGCGGATCACGACCGACTCGCGGCCGATGGAGGCGCCGAAGGCTCCGGAAGACGACCACCTGTTCGCGCTCTACGCCCTCGTCGCCCCCGAAGCCGACCGTCTGGCCATGGCCGACCTCTACCGCCGCGGCGGCTTCGGCTACGGGGAGGTGAAGAAGGCACTGGCGGCGGCGGCGGCCGACTTCTTCGCGACGGCCCGGGCCCGCCGCGCCGAACTCGAGGCAGCCCCCGACCGCATCGAGGCGATCCTCGCCGCCGGTGCCGAGCGGGCGCGGGCCAAGGCCCGCGAGGTGCTCGCGCGTGCCAGGGAGGCCTGCGGCCTCACCCGCGGCCGCGTGGCCAGGGCGGCCGCCCCGACGCCCCGGGGACCGCGGTCATGAACGTCCTCGGCGTGGGCACCGACATCACCGAATGCCTGCGGATCGCGCAGATGATCGAGCGTCACGGTGAACTCTTCGTGGACAGGGTCTACACGCCGCTCGAGATCGAGTACTGCCGCAGCAGGCGGATGGCCACGCAGCACTTCGCCGGCCGCTGGGCGGCGAAGGAGGCGGTGCTCAAGGCGCTGGGCACCGGCTGGCGGCGCGGCATCAGCTGGCGGGACATCGAGGTGAGGAACGGCCCCGGCGGACGGCCGCAGGCGTTTCTCCGCGGCGGCACGGCCGACATCGCCGAGAAGATGGGAATCCGCTGCATCCTGGTGAGCATCTCGCACTGCCGCTCGCACGCCACCGCCTTCGCGGTCGCGCTCGACGAGACGCCGAGCACGTTCATCGGGGACGTGCCCTGGCAGTGACGGCCCCCGACGCGGCCTCCGCACCGACCGGTTCGCCCTCGAACCGGGCCAGTTCGGCGATCCCCCCCTCCATCTGCAGCGACACGAGCGGCGTGCCCTCCGGCACCGGCGTGACCCCGTCGCGGCGGGTGAGCGTGAGCTTCGTGTGGCCGGCGAGGAGGGCCGCCAACTGCCGCTCGAGTTCCTGCCGCCTCGGCTCGGGCAGTTTCGCGAACGCCTCCCGGCCCCGGCACTTGGGAAACGCCCGACAGCCCAGCCACGGCCCGCGCTTTCCATCCCGCAGGTTCATCACGTCGCCGCACTTGGGGCAGGCGATGTCGGTGACCAGCGGCGGCGGCGAGGGAAACTTGATCTGCCCCTTCCGGTCGAGGTTGAGGATGAAGGGGGGCGTTTCGGCCGCAGGATCGGCGGCGTCGGAAGCCGCGGCAGCCTTGCTCCTGGCCTTCGCCTTGGGGGGCCGCGGCCGGTCCTCGACGAGGAAGTCGCCGAATCGGCCGGTCCGTTTCACCATGGGCACTCCGGCGGGCGAGAGCAGGTCGATCTGCTCGGGGAGCAGCGGACGCCGCTGGCGGTCGACGGGCATCGCGAACGAGCAGGCCGGGACCTCCTTCGGCTTCGCCGGCTTGCGGGGCTTGCGGCCCTTGGCGGAAGCGGCCTTGGCGGGCGCGGCCGGCACCGGCACCTTCTCGTTGTAGCCGCTGCAGGAGAGAAACTCCCCCTTGCCCCCGAGCCGGTACTCCAGCCTGCGGCCGCACTCCGGACAGGCGTAGGGCGACGGATCGGCCTTGGCCTTCTCGTGCGGCTCGTCCATCGCGCTCTCGAGTTTCGGCACGAGTTCGTCGTGGAACTCGTGGAGCATGTCGGTCCAGCGCTTCGTGCCCTGGGCCACCTGGTCGAGTTCCCGCTCGATCTCCCTCGTGTAGCCGATCTCGATGAACTGGTCGCGGAAGCCCCGCTTGAGGAAGCCGGTGACGGCCTCGCCGATGGCGGTCGCGTGGAACCGGCGGTCCTGCTGGACGACGTAGCCGCGGTTCTCGATCACGTTGATGATGCTGGCGTAGGTCGAGGGGCGGCCGATCCCCTCGTCCTCCATCTTCTTGACGAGCGTCGCCTCGGTATACCGGGGGGGCGGCGCCTGGAACTTCTGCCGCGTCTCGATCTCGAAGGGGGCCAGTTCGGCGCCCTTTTTGAAATCGGGCAGCACCTGGTCGCCGTCGTCCCTGGGGGTGCCGCTCACGGCATAAAATCCGTCGAACCGCAGCACGCGGCCGCTCGCCTTGAAAATGGCCCCGGTCTCGCGGTCGCTGCGGCGCATGCGGACGCTGGTCGAGTCCCACTCGGCGTCGGTGGCCTGGCAGGCCACGAAACTCTGCCAGATGAGCCGGTAGACCTTGAGCAAGTGGTCGCCGTCCTTCATGGCCAGCAGGGTGGACGCGACGCTGTCCGGATCGCGGAACGCGTCGGTCGGCCGGATCGCCTCGTGTGCCTCCTGGGCGCTGTCGTTGGAACTGGCGTAGGTGCGGGGCTTGCCGGGCACGTACTTGGAGCCGTGCCGCTGCTCCAGATACCGCCGGGCCATGTCGACCGCCTCCTGGGAGAGGTTGGTCGAGTCGGTCCGCATGTAGGTGATCAGGCCCACGCGTCCCTCGCCCGGCAGGTCGATGCCCTCGTAGAGCTGCTGGGCGATCCGCATGGTGCGATCGGTCGACATGCCCAGCCGGCTGCTGGCCGCCTGTTGCAGGGTGCTCGTGATCAGCGGCGGATAGGGCCGGGAGTGGGTACGGGTGACGTCGATCGACTCGACGGCGTATCGGGCGGCCGGGTCCGGCCGCCCGGTGATCCGCACCGCGTTGCGGCCGCGTCCCCGGCCCGCGGGGTCGGTCTCGCGCACGATCTCCGTGTCGAGCAGCCCGGCGGCCTCGGCGGCCTGCCGCGCGGCGACCGCCAGATCGACGTCCGAGTCCTTGTCGGCCTCGATCCGCAGCGGCCTGCCGCCGACCTCGACCAGTTCGCACGACAAGGCCCGATGGTCCGCCAGCCAGGCCATGCGATCCCGGACCAGCGGCGGCCGGCCCCGTTCGTCCCGCTGGGCCATGAACGCCGTCCAGCCGCCGTGCAACGCCGTGGCGCTGGACGTGTCGAACGTCATGGCGGCGGTGATCTCCCAGGATTCGGCCGGAGTGAACTCGCGGATCTCCTGCTCCCGGTCCACGACGATCCGCGTCGCCACGCTCTGCACGCGGCCGGCGCTGAGCCCGCCCGCCACCTTCTTCCAGAGGATCGGCGACACCTGGTAGCCGACGATCCGGTCCACGATCCGCCGCGCCTGCTGGGCCTCGACCCGCGGCATGTTGATGATCCGCGGTGCCTGGAACGCCCGCTGCACCTCCGCTTTCGTGATCGCGTCGAATGTCACCCTCTTGGCATGGGCCGGATCGACCCCGAGCACCTGCGTGAGGTGCCAGGCGATCGCCTCGCCCTCGCGATCCAAGTCGGTGGCGAACCAGACCTCGCTCGCCCCCTTGGCGAGTTTCCGCAGTTCGGAGACGACCTTGGCCTTGGCGTCGTCGATCTCGTAGGTCGGGGCGAAGTCGTGATCCAGGTCGACCCCCGGAACCGGCTGCTTGGAGCCCCGGGGCGACTTGCTGGGCAGGTCACGGATGTGCCCGATCGACGGCTTCACCACGAATCCCGGGCCCAGGTACTTCTCGATGGTTTTCGCCTTGGCGGGGCTCTCGACGATCACGAGCTGAAAACCGCCCCCGGGAGCGGCGGAACCGGCCGCCGATCGGCCTCGCTTCACGGGCGGTCGCTTGGATGTCTTCTTGGCCATCGGAGGGGGGCTGTCCGGGGAGTGTTTCGGGCAACGGCGCGTGCATCGGGATTGGCGCAAACCGGGCCAGCGCTACAATCTGCGGCCTGTCCGCAGGTCGTCAAGCGTTACCCTGCCCCCAAGTTCCTTGTCAAGCCTCGGCGGTTCCACCGTACGAGGGCAGCTCACAGGCGGTGCCATGGCCGGTTCGTTCGAAATCTTTCGGAAATACCAGCGTTCGCTGCTGGTCTGCGTGGCGATCCTGGCGATGCTGGCCTTTTTCGTGCTGCCACCTTTTCTGCAGATGGGCGGGCCTGTCGCGGCCCAGGATCCGGTGGCCGTGCGCTGGCAGGGCGGCGAACTGCGGGAGGGCGGGCTGGAGCGCACGGTCGCCCTGCGGACCCTCGTCAACCGGTTCTTGATGGAGGCGTCGGCGGCGGCAGGCCGCGACCCGTCGCGGCTGCCGCTCCTGCCCGAGGGGGAGGAACCGGCGGTGCAGACGACGCTGCTGTCCCAGGACGCCAGGGACAACGGCATCGTCGTCAGCGATGCGGCCATCAACGAGTTTCTCGGGCAGATCACCGGCAACCTCGTCCGCCAGGAGCAGTTGGACGACATCCTTTCCCGGCTGCGGCTCGGCCCCCTGCCGCTGACGCAGCGGGATCTGTTCGAGGCGCTCCGCACCGAACTGGCGGCGCGGACGATGCTGATGCTGCACCAGTCGGCCCTCAACGGCGACCCGCCCGGCTGGCAGTGGGACTACTTCCGCCGGCTCGAGCAGCGGGCCACCGTCGAGGTCTTCCCGGTCGTGGTGGAGCAGTTCGCGGCGGACGTGCCCGCTCCGACGGAGTCGCAACTCCGCGGCCTCTACGAGAAGCACAAGAACGACCTGCCGCAGGCCCGCAGCGCCGACCCCGGGTTCCGGGAGCCTCACCGGGTGCAGTACGAGTATCTCGTGGCCAAGCCCGGCCTGTTCGAGGACGAAGAGGCCAAGGGTGTGACCGACGAACAGATCGCCGAAGACTACGAGAAGAACAAGACGTCGATGTTCCGGGCCAAGCCGGCCACGGTCTCGCCGGACGCCACCGGGCCCGCAGCCGCCGGCGAAGACACGCCCGCCAAGACTGAGCCCGCCAAGACCGAGCCCGCCAAGACCGAGCCCGCCAAGACCGAGCCCGCCAAGACCGAGCCCGCCAAGACCGAGCC
>Ga0214917_10001533_pt1 | contig 29548 bp, 24 predicted proteins | sample LL_1208_BB_MetaG_FD_177983 | JGI IMG/M metagenome (GOLD analysis project Ga0214917, IMG submission 177983) | Freshwater microbial communities from Lake Lanier, Atlanta, Georgia, United States - LL_1208_BB | ecosystem: Environmental > Aquatic > Freshwater > Lake | place: USA: Georgia | collected... | reverse complement strand
TCCTCGGTCAATTCCCGGAGGCACCCGATGTCCTAGTGGTCTCGATGGAGGTCGACATTTTTTGCTCCGCAGTCCTGACGACAGTGAGTTGGTCGACGGTTGCATCGGCGAGGGCTCTCCCTTCCATCAGACATTTGGCTACTACGCCCATGGAGTCGGTGAAGACACCGCCGTGCTACCGAATGGATGGAGAAGTCGGGTCATCCCTGTGCGCAATGAAAACACCGGATCTGGTACCGGCTTGTGTCTGGAGGTCCATGACCTCGCGATTTCGAAATTGGTGGCTGGCCGAGAAAAAGATCTCGAATTCCTGCTGGGTCTGAGTCTGCACAAAATGATTTCCCTTGAGATCCTCAAGGCACGCCTTGAATCGACATCCCTAGCCGACGAACGAAAGATTCTTTGTGAAGGCCGCCTGCAGCGTCTGTTCGGTCAGCCCCTCCGGTAGGGCTTCGATCTCCGAGTCGGCCGCCTGTGCGCCGCTAGGCGCCTGCATCTCTGCCGCCGATCAAAACTGATCGAGGCTGGGTACCGTAATGGCGCGGCGGAGTTGGGCCTTCAGGGTGCGGAGGTTGTCGAGGGCGTTGATGCGCTCGCGGAGGTCGGCCGAGACCTCACCGAAGCGGATTTCCAAGGCTTCGATGACCGACTCGCGGGCCTGAGCCAGAGAGCCTTCCTGACGGCCGAGTTCTTGGAAGAGAGTGATATGGGGCATGGTTTTGTCGGGTTGGCGGCGTTGAAGGTCGTTTCTGAAGGGGGTCTTAAGCGGTTCCGGGAGGGGCATCAACCAGTCCATCAGCCACAGCAGATTCTGGATTTCCGCCGGTGTGTACCTTTCGCTGTTCAGCCTCAAACAGAGCTCCAGGCGGCATTGGAACAGGTCTTCCAACAACGTGCGGCTCGACTATTCGATCTTTGGCACCACCTACACCGTCTGAGGGCGTTGCACCGACCTCGGGTGCCATTGCCCCAGTACCGGGCCTGCGTTTTGGGCATCCGCTCGGGCAGAGCAAGAGTACCCGCAAATCGCGGTAGCAGCCAAACCACCCTCCACCTTCCGAAAGCCGAAAACAGGCCAAAAACTGGGAGAAAGCGCAACCCAGTGGCTACGTCGGCCACCCCAACCCCAAAAATCCGTACTGCGCTCTCGAACCGCCAAAAAAACAAAGGTCCGCAGCAAAAAGCTTGTAACACCCCTCATTTGGAGCGATATCTCAAAAAGTCTTCGAAATTGTAGTAAAAACTGTAATGGCAAAATTTTCCGAAAACAGGAGAAACCTTTTAACAGCCACTTCCGTCACCAGGGGAGGGTCTGAGGTTCGGAGGCATCCGAGGGAAGCCCATAGTTTGAGTTCAAAAGGCAGTTTGAATCGGAAAATTGGAGGAAGCATTGGCATCGAAGGAAAAAATCATCTGGCTGTTCGGTCGCTCCGGGGCAGGGAAAACCACCTTAGCATCCCACTTGGTGAATCGGTACAAAGTCTTAGGAATACCCTGTTTGTGGTTGGATGGTGATCGGGTCCGGCAGGGGCTCAGCCGAGAACTCGGCTTTACCCCCTCCGGACGGATCGAAAACCACCGCAGGATCATCGAGGTGGCCAACATTGCCGAAGAGCAGGGCCTGCAGGTGATCGTCTCGGCCATGGCTCCGAAGGCCTTCATCCGATCCAAGGTCAATGAACTGGCCAAGAGCCCGGTGGCTTGGGTCTACCTGGAAACCGACGAAAACACCTGCCGCCAGCGAGATACCAAGGGCCTTTACGCCGCGGCCGCCGATGACAATTTCAGCCAACTCTTCGAGCCACCGATCTCTGAAAGTGTGCTGATTGAAATCAATACCTCTGCCGAAGACATCAGCACGAGCCAATCGAAGCTCTATTCGGTTCTGGGAATCCCGAACGAGTAACCGCTGAACCCAAGCACCTGACAACAGTGACTGAAATGATCGCCTACGTTGGCCCCGGTTTGGGTGCCGGAGCCATTGCAGCTGTGATCGGGATTCTGGCCGGCTTTTTTCTGCTGGTGCTCGGGTTCCTCTGGTACCCCTTCAAGAAGCTCATCCGATGGATCCGCAGCCGGAAGTGACTTGGATGGTTCTGGGGCTCTTGTCGCTTCCCTGTGCACTGCTCACCGTTTTCGCGGTTCCCCGTTGGAAAAGTCAGGCAAGCGTTTCTTGGAAAACGGCCCAACGGCTGGCCATAGATTTCCCGAAAGCCCGCACCGACGACGAGCGTCAGGCCTTGGCACGAAGTTACGGCACCCAGATCCTCGGATCTTCAGTCGGGCTCTTCGTTTCATCGTCCGTTCTGCTCATCGCGTTCATCCTACCCTGGATCGCGGTTCCAGCCTCCAACCCCCAACGCGCGGCATGGCTGACAGTGCTCAGTGCCAGCTTCCTCGCCGGATGGTTCAAACGACACTCTTCACCACGCTTCACTCGCTAGATGTCGCAACAACAGTATTCGGGTCTCGATCGGTTTCTTCACAAGTTGGTATTGGGTTCAAAGGTCATCCAATCGACCAGTTTTGAACTCCAGCAACTGATAGCGCCGAAGCTCCCGAAACCCGACCGGCCGGTGTTCGTTGTCGGGATGGCCCGATCAGGAACCACCACACTGCTGAACCTCTTATTCGCGACCGGCGAATTCGAATCGAGCCGCTACCGAGACCTCCCACTGCCCCTGTTTCCTGCCTTCTGGCGGAAAGTCCACAAAGGGTTTCACCAAAGCCAGTCGCCGATCCAGCGAGCTCACGACGACGGCATCCTGGTGTTCCCCGACAGCCCCGAAGCATTCGAAGAAATCTACTGGGACAACATCGGTAACCACCTGTCTGAAAAAGACCTGGTTGAATCGTTCTCTTACTACATCAGTTCCATTGCGGGTGCTTCCGGCCCCGGCAAGCGATATATCTCAAAAAACAACAACAACATCACCCGGTTGGACCTCCTCGAGAAGATCTGCAAAGAAATCAACGGGGTGATCATCATCCCAATCCGGGATCCTCTCAAAACCGCCACTTCATCGCTCCGCATGCATCAGCGGTTCATCGCGATGCAAAAAGAGGATCCGTTCGTGTTGGAGTACATGAATCTTCTCGGACATCGGGAGTTCGGTAAAGGGCTGCAATGGCTTCAAGTTGGCAACAAGCCCTTCCAACCCAACTATCCCACCACCGAGGTTGAATGTTGGTTGGAGTACTGGATTTATCTGCACTCGGCAGTTGCTCAGGTTGGGTCATGCCATTGCCAAATGGTTGACTTCGATGCCATCCGCTCTGCTCCGCTCGTCAATCTAAAGCCCATGTTGAAATCGTGCGGAGTCGATTCCCAGCACGATCAACTGGCAGCGATGGTCACACAAGAGCCCCCAGCAAAGATCAGCCCTGTCTCAATAAAATCGCCAGATTTGATGAATTCAGCATTGCGTTTGAAAGGTTCTATGGTTGGTGGTGACTGATTTTAAATTAGAAGCGTTTTCACACAACGCGTCCAATTATCCGCTAAAAATGCGTTTTAAAAAGTTTTTACCTGTCTCCTTGGCAGTGCTTATGGTGATTTCTATTACTATATTTTTAACTTCTTGGTCGACTAAGCATGCTCTGAATGGTGGCAAACGATTTTCTCAAGGGTTTCGAAAACTAGTATTGGGTATCGCAAGTGCTCCTAACGTAGTGGTGGATTCAATTAGATTGATTCTAACATATGGTAGTCCAGGTGGGGTATCTGAAAAATATATAGCTTATCAAGTTAACTCTTCAAGCGCTAGAACAAACACTGGTTACGCATTGGTTTCCTTCGTCTCGAGTGGCGGGAAAAGCGAAGTGATGTTGGTGAACATCTCCAATAAAGTTCAACATCCTGTGCTTTTTTGGAATAGTAAATCAGATGAGGTTAATTACAGTGATTCTCTCAAAGGGTCTGCGGCAAGGAGGCAAGCTTCAATTTCGAGTAGAAACAGGGTTTGTCATCCTTATCTTTCACCAGACGGCTTCCTCACGTATATCGTGCCGTTCAATGATATAGTGTCAGTAGATTTGAAAACCGGAAAAGAAAAGTGGAGGGTTCAAGGAGCCTTTCATCATTCAATACAATTGGATTCCGAGGATAATTTTTGGGTATGTGCGGCTGTAGACGTGGATTCTCACAAAAGCCCATCAAGCCGGATACGTCATGTCAACAACCTTTTTGAAGACCAAGCTTTGGTAAAGATCTCGAAAAACGGTAGGATTTTGCAAGTTTTAAGTGTAACGGATTTACTCTGTAAATCGGGTTTGGAGTACCTGCTCTACGGCATAGCTAATCCCGCTGTTAGTTTTGATCCGATTCATCTCAATCAAGTAACACCGATTCTGCATGATTCTGGTGCATTAAGGAAAGGTGATTTGTTGGTATCTTTGAGGAACTTATCGACAATTTTACTCATAAATCCTGAGTCTGGAAAAATAGATTGGCACAGCAGTGGACCTTGGATGAATCAGCACAGTGTGCACCCAATGGACAACTCTACGATTTGTTTGCTAGACAATCATTCATATGCTCAGGCTTTCGGATTTGGAGATTGCTGGCTAGATTCTGCATGGAAAACACGATTGATCACCCACAACATCAAAACTGGAGTGACCTCGGAAGTTCAATTTAGCAATGAAGGGATGGGGCAACTGCGTATTCCAGTAGAGGGACTTGTTGTACCTATTGGTTCTAACGGTTGGTTTTTTGAAGACTCCCAGAATGGTACGATAATGATTTTTCGAAACAAAGAACTAATTTTTAAATGGTCTAATAAGTACTCGGATGGAACAGTTGGAATCACCTCGTGGTGTCGCTATTTAAAAGAAAGTCAAACACCGGATTTTTTGCTGAAAAATTAAATTTCCTGATTTATCGGTATTTTCAATAGGACAGGGTGGTGTGTGTTTGTGTGGTTTTTTAAACTATATGACCCTAATTTAATTTCCGATAGTGGCTGTTGCATAGCAAGAGCAAGCGGTAGTCAGCGGTGCGATAAGAGCCGTAATCCTCTTCAGTATTCCTAAATGTAGGGCAGAATGATGAGTTGTGGCCGGTATAGACAGGTTCCTCGCTGCTTTCAGTGGGTTGACCTTCAGGATCGGTTGTTTTTGTTGGACAGTGGCTTCCAGTAACCCTGAGTTGAAATTTTCTAGAGTGCCTGTAAGGCAAGATTTTTTGAAGGCTGAATCGCCGATCTGGCCTGAAATAAGAAGTCTCAAAAACTTTGCTAAGTGACCTTAGGAGTAAGAGATTTCATGTCGCTTCTCTACTTTGGAACACTCATTGATGCAACCTTTAGGCTTCTGACAACCAGAGGAGCAGTTGCTGTCGTAAGCTTGGACCGATCTGGTACGGGCGATAGGTGCTTAAGTCGCCTTACAAATGTTTGAGGTGCACGCTTCCTGCTGAGAAATTTGTAGAACCATTTTCCGACTTAAGATTAGGAGAAACCAGTAGGTTTTTTATTTTCATATGAAAGTTGTTATACTCTGTGGCGGCAAAGGTACGCGCCTCCGCGAAGAAACAGAATATCGCCCAAAACCGATGGTGCCGATAGGAAACCGCCCCATCCTCTGGCATATAATGAAGACATATGCTCATTACGGGCATAAAGAATTTATTCTCTGCCTTGGTTACAAGGGGGATATGATAAAAGATTATTTTCGGAACTACCTTTGGAATACGTGCGATGCCACCTTAATGTTAGGGCGCAACCCAGCAGTCCAATTTCACGATCGGCATACCGAAGAAGACTGGAGCGTAACGTTGGCGGATACTGGTGAAGACTCGATGACGGCCTATCGCGTCAAGCAAGTCGAGCGATACATACCGAAGGGTGAAGCCTTTCTTTTGACCTATGGCGACGGCCTGGCAACTATTGATATTGAGGCTTCCATTTCCGCACACAAGATTGCTGGTAAAATTTGTACGATTTCGGCCGTGCACCCGGCTGGTCGTTTTGGCGCTCTGCGCCTCGAGGAGGATGGAACTATTCATGCCTTCAGCGAAAAACCCCAGTTTGAAGACGCCTTTGTTAATGGTGGATACATGGTTTGCGAGCATCGCATATTTAATTATCTCCACAATGATCCGGGAATGATGCTAGAACGGCAACCGATGGAAGATCTGGTGCGCGATGGTGAATTGCATTCTTACCGTCACGATGGGTTCTGGCAACCCATGGACACTTACCAAGAAGCCATGCACCTCAATAAGCTTTGGTCCGAAGGCAAGGCTCCGTGGAAGGTTTGGTAACACCATTTATGAGCTTCTCCAATACCTATCGAGGTAAACGAGTACTGGTGACTGGCCACACCGGCTTTAAAGGAGCCTGGCTCTGCGAATGGCTCTTGTCTCTTGGAGCGAACGTCAGTGGTTTTGCACTCCAACCACCGACCAAACCCGCGCTGTTTGATCAACTCCAGCTTTCTGATAGAATCAACGACTCTAGAGGAGATATCCGTGACGCAGCGGCAATAGCCGAAAGGGTTCGTTTCGTTCAGCCAGAATTTATATTCCACTTAGCGGCACAGCCTCTAGTGAGGTTATCGTACGACCAGCCGGTTGAAACCTATTCAACCAACGTCATGGGTACCGTACACCTCTTGGAGGCAGCTCGCCAACTGAGCGGTCGTTGCACGATCATTGGCGTCACCACTGACAAGTGCTACGAAAACCGCGAATGGGTGCATAGCTACCGGGAGGAGGATCCTATGGGTGGTCACGATCCCTATAGCTCTTCCAAAGGCGCTGCTGAGTTGGTTATCGCAGCCTATCGACGATCGTATTTTTCTTCACCCAGCTCGCGGATTCGCCTCGCCTCAGCGCGCGCCGGGAATGTGATCGGCGGTGGTGATTGGGCTCTAGATCGAATTGTGCCTGATTGCATTCGAGCGTTGAGTAAGAATGAGTCGATTGTTGTCCGAAACAAAGTGGCGACTCGGCCTTGGCAACATGTACTAGAACCATTGAGCGGCTATCTGTGGTTGGGTGCACAACTCTCGAAAGATGAAACCCAATCGACGGTTTTGGCATCTGGCTTTAATTTCGGGCCGTCTCTCTCTTCCAATCGATCGGTTGCTGACTTGGTGAATGAGATAATAAAGCATTGGCCAGGGCAGGTTGATTATCAAATCAATCCCAATGCCGTTCACGAGGCCAAGTTGTTGAGCCTCGCAATTGATAAGTCACAACATTATCTCAATTGGTCTCCAGTTTGGGGTTTCGAACGAACGATTGCGGAAACGGTCGCCTGGTACCTTCAAAACAACGAAAGTAGTCAGCAGGGCGCCGCCGCTGCCGTTGCACAAATTGCTGCCTACACTTCTGACGCAGGTGCAATGAGCCTCCCTTGGAGTCTTTGAGGGCAGCCACACCTGAGGTGAGGTGGAAATACTGCCAGCCGCGCTGACAAGCGTGCCCAACATGACAAACAGGTTGGCACAGTGGTTGTTTATCCGCTGATTAATTTACAAGGATTTAGTTTTGAATCGATAGTCACTTGCTGTTGAAGGTCTGCAGTCAAACTTTATTGGACTTAATGAACCGTTCGAGCCCACAAGAACTCAAGGCTGAGATCCTCCGCCTAACTCGCGCTTATTCGGCGCTGACCCATCGGGCGAACCGACCGGGCGAGGATGCCTCGCCCGGCGCGTGGTTACCCGGTCAGGCAATCCCGTATGCCGGGCGCGTCTTTACGGAAGATGAGGTCGAGGCCGCGGTAGGGGCGACGCTGGATTTCTGGCTGACGCTAGGACCCGAGGGCGAGGCCTTCGAGCGCGAACTCGCGGCGCTTCTCGGGGTGAAGTATTCACTGCTGGTGAACTCAGGCTCATCAGCCAACCTCATCGCGATCGCGACGCTGACCACACATAAGCTCCCTGCGCACAAGCGCATCCAGCCGGGAGACGAAGTGATCACCGTGGCAGCCGGGTTTCCTACGACGGTGGCTCCAATTATCCAGGTCGGGGCCGTTCCGGTGTTCATCGACAACGACCCGGTTACAGGGAATATCCAGTTCGAGCAGCTCGAGGCGGCTTACGTCGTCGGCAAGACCAAGGCGGTCATGATCGCACATGCGCTTGGCAATCCCTTCGAGGTCACCGCGGTTCTTGAGTTCTGCCGTAGACACGACCTGTGGCTCATCGAGGACAACTGCGATGCGCTCGGCTGCACCTACAGCCTCCCGGTTGGCCGCGCGAAGGCGCTTGGTCTTGATCATCTCTTAAAGCTTGCCGAAGCAAACGCGGTTGCTGGGTCAGCAGGGGATGTTCAAGGTTCCAGTTCAAGTGCCGTTGGCTCTTCAACGTCAGCGACGGTCTCCAGTTCACAAAAAGTTCCCTTCGTCCAAAACGGAATATTGACGGCTTATACGGGCACTTTCGGGGATATTTCGACGCAGTCTTTCTATCCCCCCCACCACCTGACCATGGGGGAGGGTGGGGCAGTGAACATCATCAGCCGGCCCCCCCTCAAGGCCTACGCCGAGAGTTTCCGCGACTGGGGACGCGATTGTTGGTGCGCCTCAGGTAAGGACGACACGTGTGGCAAGCGGTTTCAGTGGCAACTCGGCGAACTGCCCAAGGGTTATGACCACAAGTATATCTACAGCCACCTAGGTTACAATCTGAAGCCCCTGGATCCGCAGGCCGCGATTGGACGCCAGCAATTAAAGAAACTTCCAGCGTTCATCGAGGCGCGCAAACAAAACTGGGAGACACTGCGGACCGGGTTGGCACATCTGGAGGAGTTCTTGGATTTCACTCTGCCTACGCATGCCCTCCGCTGGATACCGCCCAGCGAGCGCATTGGATCAGGTATTGAGGACGAGAGTCTAAGTTCCAGTGGAACTCAAGGTGATGCTTCAGCCTTTGACTCAAACTTCGAATGGGATTCGTCCGGGTGCCGGACGAACACTTCGTGGTTCGGGTTCATGATCCGCGTCAAACCGACGGCGCCGTTTTCCCACTCCGACCTTGGGCGGCATCTTGATCAGCACAAGATCGGTAACCGGATGTTCTTTGGTGGGAATCTGCTTCGCCAGCCCGTATTCTTGCAAATACGAAGAGATCGCCCCGATGCAATCCGTGTTGTCTCAGCCGATGGCCAAGCTCTTACCGCCGCCGAACTGGATTTTAAACTAAAAGCTTCGGCTCATGGCGAAGCAATTTCGCCGTTACCTGGAGCCGATGCGATCATGAATCAAGCCCTGTTCCTCGGAACCTATCCGGGGCTGACCGCGGAGATGCTTGCCTACGAAATCGCGATCATCGGCGACTTTGTGAAAACGGCCGTGGCGAAAATAAACTGAGTGACTGCCAAAAATCAGGAGATCGATTCCAGATTTTTCAGCATCACCTATTCCCAGCGTTTCAACGGACCATCCGATGCCCGCCTCTGTAAAGCCGCTTCCCCCAGAAGATTTGGCCCATGTGCTCGATTATACACGCGAGCACTGGGCTGAGGCACACGGTCGCTCGTTCTTTGTCACCGGGGGCACGGGTTTTTTCGGCATGTGGCTGTTGGAGAGCTTCGCTTATATCAACGACGCACTTGGCTTGGACCTGCGTGCAACGGTGCTCACCCGTGACCCATCGGCCTTCGCCTTAAAAGCTCCGCACCTCACGGCCCGCGCAGACCTGACGGTCATCCGAGGGGATGTGCGTTTTTTTGAGTTTCCATCCGGGAAATTTGACTACGTGATTCATGCTGCCACTGAGGCCAGCGCCAAGCTCAATGAAGCGGATCCGCAGGAGATGCTGGGCGAGATCATTGGCGGCACCCGTCGCGTGCTTGAGTTTGCCGCTCAGGCTGGTGTCAAAAAGCTGCTGCTGACCAGCTCTGGAGCAGTTTACGGCAAGCAACCCGCAGAGATCACCCATGTTTCTGAGGATTATCTAGGGGCTCCTGATCCGCTCTTGCCCAGTTCGGCTTACGGCGAAGGTAAGCGAGTATCCGAGCATATGTGCGTTGTCCACGCTCGCCAACACGGGTACGAGGTGAAGATAGCGCGATGCTTCGCCTTCGTTGGACCGCATCTGCCGCTGGATACGCATTTTGCCATCGGGAATTTCATCCGTGATGCGATGCGTGGTGGCGCCATAAATGTGGCAGGTGACGGCACACCGATGCGCAGTTACCTTTACGCTTCCGATCTAACTGTCTGGCTCTGGACACTTCTGTTTAAGGCTCCCACGGAGCGCGCTTATAACGTTGGTTCCGCAGCAGAAATCAGCATTCAGCACCTTGCCGAGGCCGTGTGTGTAGCTTTGGGGGCGAAGGCGACCGTTAGCGTGCAGAAGCAGGCTGATCCGAATAGTCCGATCTCACGATATCTGCCTTCTATAACCAAAGCGGTTGATGGGCTGGGTTTACAGGTGAATGTTTCTTTGGTGCAGGGGATTCTAAAAACAGCAATGTGGCATGGTTGGTGCGGGAGCATTCAATAAATAAAGAGACTGTTTCAATTTATAGAATATTCAGACATGAGTGCAAGATGGGTTTACGCAATTGAATTGAGGGTTCTCTTTTAAATTAAAATACCAAAAAAGACTCGTCGGTTTTTATTAAGAATTCCAATCCAAAAACTGCTGTCTTTATATAAAAATCAACAACAACCCGCGTATACATAAATCATGACCAACGCAGAATATATTGCACGCTCTCTTGAATCGCGAGGTGTTACTCACGTGTATGAGTTAATTGGTGGAATGATCACCTTTCTTCTTGACTCAATTCATTGTCATACAAAAATTCAGGTCGTAAGCATGCACCACGAGCAAGGTGCAGCCTTTGCAGCCGAAGGTTGGGCGCGTGTCAAAGGTATTCCCGGTGTGGCTATGGCAACAAGCGGTCCAGGTGCAACAAATCTGGTCACGGGTATCGGTAGTTGCTACTTTGACTCCATACCGGTTGTTTTCATTACCGGCCAAGTCAATCGCCACGAGCAGAAGCGAGACAAAGCGATTCGTCAGCTTGGTTTTCAAGAAACAGACATAGTTTCGATGGTGAAAACCATCACAAAAGCTGCTTGGTTGGTAAATAATCCTGATGAATTACCAGCAATTCTTGACGATGCATTTCGCTTAGCCACGAGCGGTCGTCCTGGGCCTGTTTTAATTGACATTCCTATGGATGTTCAGCGGCATGTGTTAGCGGAAAGTGTTTGTCATCCAGATGCAATTGAAAAACGACAGCTCTCAGTATCGACAACGGGTCGCAGTGGTTATCTCCGTGAAATTGAACGAGCGCTGGGACTTTCTCAGCGCCCGCTGATCCTCGCCGGCGGTGGAGTTCGCAGTTCTGGAGCGATATTACAGTTCCGGTCTCTAATCCAGAGTCTCCAAATCCCGGTGGTTCACTCGCTAATGGGGGTTGATTTGTTGCCAGCCAATGATCCATTGAGGGTTGGTATGATAGGGAGCTATGGAAACCGTTGGGCCAATATCGCCCTAAGTAGGAGTGATTTTGTCCTTGTTCTAGGAAGCCGTCTTGATATCCGCCAAACAGGTTCAGATGTAGTTGGGTTTTCTTCTGGTCGGACGTTCTTTCATGTTGATTGTGAATCAGGTGAAATGAACAATCGAGTAGTTGGATGTAACTCTTGGCAGGAGGAACTTGCCCCATTTCTCGAGATTGCCGTAAAGGAGCTTCCAACTCACCCAGGACTCCGCGGTCCTTGGAAAGCAGAGATTGACACACTCCGAGATCAGTGGAATGACACTAAGGAGTTACGTGAGGCGATTGGAATAAATCCTAATGAACTAATCCACGCGATCTCAAGGCACACAAAATTTGCATCTGCTTATGTGAGTGATGTAGGGCAACATCAAATGTGGGCTGCTCAAAGTCTCGATTTAAGCGCTAACCAAAGATTTTTGACATCTGGGGGAATGGGAGCCATGGGTTTCGCGCTACCAGCAGCTATTGGAGCTGCGATTGCGGGCGGCCCGGTAGTAGTTATTGCTGGTGATGGGGGCTTTCAGCTAAATATTCAAGAGCTCCAAACAGTCGCTAGAAATAAATTACCCCTGAAAATAATTGTTCTAAACAATCTTTGTCACGGTATGGTTCGTCAGTTTCAGGAATCCTATTTTAGCGGTCGATACCAATCTACGCTATGGGGCTACAGTACACCGTCTTTCGTTGATATTGCTAAGGCCTACGGCATAGCCTCTTCATCCGTATGTAAATATAATGATGTTGAGGCCGCTTTGAGTCAAATGTCGCACGACCCTCAAAGTCCATATCTTCTGGAGGTGTTTTTGGACACAATGACAAACGCATACCCGAAGCTAGCGTTCGGCCGACCTTTTGGTGAAATGGAGCCGCTGTCTAAACCCTTGGAGATGGAAGGTACCTAGATTAAGTGACGTTTTCTTCGAACAGAATGCGTTATAAAAAAGCCGGTGGCGGCATCGAAGTTTCTCGTGCTGAACAAGTTTAATTCTAGACTGAGACACAATTTACCTCCGTGGTCATGAAAATTGTTTACGTTGTATAACTTGCTGCCCAAAGCTTCGCGAATCGAAAAACTACATTTAATCCATAGGTTGACCTATTCAGAATATAGGGATTTCCATTAATAGGTGAAGCCCAGGATCCCACTTCCTTGGCCAGCTCCAGTCGAAGGCAATAGTCCAATAAAAAATCCCGGAAATAGGGAGCAGATGTGTATCAGAATGAATAAATACTTAAGTTAAACCCACTGTAAACAGCGAGGACCCCAATCAGTGAATCAAAATATAAGCTGGCGGCATTTATTATTATTTTTTCAGTTTTTGATCGAAATACCATTTCGATTGTTGCGGGATCAGTGGAAGCGATCTAAGTTATCCACAACCGGTGCTAAGATTGCCGCATCTTCAATCATCAGAATTACAGGCGAGTGTGAAATAAAATTATCGCCCGGAGTTGCAATAGGTCACGGAACAATACTAGTGGCAGATTCGCAATCAAAAAGTGGATCAGGTAGGATTGTAATCGGGTGCGATTCTGCTATCAATGAATTCTGCAATATTAGGGCGTCGGGAAGCGAAATTATAATCGGTCAAAAATGCTTAATTGCTCAATTTGTAAGCATAATATCATCTAACCATGGGTTGGAAACCGATAGACCTATGATAGATCAAAACTGGAATCTAGAAAAATCAGGGGTTTTCATCGGTGACGATGTTTGGATTGGAACGGGGGCTATAATCCTCCCGGGAATTAAAATTGGTAGTGGCGCAGTTATTGGGGCAGGTTCAGTTGTAAATAGGAATATCCCAGCAATGGAAATATGGGTTGGTGTTCCTGCTCGCTGTGTGTCAATAAGGGTTTAAATTCACTGTAACAGTTGCTTCGCATTGATGTAATTATATTCTCAAAGTATAGCGTCGGCAAATCGTTTAATAATAAAACACACTGAATCATACGTGTACATTTTTGTTGCTTTAGTAAATATAATTTTCGTGGTGGTAGCGATTTCTATAAGCAGGCGCGTTTTTAACGCTGTGTCTTTACTAATTGCCCCCCAAATTGCTTTAGACATGATTGGTGGCTATATCTATGAGCTGAAAATGGGCAGAGTAACTTCAGATGGTTCGGTAATAATAGTTTTAGCGCTTGTGACTCTGGCAAACTTCTCATTTGCTTTTAAATATTGCTTAACCCTCGGATCCCGGAGGTCATCTTTTTTTAAACTAATCGAAGAAAATAAGCGGTATAAAGATACCCGTGTGCGTATTGTGTTAGGAATAAATTTACTGGTTATTCTTACGCTAATATTTAATCTACTGCAGAAGAGTGGTGCAGAAATATTTACTAGGCAATTATATGAGATAACTAGGGAAGGGTTCGGTCACATTTATTTTAGCTGTCTATTTTTATGTTATACAGGAGTAGCGATTTCTTTATGTAATACTAATGGTGTGGCAAGGTGGCTCTGGGTTGTGACTTTTTCTATAAGCAGTGCTAGTCTTGGGGCAAAAACTCCGATGGTAGTTGCTGTTTATATCTCGTTAATATATTATAGTGTAAGGCGAATAAAGTCGATTAAGGGTCTTCTGGTCTGGATGTCCCTATCTTTGTTAGGCGCCACACTTGCAATTTTATCATTCTATATTTATTCCGAATGGGCAAGAGACAACATGGTGCTAGCTATGGTTTCATATTCCGATGGCATTAGGAACTTTGCTGGATTAATCGATAAGTGGACAGATTTCAAATTGGGAGTTTATTGGTTTGAAGATAATGTATTTGGCTGCATTCCGAGGAGCTTGTTTCCTGGTAAGCCTTTGGTTTACGGGTCTGGGAATTTAGCCCCATTAATCTTCATTTCAGAGACAATTGATAAAGGGACTCCATCTTTCACAAGATATGGTCGTATATGGGCTGATTTTGGATATGGTTCCTTTTTAATAATTCCAATAATGTGTGGTATTAACGGTGTATTTGCTGCGAAATTTGAGGACTCATTGGAGCGAAGACCGACATTCGCGGGATTGTCGGGATTCTTTCTCTCGATAGGACTTCCGTTTTTCAACATTGGTTCGGTTTTTCTGTCGACAATATTTGCAAATATTTTATTATCAATGTTGGTTTGGTTTCTGCTTATCGGCAGGAATGGTGATTGTATTAAACACAAACCGCAATCAAAAGGTTTGAATAACTGAAGCTGTAAACGGTTTTTAGATTAAACTTAATGTTTGGGCTTATTTTGGTTAAATTAAGGCAACCTTTAGTTTTATTTAATAAGATTTCAAATTAATTAAAAACAAAAGGTTTTAAAACCTGTTCTTTAAACATTTTTTAATCTAAATGAGGGTGCTTATATATAGCGATAGTCTTGTCTTTGGTGGTCATGAGGAGATGCTTCTAAAGCATGTAGAAAAATCGGTGTGGCCGAAATGTACTTGGATAGGATTGATTTGCGCTAAATCCAATAAAAAATATATAAATGCGGCTCAGAAATTAAAATCTGTGGGGAAAGTCTCAGAAGTAATAACAGTCAACGACTCAAATCGGCGATTGGATCAGTTTTTGCTTTTCATAAATATAAAATCATTCCTGACAAATATCGTCGTTCTGTTTAACTTAAAACCAGATATTGTCATGGTCTCTGCAGGTAGAATTGAGAGCTGCAATCTTGGTTTCTGGTGTGCCAAGGTCCTCCGATTGCCGATAATATTTTATTTGCCAATGGTTCACAAACAGTATGACATCAACCCTGGTCTGCTGTCAAGATTTCGGGACTTTTACAACCATATAATATATCTCGGAGCCTATGGATTTATTGTAATAACCGATGGTCAAAAGCGAGACCTAATTTCACGGGGCATTAATCAAATCTCTGTTGTCAAGAATATTATTGACATTCCTAACGCGAATTGCAGAAAATCGGTAAACAAGAGAAACCTGACCCTTGGTTTCCTAGGGCGAATTCATCAGAAACAAAAGAATGTAAACTTTATGGTTTCCCTAGTATGCAGCCTTTCGGCCTTGAAGCCAGATATTCGCTGTATCGTTCAGGGAGATGGTCCAGATAGGGATCATATGATTCATCATATAGATAGCAGCGGTTTTGGTTCGTGCTTTGAAATAAGGGACTGGTGGGATAATGTGGATATTTTTTTTAATGATATCGATATCCTAGTGGTTCCATCATTTTACGAAGGTATGCCTTTGGTAATGCTGCAGGCGCTGGTTAGAGAAATTCCGGTTGTTGCAACTAGAGTGGATGGTATGGCAGAGGTGTTGCCCGATTCTGCTTTATTCAGTGTTGGTGACGTTGCCCAAGCAAAATTTATTGTAAGTAATCTGAATAAGAATTCGGACGAATGGGAGCAAGTGTTTCAGCGGGTGAAGAAAGCAATAATAACAGATACTAATAGCTCTTTGATGTCTAATTCAATTCTAGGTTTTATTAAATCTTGAATTCGTGGAAATAGAGGCATATGAATTTTGATGTTTTAACTGATTCGCTATTTTATCAGGGAATTTCCGGTATATCGCGATATGCTAACGAGGTTTCAGTAAGATTCAGTAATACAAATCTGATTTATATCCCGTCATCAGGTAGCGGAGCATTGAAGACAGCGTTAAGGCCCTTTTCATTGCGGAAACATGCAGAAGGCCTTAGTTGCTATTCATTCTGGTCACCAGGTTTCGTTCCAGTTATCAAAAATAAAATTGTTCAACATATAACAGTCCATGATTTGAACCATCTTTTTGCATATCCTAGACTCCATGCGATGTACGTTCGGTTAGTTTTGTTCCCGTTGTGGCGAAGGGTTGATACTATATTTACAGTATCGGAGTTCACCAAAAATGTAATTATAGATGAATTGGGTGAATCTATACGAGAAAAAGTAGTTGTCGCCTACAATGGTGTTTCACCATCGTTTTATCCTAGAAATGATGTGCCTAACGGTCGGCGTTATCTGATGTATGTCGGCAATAGGAGATCCTACAAGAACGTTAACCGCATGGTAAGCGCTTTTGCGGTTGTTGCTAAGAGTTTAGATATAGATCTGTTAATGACTGGGGGTTCAGATTTTGATTTATTAAATTTAGTGTCTTCCTATGGTGTGGGGAATCGCTTGCGTTTTATCGGGAACCCAAGTGAAAGCGAATTAGCGGCGCTGTATTCTAATAGCCTCGGATGCTTGTTTGTGAGCCTTCATGAAGGCTTTGGTTTTCCACCGGTTGAGGCAATGGCATGTGGGACGCCGGCAATTGTATCAAATACATCATCGATGCCTGAGATATCTGGTTCCTTCGCAAGATATGTTGACCCTTTAGATGTTGAATCTATACAGGATGGCATTTGCGACGTAGTATCAAATTCAGGAAAATGGCGGGAAAAAGTTGCGGGAGCCGCTTTATGGCTAGAACGGTATTCGTGGGATAAGACTGCTAAAACAGTCGAACGCAAAATAGTCAATTCGATTCAAAATTAGGAAGAATTAATTTGATATATTTGGGTAAATAGCGGCGGGGGTGGTTTATCTGACGATAAAACCGTCCAAATAAGGATTTATAAAATAGACTGCGACAAAGGAGCCTATAGTAGTCATGGGTAAGAACGACCAATATTGGCGGGCGAAGCCATTAGAGGAGGGGCCGGCCTTTCGACGTCAGAGTACAGCCTGGAGGACCGCCATCCGTTTTGTTCGAGTGGAGTAAGCTAGGATTCCGTTACCATGGTTTTGAATGTTTGGGTCTCTCTCGCGATCGATTAAATCGTTTTATTGGTAAACTCCCTCACAGCTTGGATCCAGGCGGAGTAGTTCGAGAACTGTTTTCTCGTTGCCAATGTAACTTTGCGCGGCTATAGGCATTAAAGCTCCAATCGGATCTCGAACTTCAAGCCCGCTAAGCTGGCCCCGGGGTAGGTATTGACTGCCACCTCTGGAATTCATTTATATCCAGTTTACCGGGTTCTTGCGCCATCTTCATGCCTTCAGCTTCGCTTGCGATTGGTTGCGAGTATCGTTCAGGTCTGCATCTTTCTAGACTTGGTCACCTGCCTTTAGCAATTTCTGGACAAGGCTGCTTTGGTTGCATACAGATCGACGTTTCCCGAAGTTGCCGTTCATCCCCTTGGTGTCGATGGTCCTTTCGACGATCGCCAGATTGCCCAACCTTTGACTGCTGGTTGTTCAACAGCAGTTTTTAACAAGATTCAACCACAATGGGCGAATCATTCCGAGCATGGCCGAGAGCACTTTTTTGGATGTTAAATCCGTTAAAATTTTGGGACTGTAGTATTTCAGTCAGCGGTTGATCCAGTATCTTCACAGCTATACTACTTTGTCCAAACTCAGTACTGGCTGCACAGTCTGCACGTTAGCGGAGAAGGTCAGCAAGGGGCGCAATTTGCTTTCTCCGACGATCTGACAGAATTGCTTCATAGATCTGTCTCTCGATCTTGTGAAGGCAAAGGCCTAGAGATTGTGGTTTCAGTGTTGCTTGGTCTCGTCTCACTGGCGGTTGACATAGGGCAACTTGCCGCGCCACCACGCAGGCTGAGTGGCAATACACACACGCTCACGCAGTTCTTCTTGGAGGCGTCTAGATGCCGCCACGGCAGAGGTTCGCCATGACCGGGCAGACTACCGGGGAGGCTGACTAAAAAATTCGGCAATAGTTGCTATTACTGTTCATCTAGCTCATGTAGGAGTGTCCAGAATTTCGATCCAAGCCGCTTGGTTGGCAATTGGTAATCACTTCTCAGCCACAGGAAAAGCTTCGTCAAGAGTCATTGCCCAGTATATTCATTAACCCATGAAGCGCTTGTTCCAGAAGTTAAATGCCAAGAACACATAAAATGGTGTGCTAAAATCTAAAAAATAGCAATCAATATGTTTTAATGTACGACTGATTTTTTTTGTTACTATTCAGCCCTGTGAGGTGTTAAATCTTAGGGTTCAAATCATATTGGGGAATTTCGAGGTAGTAATGGGTTGATTGCGTAAGAGTTCTTCAAATTTAATTATATAGCAGCACTCAAATGTCATCAATCTATATTGTGCCAAGGGGTGGGTGTTTTGGCTTGATGTTGTGTTAAATTTGTATTTAAGAGAGGGTTTAGTGATAAAGCGAAACTTTTTAAGATCAATTTGCAGCAAAGTCGTAATTGATTCCCATGTTTTTGCAACGCTGGTGTTGCGTAGTTGGGGGCTAGTCGCTGGGCTGTGTACAATGATTCTTGTTCCGTACTGTCTGACGCGCGAGGAGCAGGGTTTCTATTTTACATTTTCAAGTCTTATCTCGATTCAATTCTTTTTTGATCTAGGATTGAACCATGTCCTGTCGCTTATTGTAAGTCATGACGTTGCTTTGTTAAAGCATAGTACCGATGATATTCAGCGCCGAAACATTCAGTCTAGGTTAATTTCGATTCGTGTTCAAGCAGGCCGCTGGTATAAAGTTCTGTCGACTGTATTTGCCATTTCGGTGTTTTCAGTGGGTTTCCTATTTTTTGCTGGACGGAATTCTTTTGTACCTGTGGATTGGTTCGGTCCTTGGGTGGTATTGTGTATATCTAGCGCACTAAATTTGTATGTTAGTCCGCAGATGGCAATTTGCGAGGGCTTTGGGCAGGTTGATAGGGTAGCTGCGCTACGCTTGTACCAATCGATACTAGGTAACATTGTCATGTGGGGGGGGTTTCTGTTTGGCAATAGGCTTTGGGGCTTGATTGTTATACCGACTGTTGGAGCAGTATTTGGTTTTTGGTGGATCAAAAAAAATCCGCCAGAGAAACTGTTCGGATTACAGCCTATTAGAGATTTGTTGATTGATTCCTCAACTAATTCGGTAATTTGGCGTAGGGATGTTTTTCCGCTACAATGGCGGATAGGTTTGAGTTGGATAAGCGGTTATTTTATTTTCCAGCTTTTTAATCCGGTGGTTTTTGCTGTTCATGGATCAGAGATCGCCGGTCGTGTGGGTTTGGCTTTGGCGGCTTGCACAGCAATTCTTGGAATTGGTATGAGTTGGGTAAACGCCTCAAGCGTGATGATGTCGTCTGCAATCGCTCGAGAGGATCGTGGTGCTTTAAAGGGTATATTTCGAAAGGTAGCAATTCGGTCAGCGCTATTTACAGGCGCTGCAGCGTTGGCGCTGGTGATAGTGTGTTTCATTGGTGAGCGTTGTGAATATAGTTGGACAGTTAGAATTGTTGATTGGCAAACTTTTGGGGCTATGGGTGTTGCAACCCTTGTGAATTGTACGGTTGGTTCGATGGCGATATTTATGCGTTGCCATAAAGAGGAGCCTATGGTAACTGTGTCTGTTGTAATGGCTTTTTTAACAGCTGCAGGTGTATTCTGGTCTTGCCAATATGGTGTAAAGTTGATGTTCTTAATCTATGCTGGATTAACCCTGTTTGTAGCGTTGCCGTGGGCTTGTTTTTTATTCCGAAGATATTGGTTACGGTGAGTTGTGATTCGACTCAAAAAATTAATAGTCGTGGATCGTAAAATATGAATATTTACTCGGAAGGAAAATATATAAATAGTGTTTCGCAAGCTCCGGTAACAATATGTATACCTGTTTACAACGGAGCTATTCACTTAATGGAATGTTTGAATTCGGTTGTAAATCAATCTTTCAGCGATTTTCAGGTTCTTGTTGTTGACAATGCTTCGACTGATGGTACTGCTAAGATATGTCTTGATTTTGATGATGAACGTTTTCATTATCTCAGAAATGATTGCAATATTGGGTCGATTAAAAATCACAATCGCTGCATCGATCTGGCTCTTTCAGAATATTTTAAAATATTGTCATCGGATGATGTCTTGTTTAATGATACTATTGAACGTCAATTTTTGGCGCTTCGTGCCCGTCCAGAGTTGGCGTTAGTGACTGTGGACTGTACAGTCACAGGGCCGAATCTTGAGCCACTTTACGATTCAGAGTACTTACCAGGACTAATAAAAGGTGAAGAGGCCGTTCGAAGGTGCGTCTTTCGGATTGATAATAAAATCGGTGGGCCGTCGAATACAATGTTGCGCCGGAATATAGTTGGCGAAATTCGCTATGACACTAAGTACAAATGGTTAGCTGATTTAGACTTTCATTGCCGTTTGCTTGGCAGAGGTGACTATTTCAACGTTGGGAGATCCGGCTTCTTTTACCGCCGACACGCAGCGAGTGATTCGGCACTAGGTTGTCCTTTGAAAATCCGTGAACAGGATGAAATTGCTTTTGTCCGCCAGTATGGTAACTCAGTTTTGTCGTATGTGAGATTAGGCGGGCGTTGGCTCAGGCGGCGTTGGTCTCCAGGGTATGGGTGGAATTGAAACTCGGCAGACAAAAAATATTACTTAATTATCTCTGTGTTAGGTGTGATTTGCTGTTTCGGATATCTAAGAGTTTTCAATTATAGCGACTAGTGGATTGCATGATATCCGTGAATTGTGAGGAAAATGAGTCGGTTTATTTAATTTCAAAAAGTACCGTGTTTCTTTTAAAGCTTTGCTTCGTGATTGCGTTCGTTCGCTGGTCAAGCCAAGGCGTCCAGTTGGTGGTCATTGATAAGCGCTTGGTTTAGGCCAAGGAGGTAGTGGTAACCTCAGGATTTTCTGGCGCGCGCGAGAGGCTTTATGGCATTCAAGATTGAACGACTGTAAATAGCATTGAACCTATGAATGCATCTTTCCCCAGTGTCATCCTATCCATTCTCATTGTGACCTACAAGTCACGGGATGAAATCCGCGCCTGCTTAGATTCATTGTCCCAGAGAATCCAAGGCTTACCAGTTGAGGTTTTCGTCGTCGAGAACGCCTCCGGTGACGGAATCGGTGATTTGGTAAGCAAGGAGTATCCGTGGGTTGTTTATTTGGAAGCCGAGAAGAATTTGGGTTTCGGAAAGGCAAACAACCTTGCCTATGAGCGAGCGCAAGGAGAGTTTATCTTATTTCTTAATCCCGACACGATTTCGAATGAGTCGGCTTACTTGCACTGTTTGCGCCGCCTGCAGTCCGAGACCGACATCGGTGTTATTTCCCCCAAGCTGGTAATGCTGGATGGAGAGATGGATCTTGCTTGTAGACGGTCGATCCCAACGGTGTGGGATGGCTTTTGCAGGGCGTTGGGTTTGTCCGCACTGTTTTCCCGGAGCCGTTTGTTTGCGGGTTACAACCTTACCTATCTCCCGGACGACGGAACCTACGAAGTCGGCTCTGTCAATGGAGCCTTCATGATGTGTCCTCGGCGGGTGCTGCAGCGAGTGGGGGTCTTTGACGAGCAGTTCTTTATGTACGGAGATGATCTCGACCTGAACTACCGGATTAGGAAGGCGGGCTACCGGGTTGTCTATGATGGTCGGGTCCAGATGGTGCACATCAAGGGCGTTAGTTCCTCAAAGGAACCAGAGAAGATGGCGAAAGCGGTCTTCTCGGCCACCAAACAGTTCTACCTGAAACACTTCAACCCGCACGGATCCCGTTGGGTCCGATGGAAGTACGATTTGATGTTTGGTGCGTGGTCCATTCTCGCTAGCCTCAGAGCGCGTCTGCGGGGATATCGGAAAGCCCGGCCGCTCTGATTCAAACCGATTCTAAGCATGTCTACGAATCTGTTACCCGAAACACACTTTTAGAACATGAAAGGTATCATCTTAGCTGGTGGCGCAGGTTCGCGCCTGTATCCGTTGACGCGTGTAGCGTCGAAGCAGTTGCAGCCCGTTTACGACAAGCCGATGGTGTATTACCCTCTGACGACTCTGATCGACGGCGGGATCCGTGATGTATGCTTGATTTCGACGCCGCAAGATTTGCCGCGGTTCCGCCACTTGCTGGGTGATGGGGCGGACTGGGGAATGCGGATTGAATACCGGGAGCAGACCCGTCCGGAGGGGATCGCCCAAGCGTTTCGGATCGCGGCGGACTTTGTGGGCACCGATGCGGTGACCCTGATCCTTGGAGATAACATCTTCTACGGTGGAGATTCGTTCCAGAAGGCCTTCGACGGGTTCAGTGGCGGCGCAACGATCTTCGGTTACCATGTCCTTGATCCGGAGCGTTACGGCGTGGTGGAGTTCGACTCAGAGGGGAAAGCACTTTCGATCGAAGAGAAGCCCAAGGAGCCCAAGAGCAGTTATGCAGTACCGGGTCTATACATATACGACAATCAGGTGATTCAGATTGCGCGGGACCTCAAGCCAAGCACGCGCGGTGAACTGGAAATCACCGACGTCAATGTGGAGTACCTGAGGCGTGGGTGCCTGCGGGTGGAGAAGCTAGCTCGCGGCTTTGCTTGGTTGGACGCTGGTACGAGTACTAGTCTGCACGAGGCGAGCGCATACGTGCAGACAATCGAAAAGCGGCAAGGGATTAAGGTGGGGTGTCCGGAGGAGGCGGCATTTCGTCGTGGGTTCCTCAGCTTGGATGCCTTGGCCGCGCTTGTGGAACGCCTCCCGAAATGTGAGTACCGCGATTACCTCGCCGAAATAGTGAGGGAGCAAGGGGCCTAAATAAGTAAGGAATGGGCCGATTTTCGGATTCAGCATTCCGTGTTTGTCAAAAGAAGTTTTCAGTTCTCGAATCTGATCGCCGGGTGCTCAAGAAATTAAAAAAATGATCTTATTGTTGGGAGGAACCGGATATGTTGGAGAGGCGTTTCAGCGGGTGTTGGTGTCCCGTGGACTTGAGTTTCGGAACGTTCGCCGTTCCGAGGCTGATTACGGGAACTTCGAGGTTTTGATAGGTTTGCTGAGGGTGGTCAAGCCGATCTTTTTAGTGAATTGTGCCGGGTATACTGGCAAGCCGAATGTTGACGCCTGCGAGGTGGCGAAGGCTGATACCCTGGTTGGTAATACCTTGCTACCCCTGACCATCGCTCAAGCGTGTGCGGCTGCTGAGGTGCCGTGGGGGCACGTGTCGTCCGGTTGCATCTATTCTGGCGCGAAGGTTATCTCGCAGGACGGCACTGTTCGCGTGGAGAAGGACATGACTCATCCTGAGATGAGGGGCTTGGCAGAGAGATATCCGGAACGGATCCAAGGCTTCACCGAGGAGGACGTCCCAAACTTCAGCTTCCGGGATGGGCCTTGCAGCTTCTACTCGGGCACGAAGGCCTTGGGTGAAGAGGCGATCACGGGTATTGGGACTTCCTACGTGTGGCGCCTCCGGATTCCGTTCGACGGGATCGACGGGCCACGAAATTACCTGAGCAAGGTGCAGCGGTACACGAAGGTGTACGACAACCTAAACTCGATCTCCCACCGCGAGGACTTCGCGAAAGCGTGCCTTGATCTATGGCAGGTTGGGGCACCAGCAGGTATCTACAATGTGACGAACCCAGGCTGGGTGACGACACGGAAGGTGGTTCAACGTCTTGAGGCTATATTGCGGCCCTTGAAGCGGTTCGAGTTCTGGGAGAGCGACGAGGAGTTCTATCGGGTAGGAGCCAAGACCCCGCGGTCCAATTGTGTGATGGATTCCACCAAGCTGCTTCGGGCCGGTGTGGTGGTGCGCCCGGTTGAGGAGGCTTTGGAACACGCGCTGAGAAATTGGATGGTTGAATGAAGGTTCCAAACGGGCTTCACTGTGGGTCGAAAGCGCATCCATGATTGGCCGTTTCTGTTTCTTGAGTTTTGGGAATCTGAGGCCCGCTCTCAGCATACGGCGTCAGTCTCAGTCATCCCTTCGTTTAAAGCTAACGCCCAAATCCAGAATTGCACAGGAGCGCTTTAGATGGTGCGGCTACTTGCACGCAAAGTTATAACATGAACCTACTAATTACCGGCGGAGCCGGATTCATCGGATCAAACCTCATAGCACATGTCATCGGTGAGGAGTCGGTCGTGAAGCTGGTTAACCTGGACTGCCTAACTTATGCTGGGCACCCGGCGAATCTGCGTGGGGTTGTGGCAAACCCGAAGTACGTGTTCGAAAAGGTGGACCTCCGGGACAAAGCGGAGGTGCTTAGGGTGGTGAGGCAGCACGGTATTACGCACGTGATGCACCTGGCGGCGGAGTCTCACGTGGACCGTTCTATCAGTGGGCCCGGGGATTTCATCCAAACGAACATCGTGGGGACCTTCCATTTGCTGGAGGCGTGCCGGTCCGCATGGGGCGGTGCGTATGAGGGATGTCGGTTCCTCCATGTGTCAACCGATGAGGTGTATGGGTCGTTGGGGGCAGAAGGGTATTTTACGGAGACGACACCTTACGCGCCGAACTCGCCATATTCGGCTAGTAAGGCGTCGAGCGACCTTCTTGTGAGGGCGTACCACCATACGTACGGGCTCCCGGTAGTGACCACAAACTGCTCGAACAACTACGGGCCGAACCAGTTTCCTGAGAAGCTGATCCCGGTGGTGATCCAAAACCTGCTGGGGCGGAAGGCGATACCGGTTTATGGGGATGGGCTAAACGTGCGAGACTGGCTATACGTGGGGGACCACGCGGAGGGATTGTGGCAGGTGCTGGGGAAAGGACGCTTGGGTGAGACTTACAACATCGGCGGGCACAATGAATGGGCAAATATCCGGATCGTGGAATTGATTTGTGATCTAGTGGACGAAATGAATCCGGAGCTAGGAGGAAACTCTCGGAGCCTTATAACCTACGTAAGGGATCGGCCGGGGCATGACCGCCGGTATGCGATCGACGCCTCGAAGATTCAAAAAGAGTTGGGCTGGGTGCCGCTGCACACCTTTGAGACCGGCATCCGCGAGACCGTCCGCTGGTACCTCGACCATCAGGATTGGGTCGAAACCGTCCGCAAGAAGGTTTAAGGTTAGTTGCATAAGCAATGGCTTGAAGACCAATCGTGCACTAAAGGGCTGGAAAACAGATCGATTTTTTTAGATTCGTTCGGCGAAGGCAATATCTGGGATCCATTCTATCCAAACTAAGGTCTCCCCTTCAAAAAATCTAAGATAACGGTGTCTAGTGCCGGAACGTAAAATAAAAAAGTTTAAATAATTGCAGTTTCCAAACTAGTTATGGCAAAAAAAGAGGTTAAAATTTTTACTATTATTTTATTTATTGGTGACTTTTTGGTTGGTTTTTTTGGTTTAATAATTGGACATTGGTTGAGGTTTAAATCAGGGATTTCCCATATTAGTAACTCATGGTGGGCTGGTGTCAGTGTGGATAACGATCAATCGTTGAAGAGCTATTTTGGTTTGATTTTTTTTGGGTCGATTCTCCTTTCAGGAACCTATTTGGCGAATGGACTATATGATTCGAAGAATCTTTTGCGGTTTAGGTTTTCAATAATAATAATCACGCGTGCTATTGCTCTGTGGTTGGCTCTCTATCTAGGGCTTAGCTTGGTGTTAAAGTTTGATCCACCGATTTCTAGATTGTATGCTGTTGGGTCAGCACTGTCAGTGTTTATAATAGCTGTGCTGTGGCGTTTTGCTGTTTTACATTTGATCCGCTCAACAGGTTTTTCGCCTCGTTTGGCGAAAAGGGTAGCATTTCTAGGATGGAGTACAGCTTCGGAGAGGCTATCTAAATTGGTTCAAGAAGATCAAGAGAGTGTATATTCAATCGTTGGTTATATTTCAGAGGATATCGTTGCAAGCATTCAGAAACCGCGGCATGGATTATCCAATCTTGGTGAATCCTCAAATCTCAATCAAATTCTCCGGTCTTACAAGATAGATGTCTTGATAAGGTCTGATGCTCCGGTTGATGTTGACAAATTGATCGAGATTTGCAACGCATGTGACCGTGAGATGGTTGAGTTTAAAATGATTCCAACCAAGTTTCACCGAATGATCACCGGTTTACATGTTGAGACTGTTATCGATGTGCCGGTGCTAGGTGTCGCAGAAGGTCCTCTCGAACTTCCTTTAAACCAAATGCTAAAACGTTTTTTTGACATTGTGGGGGCAATCGTTGGATTAATGATATCAATTCCATTGGTTTGTGTATTCGGTTCTTTAGTTTATTTAGAATCTCCGGGCCCAATTTTGTATCGCCAGACGCGAGTCGGGCGACGGGGGAAGTGTTTTGAGATTTTAAAGATCCGGTCGATGCGTTTGGATGCAGAATCCAAAAATGGTGCACAGTGGGCAAAGAAAGATGATGATAGGCGGCTGCGAATTGGAGCGTTGATGCGCGAGACAAACATCGATGAGGTCCCGCAGTTTTGGAATGTCCTGAAAGGCGATATGAGTTTGGTTGGGCCTCGGCCAGAGAGGCCTGAATTGATCTCTAGGTTTCAAGATGAGATACCGCACTATAATGCTCGTCATACCGTAAAGCCAGGAATAACAGGTTGGGCTCAAGTCAACGGATGGCGTGGGGATACAGATTTGACGGAGCGGATACGGTATGATCTGTATTACATTGAGAAATGGACTTTGCTGGGTGATTTTATGATCATGTTTCGGACGTTGTTTAGCAGGAAAAATGCGTACTAATTACAAGGGTTTCTGTTCATGAGACGGTGTATATCATTGCAGGTAGCAATTTATAAAAATAATAAATAAAATAATATTAGCCAAGTCGGCAAAAACGTCGCCTTAGCGCCGTAAAAACCTTTTCGAAACCCGAACTTGTTCGTTAGTCGCTTTAAATTAGTTGGTTTTAAATAAACAAAAAGGCGAGATGTTTGGTGGTTTTAGTGGCTGTTCAGTGTTTTGTTCGGATTGTTAAAATATTTAAATCCACAGTATTTTAAAAAACCGGGGTTCAAATATAATAAAAATCCACGATGTGCTGGGGTTTGTTGAAGGTGGTTGAGCAATGATTTTTGTTTAATTGTGTTTAAAAGTAACGGTTAAACGTCACCCAGAAGATTGTTTGCGCGTTTTATTGGATGTTTATTAAAATTATGAAGGTGCTCATTCTTGCCGCTGGCTATGCCACGCGGCTGTATCCGCTAACATTGACCCAGCCCAAACCGCTGCTGGCGGTCGCTGGCAAACCAATGATCGATTACGTCATGGACAACCTGGCCCCGATCGGGGGCATCGACGAGGTGTTCGTGGTGAGCAACGCCAAGTTCGCCGGGCATTTTTCGAAATGGTCCGAGGCCTATCGTCAGGCCTCCAACCATCCCTTCCGCTTCTCGGTGATCAACGACGGTTCGACGGACGATTCCAACAAGCTCGGCGCCATCGGCGACCTCAACTTGGTGCTCGAGCGGGAAGCACTCGATGACGACCTGATCGTGGTGGCCGGTGACAACCTCTTCAACCAGAGCCTCAGGGGCTTCGGCGACTATTGCCGCTCCCAGAATGGTCCCGTGCTCGGGGTCTATGACGTCGGAAGCCTCGAACAGGCCCGCAAGTACGGAGTCGTGGACATCGACGGGACCGGACGCATCACGAGCTTCGTCGAGAAGCCGGCCGAGCCCGCCAGCACCTTGATCGGGATTGCACTCTATTATTACCCGCGCCGATACCTGTCCTCGGTCCGCGAGTACATCGCCGAGGGCAACAATCCGGATCAGCCGGGTCGGTTGATCCAGTGGCTCTATCCGCGCACGCCGGTGATGACCTGGAGCGTCCCCGGTATCTGGTACGACATCGGATCCAAGGAAACCCTGGCCGAGGCCGATCGGATCTTTTCGGTTTGATGCGATGGTGCGGAGGTGCGAACCGACCTGTCTGCGATGTCTAGGACGCTGCGTATTATCGATGCGATGTCGGGTGCGGTCTTGATGCTGATGGCTGTGCTGGCTCCATGGATGCTCGGTGCCACGACCCGTGAGACCATTTCGGCACTCAACGGCCTTGGCTTCTTGGCAGGTGGCTTGTGGATCGCCCGACGGGCCATTCGCCCCCGGGCCAGTGTAGGTCGGCAGCCTCCGGCGGCGTATCCTGGCGCCCGATGGCCGATGGTTTTCGTCTGGGGTCTGGTGATCTCATTGCTAGGCTATGTGCTGTGCAGTGCGTTGAATTCCAAAGCGAGGCTTCAGTATACCTTCACCCCAGGATACCCCTTCGCTTCAGGCGTTGAGATAGACTACCTCGAATCTATTGAGTGGCTGCCTCAGTCCCATGATCAGGACCGGACGTTGGGGGCATTCTGGAAGTATTTGGCCATCGTCTTGAGCTTCGCAGCAGCTCGCGATTGGCTGATGGGAGCGTCCCGGCGGGAACGCCGGTCTGGCGACGGCGCGCCTCGGTTTCCTGGCGACCGCATGCAATGGCTGTTCTGGACGCTGGCGATCAATGCGGCGGCCGTGTCCCTGGTGGGCATGCTGCAGCGCTTGGATGGCACTCAACAGCTGCTGTGGACTTTCGCCAACCACCTCAACGGCGGGCATGGAGCCTTTGGTCCGTTCCCCTATCGATCCAATGGCGCGCAGTACCTGAATCTGATGTGGCCGGTCACCTTGGGATTTTGGTGGGTGCTGCGGCGCAGGAATGTGGCCCGGCGTTCGGCATCGCATCGGTCGGGTGGCGATCCGCATGTGTTGCTTTTGGTGTTGGCTGCCTTGACCGCCGCAGGGGTGGTGGTGGCCAACAGTCGCGGCGGTTTCTTGCTGTTGGTAGGGCTGTTGGTGGCCGTGTTTGGCTTGATGATGCTTTGGTCGAAGCGCCAAGTCGGGTTCAAGCTGGGTGTGGTGGCGGCCATTGTGGCGATCTTGGGCGTCGGAGGATGGTTGGGCGGCGAGGCGATGATGGCCCGGTTTCGTTCGGACGATTTTGGCACATTGAATGGCCGGAAGCCGATCTATGAGGACGCGGCCCGGATGGCGGAGGATTTTGCGGTCTTCGGGTCTGGGGCCGAGACCTTCGCCCCATTGTATTATTTCTACCGCAAGAAAGACCCGTACTGGAACGCGTATGTCCACGATGACTACCTGGAGACGCGGATCACGTTCGGGACGGTGGGTTTTGTGATCATCTTGATGATCTTTCTGGTGGTCTGGCTTGTGCCGTTCTTTGGCAACGGTATTCCGGCTCCGCCCGAATTCTTCCTACTCATTGGGGTGGCCATGGTCGGCATCCTGGCTCACGCCAAGTTCGACCTTCCGTTCCAGATTTATAGTATCCATTCCCAGTTCGTGCTGCTCTGCGCGGTGCTCACGACGCTGAAATGGCAGAGGGGGTAGTGGCCGCGGGCTCTCGGT
>Ga0214917_10001532_pt1 | contig 29583 bp, 24 predicted proteins | sample LL_1208_BB_MetaG_FD_177983 | JGI IMG/M metagenome (GOLD analysis project Ga0214917, IMG submission 177983) | Freshwater microbial communities from Lake Lanier, Atlanta, Georgia, United States - LL_1208_BB | ecosystem: Environmental > Aquatic > Freshwater > Lake | place: USA: Georgia | collected... | reverse complement strand
GGCGGGTTTCGGCGGGGTTGTCCTCCTCGTCGGCGGGCCGCGCCGGCCGCATCGGCCCGGCCCAGGCGTCGTAGATCACCAGCAGGTTGAGCAGGCCGGCGAGCATCGTGTAGAGGGTGCCGATGTCGAAGAAGCGGCCCAGCCGCCGATGCCAGAGCGACAACTGCCCGCCGGAGTGCCGCGGTTCGTATCGCATCCCGACACCCGGCTGGCGGCGAAAGTCCTCCGCGGCGACGTCGGGATCGGTGGCCACGACCCGCTGGGCGAAAGCCTCCGACACCTCCTGCCCGCGGGCCAAGGGGGGCACGAACCAGGAACTGTTGGCCACCGGCTGCCGCGCCGAACCGCCCACGGCGGAGGACTGGATCAGGGCGGGAACCGCGGCGGCTCCGATCCCGGCCTGGCCGAGAAACGCCCAGCGCGTCTCGCCGCGCCGCCACGACGCGTAGACGACGTTGCCGCCGCCGATCCACATTCCGGAGAGGAAGGTGCCCAGGAGCGTGACCAGGAAGATCGCTCCCTTGAAGGTGCGGCCCTGATAGAGCTGGCCGAGGCCCGGGATCAGCCATGACAATGCGGCCGCCAGGGCCGGATTCCGCAGATCGATCGCGGTGCCATCGTCGGGCGAGATGGCGACTCGCCGGACGGCGGGCGGCGACGGCGGGCGAGCCACGACGGAACCCTCGAGAACGCGGAGCGATGGCATCCGAGTGTATGTCGACCGGCGCCGAGCTGAAATGGCGCCGCGTTCGCCGCCCCGGCTGTTTCGTGGCGCCCGCCGGGCGTGATAGGCTCCGGGCCCCGTGGGGTCGACTTCCTGCGGTTTCACGCCTTCCCGAGAATCCCCTTCCCGAGAATCCTCCGATGCGGTGCTGCCGAAGACTCTGGCTGTCGCTCCTCTTTTCCGCCGCGGTCGGCGCCGGCTGCTCGAAGCCGTCGCGGCGCGGCCCGGGCTCCATGGGCAACCGCCCCAAGGGCCCGCAGGGCTTCGGCAACATGATGGCCAAGGAATGGACCAAGGACCTCGGCGACAAGTCGCCGGAGAAGCGTCTCCGGGCGGCCAACGAGCTGGCCAACATGGGGAAGGCCGCCAGCTCGGCGCTGCCCGCCCTCGAGCGCGCGACCAAGGACAAGGATCCGAAGGTCAGCGCCGCGGCCAAGCAGGCGATCACGGCGATCCGCAAGTGAGCGATCGAAGCGGGTGACCCGGGGCGGGGTTGCCCCTGCCCTCGCGCCGGACGTTCGCCTCAGCCCCAGAGTCGGCGGACGGCCCGGAACCGCGGCTCGCCTCGCGAGCCATCGGCGGCGGCGTCCTCTGGAACCGCCGGCTGCGGTTCCGCCGGCGAGAGTTCCCGCCACACCGCCTCGATCGTGGCCGCCTCGACCGTCTCCAAGCCCTCGGCGTCGGCGGCCGCCAGCGAGAGGTGCGCGAGCCGCCGGATCACCTCGGGCACTCCGGCGGCGAACCGCCGGATCGTCGCCGTGGCCGGGGCCGAGAAGAGTTCGGGCGGCCGACCGGCCCGGGCGAGCCCGGCCGCGAGATAGTCGGCCACGTCCGCGTCGCTCCAGGCCGGCAGGTCGATCCGCACGGCCGCCCGCTGGCGGATCGCGTCGGGCACGCGGGCGAGCCCCGCGGGCGCGGCCGTGGCCACGACCACGGTGGTGCCGAACCGCGGCTCGGCGGCCGCCACCAGCCGCGCGAGTCCCTCGCGGGCGTCGGCCGGGCCGCGGTCGATGTCGTCGCAGATGAGGACGGTCGCGCGGCCGAGGAGCGTGTTCTCCCGCAGCCGGTTCTCGAGCTTGAGCCAGGGCCGGACGGGCTCCGTGCGGCTGGCGGGATCGAGCGGCAGGCGGTCGAGCAGGAGGTCGATCCACTCGCCGTCCGGCAGCCCGGCCAGCGAGAGCACCGCGACCTCGGCCCCGAGCCCGCCGATCCGCCGGGCCGCGGCGACCGCCAGATGGCTCTTGCCCATGCCCGCCTCGGCGAGCACGAGGCCGCACCGCTGCCGCTCGCCGACGAGCCATTCCAGGCGGGCCAGCGCCTCGTCGTGGGCGGCGGCCGCGTGGAACGTGGCCGGCTCCAGTACGCCGGAGAACGGTGCCGGGGCGGAAGCGTCACGATCGCGTACCATGCGGCGGAGTGTAGCGGCGGGATGGCCAGGGGTCAGGACGAAATGGCCCGCGGTTTTCCGCAATTTTGCCGGCCTGACCCGGCCGCAGAGCCGCGAGGTTGCCCGATGAGCGAACGGTTTTTTCTCGCCACGCCGCCGGCCGGAGGCAAGGCCGTGCTCACCGGCGACGAGGCGCGGCATCTGGCCCGCGTGTTGCGGGCCGCGGTCGGCGACGAGGTCACGCTCTTCGACGGCCGCGGACACTCGTGGCCGGCGCGGGTGGCGGTGCTCGGCCGCGACACGGTGGAGCTCGAGACGGGCGAGCCCCGCGTCGAGCCGGCTTGCGCCACCGCGGTCACGCTGGCGGTGGCGCTGCCCAAGGGGGAGCGGCAGAAGTGGCTCGTCGAGAAGCTCACCGAACTGGGCGTGGCGAGGCTCGTGCCGCTGGTGACCGAGCGGGGCGTGGCGGAGGCGACGGCGGCCGCGCTCGCCAGGCTCGAGCGGGGCGTGATCGAGGCCTCGAAACAGTGCGGCCGCGACACGCTGATGGAGATCGCCGCGCCCGCGAGCGTGGCCGAGATCGTAGCCACGAAGACGGCCGACGTGATCGGCCTCGTCGCCGATCCCACCGGCCGCCCGCTCGACACGGCCGGCTGGCCCGAGCGGGCCGAGGTGCTGGGCCTCGTCGGCCCCGAAGGCGGTTTTTCCCCGGGCGAACTGGCGGTCACCGACGCGGCTGGCTGGCCGCGGGTGGCGCTGGCGGCCCACGTGCTCAGGGTCGAGACCGCCGCGGTGGCGCTCGCCGCGCGGCTGGCGGGCTGAGCAGGATCAGCGCCGGAGCCGGCGCAGGCCGAGCCACCCCAGGCCGGCAGCCGCGAGGATCGCGACCGTGGCCGGCTCGGGCACCGGGGCGACGAGGCGATCGACGCCCGTGTTGTAGGTCTGGGAGTCGGCGATCCCCCAGTTGAGCACGACGAGGAAGGGATCGCTCGGCGACGCGGCGAAGGCGGTCGGGTTCGTGCTCTCGAGCCGCGCCCAGAGACCGTAGAGACCGCTCGCGTCGGGATCGAGAATGTCCCAGACCACGTGATGGTGCGACGTGAAGGCGTCGATGAACAGCGGGTTGGTGCCGCTCACGCCGGTGGGATTCTGGCCGCTGGCGGCGGCGACCTCGGCCGTGCCGCCGGCGCCGAGGATCGAGACGCGGCCCTGCGGGATCGGCAGGGGATCCTGGGCACCGGTCTGAGGATTCCAATACACGAGCGGCGCCGTGAGCCGCAGGCTGAGCTGCGATCCCGAGGGCAGCGTCGCCCCCCGATTCCAGCCCGGGGTTCCATCGTTGCTCGCCATGCCGGCTTGGAGAAGCACGAACAGCTCCTCCGTGTTGAAGTTTCGGTAGACGCTCGGCGACACCGTGAGCTTGCCCGTCTGGGCGTCGAACCCGACGGAGAAGGGCGTGCCGTGCCCGGCCGCGGGCCGCGCGAAGCAGGCCGCGACGAGACAGCCGGCGACGGTGAGCAGCGCGGACAGGCGGCGAGGGAGACGGGAGAGTGTCATCGGTGACTCCGGATGGGGACGTGAGGCTACCGTCCAGCGCAGCAGAGGGAAAACGAATCGGTCAGGGTGACCTCGGCAGGCCGCTCGGCAGGGCGAAGTGTGGGTCGGTGGCCGCCTTCACCGCGGCCACCCAGGCGTGGACGGTCTCGGCGGGGAGGCACTCTACGTGGGCGTCGAGACAGAGGTAGTGGGCGTGGCCGACGTGCAGCCGGTCGGTCGTGCCCGACGCCGCGCCGCCGACGCCCGCGGGCACCACGACCTCGCCGGGATGGATTTCCAACTGCACCCGCGACCAGACCCAGCCGGGCATCTGCCGCTCGCGCGTGAGGTTCATGCTGCTGAACCAGTCGTTGGGGTGGGCATGGTCGTTGCCGGGCGCCGGGCCCCGCCGCGGCGAGACCTCGAAGGCAAAGATCGTACGGGTGGTCGCGCCGACCTGCCGGAGCCGCGACACGGCCCCCGGGATGTCCATCGTCAGGTAGGCGTTGACGATGTAGCTCGTCGCCAGCGCGGTTCGCCGCTCGCCGCCGCGCGGATCGCTCGGGCAGATCCGCACCGCATCGCAGCTCTCGAGCCAGGGCGCGACGGTATAGACCCACGACCGCGACTTGCCCTCGGCGTCCTTGTCGTGGTCCGTCCGGGGAAGCTTGCCCTGGTGGGCATCGGTGAAGCCGAGCACCGCCAGGCCGAGCTGCCGCAGATTGCTCGCGCACTGCGTCCGGCGGGCGGACTCCCGGACAGACTGCACCGCGGGCAACAGCAGGCCCACGAGCGTCGCGATGATCGCGATCACGACGAGCAGCTCGACGAGGCTGAAGCCTTTTCTGATGTGCATCGGCAATCCTCTCGGGGTGATCCGGCGGCGGCCTGCGGGGCCGCCGCCGGATCGGTCTCGAAGTCACGCTTTAGCGACGCCGCCGGGCCACTATCGAGGCCGCCCCGGCGAGGCCGGCCACGGCCAGCACCACGCCTGCCGGCTCAGGCACCGGCGCCACCGTCACCGACACGCCGTAGGTCGGGTAGGCGTTGCTCGACGCCCCGAAGGTCATCGTCTCGGTGGCCTGGGCCGCGTAGCCTGCGCCGCCAACCAAGAGCGAGTAGTCGCCGGGAGCGAGGTTCGGAAACGTCTGGGACACCGTGCCGTCGGCGACGCCGTCGCCCACGATCACCGCCGTCCCGAACGTGCCGTAGTTGGCCGTCGTGCCGTCGGCGGCATGCCCCACATAGGTGAAGCTTCGCAGCGAGTCGGTGCCGCTCGACGCCGTCGGCCAGTTCGTGATGCTGTTGCCGATCGACCAGTTCCCCAGCGCGTTGAACGACCCCTCCTTGCCGGAATCGCCCAGGTTCGCCGAGTCCCAGACGCCGTTGGCGTTGGTGTCGGTGAACGCCTCGCCCGGATCCCAGACGCCGTTGGCATTGGCATCGGTGTAGGCCTCGGCCACGCCCGCCGTGCCGAACTGCTGCCGCAGCCACTCGACCGACAGGCTTGAGCTGTCGTGCGCCAACGGGCTCGTCGTGTGAGACAGCCCCGAGTAGAGGGAGAACCCGGGCAAGAACATGTCCTGGGTGCCCGTCTGCTGGCCGGCGGCCGTCCCGATGGCGAGGTTCTGCCGCTGGGCCGTGATCGTCACGCTCGTCGGTGCCGAGAGCGTGAACCGATACACCCGGGTGCGATGGCTGTCGCCCCAGTTCGAATCGGTGGCATCGGCCCAGCCGAAACTGCTCGACACGGCCTGGCCCGAGATCGTCGAGCCGGTCGTGACCGTGCCGAAATCACGGCCTGAATAACTGATGTGGGCCTCGGCCGGATGGAACGACCCGGCGAGGAGGAGGCCCGCGGCGGCAGCCGCCACGGCCAGGGGGAATGCAAACCTGGAAGTCATCAGTGTCCTCGGGTGATGGATGATGGAAGGCAGCCGTCGAGAGTGACGGTAACCGGGATCGGGCAGGGCCACACCGCGGTCACGCGGGCACGCGCCCGCTGTCCGAAACGGTGTAGCGAGACGACAACGGGCCGCCGGACGTGATGTCGGCGGCGGGCGTCTCGCTAGGCTCTGGGCGGCGGCAGGTCGGGCGGGCCGCCCCTGTCGCTGGCCTGTTCATCACGGATCACCACCGTGCCGATGCTCGGCCACGGGAACTCGCAGGTCACGATTCCTGGCGGCGGCAGCGAGACCCCGACCGCAGCCCACTGGGCCACGATCCCGCCGCAGGCGAGCATCGCCCGGAGGATCACGACCTTGCACCCGGGCTCGTCGTTCGGCGCGGGCTCGTCGCTGGAGGGGGGCGAGACCGGCTCACCGGCGAGCGACAGGGAGTCGCTGCAGACCGTGTCGTCCGCGACCTCGCTATCGTCACTGCTGGCACAGCACGACGGCTTCGCCTGCTGCTTGACTGCACAGCACCCGCCCGCGGCCGGTGCCGGACTGGCGGCGACAACGCGGCGAGCGAGGGCTGCGAGCACTGCCGGCTCAAGGCCCCGGGCTTTGGCCCAGGCGAGCCGCTCAGCCAGCGTGTGGCAGCAGCACTTGGTGAAGCACTGCTCGGCTGTGGCGCAGCCGCAGGGCTTGTCCATGCAGGGAAACGGTCGGGACCGATCCTTGCCAGCCAGCCGCTTCGCTGCGGGCGAGTCCTGGGCAGACGGCGCACCGACCCCGAAAGGCAACGGCAACCCAGCGGCCACAAGCGTGTAGCCAAGAATCGCCAGCCAGATCGTGATCCGACGAACCGATGCCCGCGGTTGCATCACGAGAGGATACCCTCGGAAAGGAGGGGAGCAAAGGGATGGGTCGGCCAATGGCACTTCGGCAAACGTCGGCCGAGTGGGGCGGATCATGAGGAGCAACAGCCGGGACCGATCGGGCTGGATGCGGTCCGATCGTGAAGGTGCGCTGCAACTGGCGCGCAAAAAATCGCTCCCGTCCCCATGTTTACGGCACCGCGGCCACTTCGCCGCCTGCCCGGCTGGTCAGCGATTGCAGCAGCTCAACCGCGATGCCCTCGGACACGGGCCGCACGCCGCCGTCACCCGACAGGACCTGGAACACGCCCCCCGGCAGTCGCGACCGCGGCTTGAGCGAGGTCTCGAGCGGGGAGGCCCCGACGCCCGCTCCCTGGCCGGTGTAGCGGCCCACGTCGGAGATATAGGGCCATGAGTACCGTGGCTGCGTCCACGTGCCGCCGCCGTCGACCGTGTAGTCGCTGCATTCTGCGAGGACGAGGGTTTTGGACAGGCCGTCGGTGATGTCTGCCATCCGAATCGGCTTGGTGCGGATCGGTGTCGTGTAGGCACCGGTGGCATCGTTCCAGCCGAGGCCCTCGGGGACGAGGACGCCGCTAAAGTCGGTCTTCGGCGGACTCGCGCTGTAGAACCATCCCTCGAGTCGCCGGGCCGGATCAGGAGACGCGGGCCCCGGGCCAAGCAGTGCCGCGAAGTCGACGGCGCCTTTCATCTTCGAGGCGGAGCTGTAGACCGCGATCCGAGCCGCCACGATGTCCTCCTCCTGGGTTTCGGGAGGACAGGCGAGGCAATACTTTTCATACATGCTCGCCAACGCCCCTTCCTCGATGTAGGGCAGGATGGCGATGGCCCACGACTGTGGCCGGATGTAGTCGATGCCCTCTCCCGGCCTGTCTTCGAGATGGGCCACCGTGCCGATCCTCGGCCGGCCCGCCGCAAACGGAAACCCGCGACGGGCATCGGCGTAGCTGAGCAGAGCGATGCCGATCTGCCGCAGATTGCCCTGGCACTGGCTGCGGGTTGCCGCCAGCCGGGCCTGCTGCACCGCCGGCAGGAGCAGGCCGATCAGGGCGCCCACGATCGCGACCACAACAAGGATCTCGACCAGCGTGAAGCCGTGCACGCTCGCGGTGCGTTTCATGATGGCACTGGATCTCATGGCAGATTGATTGACCTCTTTCCGGCCGAGTAACCCACGAAGAGCCCCATCTTTTCCAACGCTCGCTCCGAAATCTGGGCCCAGATCTGGTCCTAGAACCGACGCTTTACGGTCTGCACCTGGTTGTCGAGTCCGATCGCCGCGAAAACGACCTCTCGAGGCATCTGCCAGGCCGCGACCACCGCCTGGGCCTGCCCGCCCAACTGACGCTGGTAGGTGGTGGCGAGATTCACGGCACCGCGGCTGGCCGCGAAAGGACGGAACGTCGCCACGGGCATCACTGGTTCATCGGTCGAAGGCATGTCATTCGGCATCGGCATGCCTCCCATCGGCATGCTATCGGAACCACCGGGGAGGTCGGCCGTATTCCACACGGAGACCGTGCCGACATTCCGGCCCTGCTCCGGGGTCGTGACCAGGTTCGCGTAGTAGCTGGGCACCGTCGAAGGTGCCACATAGCCAACGGCCACCTTGACGCCGTCGCGGCGTCCGCCTGGGGCCACGAACGTGAAGATCGTCGCCGGATCGGCGTCGCCGTCAACGATGGCGCGGCCGCTGATCGCCCTGATGATTGGCTCCCGGCCGGGCCCTGCCGAAACGATGAGGTCGTCGTAGTTGTCGGCGTCAACGTCACCGACCGCCACGTTCACGCCGTTGGGAAACCTGCCGGGCAACACATTCCTGAGTTCTCGGACCAGCATGCCCTTCGTGTCGAAGAGACGTACGTTGGCGGGGCCGGCCGCCCTGGAACCCACGGCGATGTTCACCGTGCCATATTGGCCGAGTGCCCCGACCCCCAGGCTCACGCCGCCGACGCCAGCCCTGCCGTTGAAGGCAAAGAAGCTGGCCGAGGGCCTGAGCAAACCGTTCTCATAAACCTTCACGTGCGAGCTTTTTGACCCGGTGCCGAAGGCCATCGTCTCCTTTGTGTATTTCGACCTGAAGTAGGCATTGATCTGCTCAGCGGTTCCGAGGAACGGCGGTGCCTGAGCTGGCTCTGTGGGCGTGCCGATGCCCGCTGCGGTCACCACGGGGCCCCGGAAGTTGGGGAAGGCCTTGATGGTGCCGACCGTGTTGCCCTTGCCGTTGACGACGAGCGTCGACTGCGACGTCGTGCCGAGCCCCAACCGCATGCCCTCGGTATTGCCGAACTGGAACACCGGCGACATCATCCCCTCGTCCTCGTGCTCGAGGATGTGGCAGTGGAAGACGTACTTGCCCGGGAAATCGAGCGCCCGGAAGCGAATGGTCACGCTGCCGAACGCCGGCACCATGATCGTGTCCAGCGGCGAGACATAGTTGGCGGCATTGGCATTCGGAAACTTTATGTCGGGCTCGATCGGGAAGCCGTTGATCTTCGTGACGATGAACACACCCTGGTGGATGTGGAAGGGATGATTGAGCGGGCCCGCATTGAGGATCGTCCACTCCTCGACCGTCCCGATCTCAAGCTGGGGCATGACCCCTTCGCCAAACTTCTTGCCGTTGATGTAGAAGTTGTCGATGTTGATGACCCCACCGTCCTCCACCTGGGGCAACTGCTCCAGCGAGAACGTGCGGGTGACGTCCGGCGTCTCCTTCCAGAGCGGGTCTGCCGGTTGCGGGGCAAACACCGGTGCCGGGGTGGTGACGGGATCCCCTTCCACGACGAGGGTGGCCAGCACGTAGTAGTAGCCTTGGCCACCTGCGTTGACTCGCGCCTCTTCGCCGCCCCATCCGTCCATGAAGTAGTAGGTGCCCGGGGTCGTGGGGGCGGTCACCGCCATCGACATCCGGTTGCCCGGGCTGAGCACGGTGAGCGCGGAGATGTCGTTCATCCGTAGTTCACTGGCGCTGAGATCCAAGTTGTACGGATGGACGAATGCGCTGGCACCGTCCCGGGAAAGAATCGTGGCATTCCAAGGGTTTTGCAGGTTGTCGTCGGCGATGACGAAGTTCGTGGCGCCGCGGGCCCCGAACTGGCCCATGTTCCAGACCTGCGTCTCACCGGGGCGGATGCGGATGATCGGATTCATCTGGCCATTGACCCGCTTCTGCCAGCCTCTGGTGTAGCCGTCACCGTAATTAGAACTGCTGTCCTCACCAGTCATCACTTTGTACTGGCCATCTGGGGTGATGTTGACCTCCGAGAAAACCAGGTTCACCTGCGTGAGTTCGTCCTTGTACTGCGGCCACGGCTCGAGCGGATCGCCGACCATGATCATGCCAGCCAAGCCACCCTCAACCTGCGGCTTGGTCTCTTCGTGCACGTGCGGGTGATACCAGTTGGCACCTACGCTGTTTTCGTAGGTCGAAATCGGGATCTGGATGGGGACCGTTTCGCCTGGCTTGATGTGGACATAGACATTGTCCGACTGGCTCAGGTCGGGCGCGTGCGAGCCGTGGTAGTGGAAATTGGTCTCAAAGACCGGCTCGGAGGGATCGTGGCCAACGGCAAGATCATTGACGAGGTTCAGTTTGAGCGTGTCGCCGCTGTTGATCTGCAGCATCGTGCCCGGGAAGCCGGCCGGGTACGACGTGCCGTAGGCGTCGAACTGGTAGGCCATGGCGTAGGAGTTGTAGTCACGGTCTTCATCCGGGAGGCTGCTGTAGACTGGCTGCCCGCCGTAGAGGATCGGATTGGATGTAAAGCCCGCCGTGACCATCCTCACGTTGGCCTCGAGGACGCCATCCTGGCTCCTGATCACGTCCATCGGCCGCAGATCTGTCTGCTGGGATGCATATTCGGGGCCGGGGAAAATGACGCTCTCCGCCGCCATCACCGTCCGCTGCTCGAGACGCTCGAGGTCGAACTGCCTCTGGACCCGGCGGGCCACCCGGTTGGCATGCTTGCGAACGGGAGAAGCCGATCGAAACCAGATGGGGCGAACCATTGCGAAAGCCTTTCTGTGAAAACAAAGCGAGCGCTCACTCAGCGTTACTGGAGGATACGTTTCAGTTCGGTCGAGGCAAGTTTTTTGCGCATCAATTTTTATCGGGACTCTCGCTCGACCCCAAAACGCCTGGCATTTTGGCCGAAAAGCTGGCCAAAATCATTTAAAAACGCTGCGAAACAAGAGGATCGCGATAAGGGGCTGCGCTGGGCCGGATCCAGCCGACAACCCGCCGGGGGGCGAGGCAATCTCGCAATCGCCTAACCAATACAGGGCCAAACTCCCGTGGAAGCCCGACAGCAGAGGCTTTGCTGTGTGGGTGGCCGGTGTCTGGTTCCGGCGTTTTTTGCCGATCTTGCCGATCTTGCCGATCTTGCCGACGGGCCGTGCGCGACCGGGCACCCGATCTGCCGGCACATGCGATCAGCGCTTCCCCGAGCCTGCCGTGAGGTAGGCCGCAAGACAGCATGTGATTTCGTGCACCAACGCCGGGATGGTCATCGGCGCGCCGCTGACTTCGTCGTCGTCGAACATCATCTGCTGGGCTAAAGCCGCATACACCAGCCGCCAGGTCACATCGGCCGCGATCGCCGGGTCGGCATGGGCGATCTCGTCGCGGTGGCTCAGCACGAGCGTGTTGAAGATGGTGGCGAACACGGCGTTCGCCCGAATGCCCTGGGCCCGCAGGTTCGGGTCGGCCGAACGGTGGAGAACGAAGAAGCGGGCTGAATTGCGGTACTCCTGCGTGGCGGTGAAGACGTGCGAGAGGAACACCTCGATCGCGCCTGCCAGGGTTTTTTCGTTGCCGGCTGCTGCGACCGCCACGTGCGCCGCGCCTCCGAGCCGCAGGAGAAACCGCTCGTGCATTGCTTGGAGCAGGCCGTCGCGGTCGCCGAACCGGCTGTAGAAGCTCCCGACCGATGTTTCCGCGCGCTTGACGACGGCTTCCACCGTGAGGGCGCCATCCCCGCCCTCTGCGAAAATGACCTCGGCTGCGTCGAGCATTTTGGCCATCGAACGAGCGCTGCGGTCTTGCTGAGGTTTGCGAGCCATGGTCATCCACAAGGCGTGATCGGTGAGGCGGTGTCTGCCCGCGCTCTTGGGGGTACGGAAGCAAGGCGGGCAATCAAGCCCAAGCCGGCTTCATTACCATAATCGGGCGGGAAATGACAGGATCGTTGCACGCGTGAGCCTGCCCATCGACCCGCCGCGAATTCGGGCTGGAGCCGGCCGGAGGAGCGGCTTGATCGCCCGGTCAACCGCGACGGCGAGGCAGCACCAGCCCCAGCGGCGTGCACCTGATGCGGTCTTCGCCGCGGCGGAAAGTCTCCCAGGCCTCGGCATAACTGAGGTCCTCGCGTTTGGCGAGCCTCAAGCCGGAGTAACCCAGGAACGAGGCCAGGAGGATCCGGAAGGGCGTCATGGTTTGTGAAAGGTCCACCGTCATCGCAATCTGCCGCAGCGCATCGGTTTCCCGGCCCCACGTGGCCGCGTAGGCCGCCAACCCGGCATCCCACGAATCGCTATGCTCGTGCAGGCACTTGGCGAGCACCGTCGCGCCTTCCATGGCCGCATTCACCCCCTGCCCCACGGGAGGCACCGGAGCACCGGCATCGCCCAGCAGCGCCACCCGCCCGGCCACGAGAGACGAGCACCGCTTGGTCTTGCCGGTCGGCAGACACTGCCGCTGGCTGAACTCCTGCACCTTGGCGTCGGAGGCGAAATGCCGCAGCAGCGGATGCGCCCTGTCGAGAAACCGACCGGCATCCGCGGCGGAGTCGAATCGCTTCGTGCCGGTGAACCCGATCTGGCAGAACCAGCGCGGATCCGCGGGCCCTCCGGGGCCGTTGATCGCCCCGGCCACGGCCGTGACGGGATGGACCGCAAGGACATAGAGGTACTGCGGATCCAGTTCGTCGAGGTGCTGGTCCAGATGCAGCATCAGGGAGTGGTTGCCCAGATCGGCTCCCTCGACTGCAAACCCGCTGGTCTGCTCGGCGATGGACCGCCGCACTCCGCTGCCGCCACCGTCGCAGCCCACGACCAGATCGAACCGTCGCACGTCGCCGGCCCCGTCACCCCGCGACGCGATGCGGAGCTGTGGCTGCCCCGCATCGACGAGCGTCGCCTCCGTTCCGAAGTGGAGGGCCACGGAATCTGCATGCCGCTCAGAGAGATGGGCCTGAAGACAGCGGCAGATGTCACCGCGGCTCCCCGTCCAGCCCCTGCCGTGATAGGGCTCCTCGGCGAAGCCAGCCCCGAGCCGACGAAGCCAGGGGTGGAGGGCGATTCTCAGCCCCTTGAAGTGAATGAGCCCGGCATCGAAACGGTCGGTGATGCCGATGAAGCGGGCCGCACGCAGACCGTGGCCCGTGATGTCGATCGTGTAGCTGCGATCGGGGTTGTAGGTTTCGGCGCTCGAGTGGTCGTCGGCACGCTCGAACACCGCGATCTCGAACCCGCCCTGCTGGGCCAACGCCGCAGCGAGCGTCAGGCCCGCAGGCCCGCCGCCGACGATCGCCACGCTGATTGTCACGTTGTGTCCTCGAGGATTCACCCTGGCCCGATCCTATCCTCGAGATGCATCCGCCACCAACGCGAGCCATGGGCCTCAAGGGGCCGTGCGGTCCCTAGACACCACCTTTGGACAACCCCTTCCCGAGATGCATGCCCGAATCGAGCAGCAGCAGTTCGCCCGTCATCGTTGCGGCACCATCGATCAACCAGATCACCGCGTCGGCAACCTCCGCCGGAGTGCTGGCCCGCTCCAGCGGAACGGCCCGTTCGTATTGGCCCTTCAGCTGCTCCATGCCGCCCTCGCCGGCTCCGCTCGCAAACCAACGGCTGAGAATCAGGCCCGGGCACACGGCATTCACCCGCACATCCGGTGCGAGCATCCTCGCCACGTTCAGGGTCAGGGCGTTGAGCGCTCCTTTGGAGGCGATGTAGGGGGCCGAGGTGCCGATCCCGAGCGCCCCAGCCATCGACGAGACGTTGACGATCGCCCCCCGTGACTTCTTCAGCTCCGGCGCACAGGCGCGGATCATCTGGAAGGCGCCGATCAGATTCACGGCATAGATGTCGTGGAAGACCTGTGCATCGAGCCCCTCCCAGCCCGCCATGCTGGCAACGGACGTGCGGCCCGCATTGTTCACGAGCGCGTCGATACGGCCCCAGCGATCGACGGCGGCGCCGACCATGCCGCGACAGGCCGCGTCGTCGGCCACGTCGGCCCGCACGACCAGCGTGTCGGCACCAGCCGCGGCGCAGGCTGCGGCCGAGGCCGCGGCTTCTGCCTCGCTTTTCGTGTAATTGATGACGACGTCGTACCCGCGGCGTGCCAGGCCCAGGACCGTGGCGGCGCCCACGCCCGTGGCAGACCCTGTCACGACGGCGACCTTTCGCTCTGGCATCTCAACCTCCCTGGACATTGGCCTCGATTCCGCCTACGCCCGGGCACGGTATCGCCAACGGCGGGAAATGAACACGCGAGGCGGTGAGCCGCTCGTCGAGTTCCCCGTTTGGCGGCAGAGAAGGGGCTAAGCACACATACCGCCAGAACCTCCTCCCGGCCGAAGGCCGCGTGAAGTGGCCCCGAACCTGCCCTAGAGCCTGCCCTAGAGCGCATCCGTGTTGCCCGTAGCGACGCTTTGGCAGACCAGATGGGGTAGGCGACGGGGGTCGGCGAACGCTCGAGGAGCCTATGGCCGCTGCGGCCATCAGCGACGAGACTTTTGCCGCCCCCGAGCCGGCGATACACGTAAGTCGAACGCGCTCTAGAACCTGCGCTAGAACCTGCGCTAGAGCGCCCGCAAGTAGTCTATCGCGGCGCCCAGTTCGGCTGCCGCCTCCCGCGGCTCGACGGGCTCCAGACCGATCCAACCCCGATAGCCCCGCTCCTCGAGCGCGGCGAACACGCCCGCGAACTCGACCTGGCCCGTCCCCAGGATCACCGCCCGGCCACGGCCGGCGAAGGGTCCGGCCACCGCGTCGGTGGCGTGCACGGCCCGCACGTGATCCCCGAGCGCGGTCACCGCGGCGGCGGGGTCGTGGCCGTGCACCAGGAGCGATCCGGTCACGATGTCGCAGGCGAGTGAGCCTTCCGGCAGGGCCGCGATCAGGCGGGCGAGATCGGCCGGCGCAGCCCGCCCCGCCTCGGCGCAGAGCCTGGCGCCGACGTGCTGCGACCAGGTGCCGATGTCGGCGAGCACATCGACCAGCAGCCGCCACTCGGCGGAGTCACCGTCGGCCGGGATCTCGCCGATGTGGTTCGTGACCACGCCCGCGCCCAGGTCGTGGGCGAGCTTGAGCGCCCCCTTCGTGGCGGCGATCCGCGGCTCGAGCCGCGCCGCGTCGCCGTAGCCGCCCCTGGTCTGGAAGGCGATCCCCGAGACGACGAGCCCCTCGTCGCCGAGCCACTTGCGGATCTGCCGCAGGCCGGTCTGCGACATCTCGGCGGGATCCAGCCCGTGGCGGGCATCGAGTTCGATCCCGCCGCAGCCCAGGTCGCGTGCCAGCCGGAACGCCCGCCGCAGATCACGGGCCAGCGCCGTGGCGGGCAGCGAGAGCCGGGCTGTTTCCATGAGAAGACCGGGGGGACTGGGCGACGGCCACCGGACCGCCGACCGACTCAATAGTATCCTCTCGGCATGCCCAGCCTCCCAGACGTCGTCGCCGCACTCGAACGGATCGCGCCCTTGCGGCTGGCCGCTGAGTGGGATTCGGTCGGTCTGCTCGTCGCCCCGCGTGACCCGCAGGTGCGGCGGGTGCTCACCTGCCTGACCCTCACGCCCGAGGTGGCGGCCGAGGCGGTCCGTGCGCGGATCGATCTGGTCGTCACGCACCACCCGCTGCCATTTCGCCCGATCGGCCGCATCACGCCCGAGACCGGCACCGGCCGCGTGCTGCTCGCGCTCGTGGGAGCGGGCTGTGGCGTGTGGAGCAGCCACACGGCCTGGGACTCGGCGGCCGGCGGCATCAACGACCAGCTCGCTGCGCTGATCGGTCTGGCCGAATCCCGCCCCATCGTCCCCGACGCCACGGATCCCGCCGTCGGGTTCGGCCGGATGGGCTCGACGCCGGGCGACCTGACCGTGGCGGCGCTGGCCCGCCTGCTCGCAGGCAAGCTCGATGCGACCGGCGTGCAGCTCGTGGGCGACCGCGACCGGGCGGCGGGCCGGGTGGGCATCGTCTGCGGCAGCGGCGGCGATCTCGTCGGCCAGGTGGCCGCAGCCGGGTGCACGACGCTCGTGACGGGCGAGATCAAGCTCCATCAGGCGCTCGAGGCGCGGGCGGCCGGTCTGGCCGTGATCGCGGTGGGCCATCACGCGAGCGAACACTTCGCGATGGCCGAGCTCGGCCGCCGGCTCGCGGCGGAAGTGCCCGGCCTGGAGACCGTGGTGTCGCGGGAGGATCGCGATCCGATCGGGTGGCTCTGACGCGGGCTCGCGGTCGCGCGGGACCGCCGGCCGCGGGGTTTTCGTTCGGATTTTTGAATCGCTCCACCGCGCGGCCTACACTGCAGGGCTTCCTTCCGAGCCGTCGCCCATGCCCCGCTTCCTCACCGCCCTGCCGGTCTACAACGAGGCCGCCCACGTCGATGCGGTGCTCGACGAGGTCTTGAAGGTCACGCCCGACGTGCTCGTCGTCGACGACGGCTCGACCGACGGCACCGGCGAGCTGCTCGCCGCGCGGGCCGCCCGCCCCGGCGACATCCGGCTCGTGCGGCATCCCGTCAATCGCGGCTATGGCGCGGCCCTGGCGACCGCGTTCGCCGAGACGCTCGCCGGCGCCTGGGACGGCCTGATCACGATCGACTGCGACGGGCAGCACCAGCCCCGCCTGATCCCCGCCTTCGTGGCGGCCGCCACGGCCCCCGGCGGACCGGCGATCGTCAGCGGCAGCCGCTACCTGAAGCAGTTCGACGGGGACAGCCGGCCGCCCGAGGCCCGGCGGCGGATCAACGCCGAGATCACGGCCGAGCTCAACCGCCGCCTCGGGCTTTCGCTCACCGACGCCTTCTGCGGCTTCAAGGCCTACGCCCGCCGGGCCCTCGCGGCCCTCGAGGTCACCGAGACCGGCTACGCGATGCCGCTCGAACTCTGGGTGCGGGCGGTGGCGGCCGGGCTGGCGGTGGGCGAACTCGCGGTGCCGCTCGTATATCTCGACGAGGCGCGGAGCTTCGGCGGCGCCCTCGACGACGCCGAGACCCGGCTCGCGTACTACCGACGGGTGATCGACCGGGCCGAGGCGGCCGCGGCCGCCGGGCGGCCGAGCCGCGGCTAGAACCCGCGGCTTGCTCGGCGACCGGCGTTGGCCCGGGTTGCGGCCGTGTGCTACGGTCGGCGGTTCGCCGCCGCACCGGCCCCGTCCGACCCAGAGGCTCTTCGCGCCGATGCCCGCCCGCCGCCGGATCCACGAGCCCCCCGAGCCCTCGGGGGCAAGGCTGGTCGAGCCGCCGATCGTGCCGGGCCCGGGAACCGGTTCGATCGAGGCTCTGGTCGACAACAACCGTCTGCTGCGGTCGGCCCTCGACCTGCGCATCGGCGACATGCGGCTGCACGAGCTGGTGGCGGCCACCCGCCGCGAGGTGCTGATGGTGGCGGCCGAATACACGAGCCACTACCGCGACGTGACGCGGCCCGGCGACATGGCCGACTGGATCAGCCGGCCGCTGATCGCCGGCGGGCACCAGCCCGAACTCTTCCACCCGGGGGTGTGGCTCAAGAACGCGGTGCTCGATGCCTACGCGCGGCAGGTGGGCGGCACGGCCGTCAATCTGGTGATCGACAGCGACCGCTGCGGCCGCGCCGCGGTCGACGTGCCGCTGGGCACGCCCGCCGACGCCCGGCTGGAGCCGGTGCCCTTCGATGCCCAGGCGCCCGAGATGGCCTGGGAGGAGCGGCCGATCCTGGACCAGGCCTGCCTCGCGTCGTTCGGGGAGCGGGCCTCGGCCCTGCTCGTGCCGCTGGTGCCCGACGCGATCCTGCGGCGGTTCTGGCCGCTGGTGGTGGACCGCGCGAAGGAAAGCCATCGCCTCGGCCTGGCGATCGCGCAGGCGCGGCACATCGTCGAGGAGCGGTTCGGCCTCGAGACGCTCGAGCTGCCGGTGGGCGAGCTCGTCAAGCTGCCGACCGTGATGGTGTTCACCGGCTGGCTCCTGGCCCACTGCCACGCCCTCCACGAGTCCTACAATGCCGCGCTCGCTTCCCATCGCCGTGCGCGGAAGGTCCGGGGACGCGGTCGGCCGATGCCCGATCTGGCCGTGCGGCACGACTCGGCCGGAGAGTGGATCGAGGTCCCGTGGTGGCTCTGGTCGAAGGAGGATCCGCGGCGGCGGCGGGTCTACGCCAGCGTCTCGCCGGGGGCCCTGGCCCTCTCCGACATGGAGACCGTCCGGGTGGAGCTGCCGATCGCTCCCGACACGTCGCCCTCGAAGTGGATCGACGCGCTCTCGCGGATGGAGGAGCACGGGATCCGGCTGCGGCCGCGGGCGCTGGTCACCACCCTGATCGCGCGGCTGTTGTTCGCCGACGTGTTCGTGCACGGCATCGGCGGCGCCGCCTACGACACCCTCACCGACGACATCGTGCGGCGGCTGGTCGGCTCCGACCCGCCCCGGCACGCGGTGGTCTCGGGCACGCTGCGGCTGCCGCTCGAGGGGGCGTTTCCCGGATTCGACACGGCTGATCCCCGGGGCGACCTGGCGGCGGTGCGGCGGACGCTCCGCGACATCGCCTACCATCCCGAGAAGCATCTGTCCGACGACGGCGACCTGCCGGCGGCGGTGCGCGACGTGATCGTGGCCAAGCGCCGCTGGGTGGAGACGGTGCCGACCCCCGCGCTGGCCCGCCGCCGCTGCCACGAGATCCGCGCGGCCAACATCCGCCTGGCGGGCCACGCGGCCCCCGAGGTGCGGGATCTGGAGTTCCAGGTCGCGGCGCTCGGCCAGGCTGTCAAGGCATGGCGCGTCCTTGCAGCGCGGACACATCCTTGGTGTTTTTTCCCGGAAAAGACGCTGCGTTCGTTCCTGCTACTGGAAAACGCCTGACGCACCGCCTATCCTGACGGCCAACGGATTGCATCTGCCACTCCAGGGAAAGGAGGCATCATGCATCGGGTGGATCGTTCCCCGAGTCGGTGTCACAAGCGTTCATTCTCCTGCCGGCCGCCGCAGCGGTCGGCTTCGCGGCCTGCGGCCCGATCGGAGTCCCGCGGCTCGCACACCCCCAAAAAGTCTGCCAAACAGGCCTCGAAGCCGCGGCTCAAGGTTCGGTCCGCTGCGGGTGTTGCCGCGGTCGCGGAGCCGGGCTCCACACGTCGTTCCGCCCCGCGGCCGGCGGCCGCCCCGCGTACGGCGGCCGCCTCAAACGACGGGGTCGCCGCGGTGCGGCTGGCGCGGGCCACCACCGGGGCTGTACGGCCCGGGAAAAAGCGGCCCGAACCGGCCGCTCCAGCGGTCGCCCACGTCGTCGAGACGGTGGAGATTCGCCCCGCGTCCCGCGTGATCCGCCGGCGATCGCAGGTTCGCCGGGCTCCTGTCCACCATCTCCCGCACCACCCGGTCGTGCCGTTCGAGCCGCCGGCGTGGATGCTCGAGGAATGCCAGATTTCGCCGGCCCGGGCCGGGGAGCAGAGCGAGATTCTCCAGCTCCTGTCGGGCCTGCCGAACCCCCCGACGCGGGCGGAGTTTCACGCCGCGGTCGATCATCCGGAACACGACTCGGCCAACCGGCTCGTGGCCCGGCTCGGCGGCCGGATCGTGGGCCATGCCGAGATCGTGCCCCGCGGGCTGCTCGTGGGATCGGCCACGCTGCCGGGCGCGATCGTCGATCGCGTCGCGGTGCTGCCCGAGTGCCGCGGCGCCGGCCACGGCCAGCGGCTCGTGCGGGCCTCCGAAGACCGGATGCGGCAGGCCGGCGCGGTGCTCGCCCTGTCACGCACCCGGATCGCGGCCTCCTTCCACGAGCTCGGCTGGAGCGTGCTCGGCCGCGACTGCGCCACGCCGGGCCGCCCGACCGAGATCATGGCCCGCTTGCTCGAAGAGCCGCGCCGCGGCGGCGAGGCCGTCACCATGCGGCAGTGGCGGCACGTCGAGTTGCCGGCCATCCTGCGGATCTACGGCCAGAATGCCGGTCGCTTCGTCGGGCCGCTCGACCGCGACGAGAACTACGGCCGGTGGCTCGTCAGCCGCGGGGCGTTCGACTCGATCCTGGTGGCGCTCGTCGGCCAGGATCGCTACGAGCTCCACGAGTCGAGCGCCCGGATCGTGGGCTACTGCATCCAGTCGGGCAATCGCGTGCTCGAGATCATGGCCGACCCCGAGTTCGCCGGACTCGAGCGCGAGATCCTGGCGCGGGTCTGTGCCGAGGCGATCGAGAACGACCGGCAGGAGATCGTGTATGAGTCGAGTGCCTCCGATCCCCTCCATGCGGCGGTGGCCGGCGGCGACGGCCGGGTCGCCCAGGGCGACCGGATGATCGTGGCCAAGGTGTTCAAGCCGCAGGTGCTCTTCGAGGCGGTCGCGCCGGCGGTGGCCGAGCGGGTGGCCGCGGCTGGCATCCGCGAGACGGTCGAACTGGGGCTCGACGCCCCGTCGTTCCGCGGCTCGGTGATCGTGACCGAGGGCAAGGGCGAGGCGAAGGGGGGCCGGCAGGCGACGGTCCATCCGGGCCGCATCGGCCGCAGCTACCTCAAGCTCACCGACGACGAACTGGCACGGCTCCTGCTCGGCCAGTGCGACCCGGTGGAGGCGGTGGCGGCGGGACGGATGGAGCCGTCGACGCAGATTGCCGTCAAGCTCGCCGCGCAGCTCTTCCCCCGACAGCCGCTGTGGTGTCCGATGTGGGACGACCTCCCGGCATGAGCGACGGCCGGGCAGGGATGCTCGGCGCTCGAGCCGGAACGGAGGTTCCGCAAGCGGCGGCGGCCCGGAGGGCCGAGCGCCGCGTGAAGCCAGCTGTCCGATGTGGGACGACCTCCCGGCGTGAGCGACGGCCGGGCAGTTCACTCCATCGCGGTTTCCGCGAGCTGCTTGATGTGCCCGAGCACGCGGCGGTGGATCTTATGGATGGCCAGATCGCTCCATAGGGTCCAGTAGGCCTGCGGGTGCATGGCGAAGGTGTACCAGGTGCGGCCCTCGAGCCGCGTCCGACCGCCCCCGAGATCGACGAGCCGAAACTCGCCGCGGCGGCTGGTGAGTGACCGCTCGGCGAGGTGCGGCGGGTGCACGTGTCGCCAGAACGAGAGTTCCGTCATCGGGTCGGGCTGGTTCGTCACGTCGAAGGCCAGCCGCCGGGGCGGATCCCAGACCGTGATCGGTTCCACGAAGTCGCCGGTGGTGAACTCGCAGTGGCGGATCGCGCCCACGCCCTCGCCCTCGATCCGGGCCCGCAGCGGGCAGGCGATCCCGCAGCGGAAGAACCAGTCGTCGGGCTCCGGCAGATCGGGAAAGGCGACGACGTGCGGCCAGACGGCCTCCGGCGGGGCGGCGATCTCGACGACCGACAGCACGCAATACTCGGGCGTGGGTGTGCCCACCAGCCGTTCGGCGCCGGCCACGAGCGGCAGCGCGAGCAACAGCGGCAGGAGCGGAGCGGTCCGCGGGCCACCCGCCCCGGCCACCGCCCGCCCGAGAATCGCCCCCAGGATGCCCAAGGGGGCCGCGATCGGCGCGGCCATCGCGATGCAGATCAGCCCCTCGAGGGCGAACACGAGCAGCACGAGCGCCGCGGCCAGCATCATGTTCGTCGCGAGGCTGACGGTCGAGGCGAGCGACCGCGGCGCCGGCTGGTTGAAGAGGAAACCGGCCACGGTGCCCATCACCAGCGGTGTCGCCAAAAACAGGGCCGCGCCATACGACCGCAGCAGGTAGACGCAGAGCACGAGCATGACGATGCCGACGGCGAGCGCGGCGCCGACGGCCCTGAGAGCGGCCAGACGGCCGGCTGCCTCGGGTGGCAGCTCATGGCCGGCGGGGGGCCGCCAGCGCTCGGGCTCGTCGCGCCGGTCGAGGCACAGGCCGAGCATCACGGCGAGCCCGGCCACCGGCACGAGCACCGCCAGGCCCAGCCAGGGAGGCTGCCCGACCCCGGCGGCCCGCCGCACGCTCATCGAAAGCGCGATCCAGACGAACGGGAGGTTCCAGGCAAAGAGCGCCCAGCGCAGCCAGTCGGGTCCGTCGGCGAGCGCCGCCTGCCGGCCGGCGAGCGAGGGATTGAGGAAGTCGAGCGGCGTGAGGATGTTGCCCGTGAGCGCCCAGATCACGCCGGCCTCGCCCGCGTACTTGAAGACCGCGAGGCCGAGGCCGGTGGCGACGTACGCCACGCGCGTCACGGGGGCCCGCACCCCGAACCAGAGCGCAAGCAGGCTGCGGAGATTCATTAGGGCCTCGCTGGACGCCGACATGATAGACAATCGTTACGCAAGCTCGGGGTTGCCCGTGCCATCTCGCCGGACGTTCGCTTCGGCCATCGTGGCCTTCGCTCACTCGATGCTGGCCGCGCTTCGGCATCCTGCCTGCGCTTGCCAGCAACGCCGCTCGATTGGCACGGGCAACCCCTCGCGGGTCTTTCGTGCCGCAGGTTCCGAGCGAGTCAGGCCCCGCGGGCTCCGGCCAGCCACTGGTCGGCCCAGGTGCGGACGTTCGCCACGCCCTTTCGGTGGCAGAAGTCGCCGAGGGTCTCGGCCTGCTTCCGCTCGGCCTTGAAGCAGGCAAGCACGGCCGTGAGTTCACGGCACAGATTCTCGAAGGGCACGACGTCCTTGTATTCCTCGTTGAGCCGGTCGCCGAGCAGCCGGCCGCCGAGGAAAATCGTGTACTTGCCGGCCGTCCGGCCCACGATCCCGATGTCGGAGTTGTAGGGGCGGGCGCAGGCGTTGGGGCAGCCGGTCATCCGCAGCGTGAAGGCGTCGTGGGAGAGCCCGAGTCTCGCCACCTCCGGCTCGAGCGAATCGATCAGCCCGGGCAGGACCCGCTCGCTCTCCGCCACGGCGAGCCCACAGGTCGGCAGGGCCACGCAGGCCATGCTCCAGCGTCTGAGCGTCGAAATCTCCTCGGAGGTCTTCACGCCGTGGGTGTGGAGGATCTCGGCGATCCGCTCGCGGTCGGTGATCGCGAGATCGGTGAACAGCAGGCTCTGGTGCGCCGTGATCCGCACGCCCGGCTCGAGGTCGCGGAGGATCCGCCGCAGGGCGGTCTTGAGCCGGAAATCGCCCGTGTCGTGGACCCGGCCGTTCTCGACGTTGAAGCCGTAGAAGTATTTGCCGTCGCCCTGCGGGAACCAGCCGATGTGGTCGTCGAAGCCGTGGACGTCGGCCGGGTGGCAGGGGGCCAGCGGCTTGCCGAAGTATTCCTCGACCTTAGCCCGGAACGTCTCCAGGCCCATGGTGTGGATCGTGTACTTGAGCCGCGCGACTTTCCGGTCGGAGCGGTTGCCGTAGTCCCGCTGCACCTTGACGATCGCCTCGGCGATCGCACACACGTCTTCGGGCGGCACGAACCCCAGCCGCTTGCCGAGCGCCGGAAACGTCTTGGCGGCGCTCGGGGTCACGCCCATGCCTCCGCCGGCAAGCACGTTGTAGCCCAGGATTTTTCCATGTTCGTGGACGACGATGAAGCCGAGGTCGTTGGCGTAGACGTCGGTGCAGTTGTCCTCAGGCAGGGCGAAGGCGGTCTTGAACTTGCGCGGCAGGTACGTGGGGCCGTAGATCGGCTCCACTTCCGCCTCCTTGGCCCCGCCGGCCGCGAGGGTCTTCTCGCCGGTGTCGGGGTCGGTGAGCCAGATCTCATAGTAGGCCCGCGTCCGTGGGGCGAGGTGCCTGGCCAGCTCGTCGACCTTGGCCTGCATCTCCTCGCGCACGCGGTCGCCGTGAATCGGCGCCGGGCAGCACATGATGTTCCGCTCGACGTCGCCGCAGGCGGCGAGCGTCGTCATCCGGTTGGCGTGCACCTGCTGCATGAAGGTCTTGAGTTCGCCCTTGACCACGCCGTGGTGCTGGATCGCCTGCCGGGTCGTGAGCCGGATCGTGCCGTTGCCCAGCTCGTCGCCCAGGTCGATCGCCGCCAGCAGTTGCCCGGCCGTGAGCTTCCCGCCGGGCACGCAGGTGCGGATCATGAACGAGATCTGCCGCTCGCTCTTCTTGCCGTCGACGGCCTTGCGGGCCTCACGGTCGTCCTGCTGGTAGGTGCCGTGGTTCTTGAGCAGCTGGACCGAGGGCTTGCCGAAGCCCGGCGCCCCGTCGGCGAGCTCCTTGGCGATGTCGCCGGCGAGGTAGTTGCTCGCGACTTTGGCCAGCTCGACGGCCGAGGGCTTGGGGGCGGCGGCGGTCGTGGAATCGGGAGATTCGGCAGTGTCGGCCATCGTGGCTCCAGCGAAACGGTCCGGGGCAGGCAGCACGCCTTTCCCACAGGATAGGTCCCAGGGCAGCGGCCGGAAACCGTGTTTTTCCATGCTCTTCGTAGCCTGCTAGAATGCAGGCAGTTTGGAGGCAGTGCATGAGTCAAATCACGGTGCGAAACATCCCCGAGCCGGTCGAGGCCCGACTGCGACAACTGGCTGATGCCTCCGGGGCGAGCCTCAATCAGACCGTCGTGCGGCTGCTCGAAGCGGGGACCGGCTTGGCTCCCGCCGCGGGACCGAAGCGGGATCTCGCGTCGTTTTCTGGCCGCTGGACCGCCGACGCTGCCGCCACGTTCGATGCGGCCACGAGGATTGTCGAATCGCTCGACGAAGAGGTCTGGCGGTGATCCGCCTCTGCCTGGACACAAGCGGGTACAGCCGGCTGATGCGCGGGCATCCGCCCCTTCAGAGGCGGCTCGAGGAGGCCGACGAAATCCTGCTGCCGGCCACCATGCTCGGGGAACTGCACGCCGGCTTTCGGGCGGGTTCGCGGGCGGCCGACAACGTCGCGGTGCTCGCGGAGTTTCGGCGGCAGCCGGGCGTGATGGTGATCGACATCACCGACAACGTGGCCGAGCGCTACGGCGCGGTGGTCGCTGAACTGCGGCGGCAGGGCACCCCGATCCCCACGAACGACATCTGGATCGCCGCGACGGCCCTGGAGCATGGCGGCCGAGTCGTGGCCTATGACGATCATTTCGGGCGGGTGCCGGGCCTGCTCGTGGAATCACCGTAACTCCGGCACTTTCCCAGCCCTGGGAACTACCTGCTTTCCGTTTTTTTTCGCCGCCAGACAACTCCACGAGGCCTGGCGACTCCGAAACCTGCTGACGGGAGAACTCTGAGATGGGTCACTTTTTCTTCTATCTCGCCGTGATTGCGGCCTGTCTCCTCTGGTCGGCGGTGTTCACGGCGGCGGCAGCCCGGACTCGCCCCGGCTGGATCCGCTATATCCTCCTGGCGGTGGCCGTGGTCGTGCCCGTTCTGTCGCTCGTGCCGTGGGTTGGCTTGACGGCGATCCTGGCCTTCAACGCGAGGCTCGGGGCCAACTGGTTCGCTCCCACGCTCACAGCCCTGGTGTCGGCGCTCATCGGCGGCGCGTGGATCGTGCGGGCGGGGCTCACGCCCCGGGCCGCCCCCGCCGCCGCGAGCTGGCCGCTCGTGGGCCTGGCGGCGCTGTTCGTGCTCGCGAAGGCGGTCGCGGCGGGCACGCTGCTGTTCATCGACAACTCCGTGGCCGCCGAGGGCCGCATGCTGCGGGTCGAGGCGGCGCAGATCATGGCCGCGGCGTTACCGCCGGCACCAGCGCCGGGCGACAACGCAGCCCCGCTCTATCAGCGGGCTTTTGAGGCGCTTGCGGCCGACAAGACGATCCGCGAGGAACACTCGCCCGCGGCCGACCCGCTGACCGCCGACCCGGCCTCGCCCGAGGTGGCTGCGATCCTCGCACGGCACTCAGCCGCGCTCGACCTGCTCCGCCGCGCCGCCGACAAGCCGGGCTGCCGATTCGACCGCGACTGGTCGCGGCCGTCGATCGGCATGCTCCTGCCCGAAGTCCAGGAGGTGCGGTGGGCCGCCCGCCTGCTCGCGCTGGCGGCCCGGAAGGCGGCCGCCGACGGTGATGCCACCGTGGCCCTCGCCGATATCGTCCGCATCCACCGGCTCGGGCTGCATGCGGCCGGCGAACCGATCCTGGTGAGCGGCCTCGTGGGCCAGGCGATCGACAACCTCGCGCTGACGACACTCGCAGCCGTGCTGCCGCGGCTGGAAAAGGCCGATCTGCCGCGGCTCGACGGGGAACCGTTTCGCGACTTCGTGGAGACACCGATCAGGTATCAGCGGGCCTTTCTCGGCGAGGAGGCGTTCGGCCTGGCCACCCTCGGGGACCTGGCGGACGGTGCGGACGGCGTGACCGCGCTCGAGTTGTTGCGCTCGGTGTCCGAGCCGCCGACCAGCTTCCCATTCGACGGCCCGTTCTCCTTCCTCTACCGCTGCTTCATGCTTCCGGCCGACATCACAGGCTATCGGAAGGTGATGCGGCGCTATCAGGACGTCGCCGGCAAGATGCTGGCCTCCACGCCGCGACCCTATCCGACGGTCGCCAAAGAGACCGCCGAGATCGAGGGCGAGATCGAGTCCCGTCGGCCCGGGATCTTCGCCGCCATGCTGGCTCCGGCCTTGTCGGGGGTGCTCAAGTCGCAGGTGAAGGGGGAGGCGCTGCACGACGTGGCCGGGGTGCTCGTGGCCGCCACGCGCGCCCGGCTCATGGGCAAGGAGCTCGCCGACTCGCTCGTCCCGGACGCGGTGCCCGTCCTGCCGGGCGACCCGTTCACGGTGGACACACCCCTGCTAGCCAAGCGGGCCGACGACGCGTGGGTCGTGTACTCGGTCGGCGTGGATGGCGAGGACGACGGCGGTCCCGTGCCGGACGGCGCGGAAGTCGCCGAGGGCAACGACGACGTGGGCCTCTGGCTGGCACGGTGATGTGAAAGCGCTCGGTGCGGGCGAGCGTTTCGGTGGTGCGACGCGCAGTCCCCGGGCTCGCGCCCGGGGCTTCGATGGGGGTTGGACGGCTGCGTGATGCGACCCGTCGTCCCCGGGCTCGCGCCCGGGGCTTCGATTGGCCGATACAAGCCCCGGGCGCGAGCCCGGGGACTGCGGGTTAAGAGCCGGCCCGGTCATGCAGACCTCTCCGCGTGCGAACACGGCGCGATTGGCACGGGCAACCCCGGCCCACATGACCTCGCATCACCGCCTCCACGTCACCGGAAATCGCCCGTCTTGTCCCGCCAGACGCAGTGGACGTGGTTGGCGGGATTCCCCTCGGCGTCGGGCTGGACGTTCACGAACTCGACCACGAACGACGGGCCTTCGAGCCGGTAAGAGTGCCCCTTGCCCGGCTCGAGCGCGCCGGCCCAGGCGAAATAAATCTCGTCCCAGCCGTGGTGCACGAGCCCGGCGGCTGCCGCGGAGCCCTTTTCGATGACCGCGAGCCGCTCCCCGGCCACCTCCGCGGGCATCGACCCGCAGTAGGTCTCGACGAGTCGGCGCACGAGCGACTGCTGGTCGGCCGAGAGCGTGGCGAAGGGAATGCCCGCGGGCGGCCCGGCAGGCGGCTGCGGCGCGCCGGCGGCGCGGATCTCCGCGGGGGCCTCGGCGGCGATCACCGCGATCTTCCGCTGACGCTCGTCGAGCGACGTCACGAGCTCGAACGCCAGCGATTCCTCGGCCGCGAGCACCCGGCTCCCCGCGGCCGGCAGCCCCGCGTACGTCGTCTTCACCTCGGCCGGATTGGCTCCCATGAACTGCGGCGTCGAATCGACGAGCACGCCATCGCGGACGGTGAAGTTGAGCGACAGGTGGTGCCCCTCGAAGGAGAGCCCCCACGAGCCCGTTGGCCCGGGTGTGCCGAAGATGGTGACGTAGTACCGCAGCGAGTCGCGGGTGTTCTTCGCGCCGGTGCCCTCGAGCCGCCGCAGGAGTTCGTCGAGTTCCATGATCGCCACGGCCTTGCCGTAGCCGGCCTCGGAGAGGGCGGCCTTCAAGAGGGCGTGGGCGTGATCCCGCTGGGGCTTGGTCATGTCGGTGAGCGGCAGCCCCTTGCGGATGGGTTTGGGCACGAAGTGCCAGTCGGTCCGGGTGGCCGCCGCGAAGTCAGCCGTGGCCCGGGTCTTTTGCACCTCGTCGAGCCCGGCCAGCCAGGCGGTGGCCGCCGCGGTCAGCGACTCGCCGGCCGTCACCAGCCGGAACGCGGCGACACCCGCGGTGCCGAGGAAGCCGGTCACGATCACGCCGAGGAAGAGGACGCGGCGGCGGATGGGCAGGCGTGGCATGAAATCGCTCCCGGGCAGGTGACGTGACTCGGGGCCGTCGCCGGTCACTCATGGTCGCGACGCGGGTCGCGGTCGTGGTGGGCCTGGTCGACGTGCACGTGCACGCCCGGTCGCACCTCAAAATACCGCGTCCAGGCGGCGTCCGACACTCCGGCGCCGTCGAGGTAGAGATTTTGCAGCGTCGGCGCTTTCGCTAGGGCGTCGAGCCCGTCGTCGCCGATGGCGACGTCGATCAGGTGCAGCGACGTGAGCCCCGGCAGCGTGGCGATCGCCCGGGCCACGTCCGGGCCCTGCAGGTTCCCTCCGCCGAGCCGCAGGCTCTTGAGCGTCGGCACCGCCGCGAGCCGCTCGATCCCGGCCGGCGTGCAGGCCGCCTGCGGCACGTTCAGGTCGCGGAGCGACCGGCAACCGGCGAGGGCCGCGAAGCCCGTGTCGGTGAGCGGTGACTGGCGGAGCACCAGCCGCTCGAGGTCGGGCAGCGTCGCCAGGATCGCCGCCTCGGTGGCGCCGGCCACGCCACGCCCGAGCACCACCACGCGCAGCCCGGCGAGGCCGCGAAGCGACTCCCAGTCGTCCGGGCCGGGCGGCACGGCCACCTCGATCCGGTCAGACTCACCCTCCCGCACGGCCCGCAGCTGATCGGCGAACGGCGGGGTGGCCTTCGCGTCGACGGCCGAATCGGTGGCGGGTGATCCGCATCCCGACGCGACCGTCACCGCCCACGCGGCGATCACCGCCAACTCCACAGCTCGCCCGCCGCGCCGTGCCGGGCTCACGGGTCGAGCACCACAGCGACGGGCAGCGCATTGCCGAAGGTTTTGAAGTCCTTGAAGGTCCAGACCACCTGCTTGTCGGGCGTGACCTCGATGATCTGGGGATTGCCCGGGCCGGCGTGGCAGTTGACCAGGAGCGTGTTGCCGCCGGGCAGCCGCGCGACCTGCGTCACCCAGGCGAGCGTGATGCCCGGCAGATCGTGCTGCTCGAGTTTCCAGACGATCTCCTTGTCCGGTGTCACCTCGAGCACCGAGTGGCCGTTGCCCGTGCCGACGAGCGTGTTGCCGTTCTCGAGCCGGACGGCCGAATAGACCTGGTCACCGAAGGCCTCGGGGCCGTGGCCCCCCTTCCGCGGCTTGTCGAACAGCGGCACGTCGTACTCCCAGACCACCTTGCCGGCGGCGTCGTACTCGCGAACCACGCCGTCTTTCTCGTGGGCCACGAGGTAGGTGCCGGCCGCGGTCTTGCGGGCGTTGCGGGTGTCGGAGTGGGTCGAGCGGGCCGTGACCGTGAGCGGAATCTCCCGCACCACCGTGCCGCCGCGATCCACCTCGATGATCCGGGCCGGCCCCGACTCCACGATCATCGTGGTGCCGTCGGGCAGCCGCTGGAAGGCGTGCACCTCGACGGGCCGATCGGCGTTGCCGTTGCCCTTGGCGTCGTACTGCCAGACGGGCTTGCGGTCGGCGTCGAGCTCCACGATCCGCGTCCACCCATCCTGGTAGAGGAGGTGGCCGTCGGGCAGGAGGTGCAGGTCGTGGATCTGCCGGCAGGGCAGTTTCCACTCGACCCGGCCGTCGGCGTCGATCGCCGCCAGCGTCCTCGTCGAGTCGTCGGCCGCGATCACGCGGCGCGCGGGGCCGGTCTGCACGGCGGTCGATGGCGCTTCGGCACTGGCCGTCGCGGGCTGCTTGCCGTCGAAGCCCAGATCCTCGCCCTTGTGAACCGCGACCCCGATTTGTTCCAGGCTGCCACGGCGGCCGTTGTACCAGAGCAGCCACTGCGCGCCGTCGTAGATCGCATAGGGTTTGTAGCACGCATCGTGATCCCAGCCATCGCGACCCGGAGCGATGACCGGATTTGCCGGATGGCGCTGCCAGTCGCTGATGCCGTCCTTGCTGCGGGCGAGACAGATC
>Ga0214917_10001531_pt1 | contig 29593 bp, 35 predicted proteins | sample LL_1208_BB_MetaG_FD_177983 | JGI IMG/M metagenome (GOLD analysis project Ga0214917, IMG submission 177983) | Freshwater microbial communities from Lake Lanier, Atlanta, Georgia, United States - LL_1208_BB | ecosystem: Environmental > Aquatic > Freshwater > Lake | place: USA: Georgia | collected... | reverse complement strand
CCCAGTCGTCAACCCGATCCGGCTAAGCGGCGCAAGACATTCCAGCCAGGCGAATTTCACCCAAACACGCCTGCTGTGTGCAAGAAGCTGTTTGTTCGCGCCGTGCCCCTCAAACACAGCATTGCGACTAACGGGTACATCATATCCGAGGAACGCAAGGGGCTTAAGCCCGAATACAAGGGCAAAACTCAAGCGGACCTAGACGCCATGCGCAAAGAGGGCGTGGATCTAAATTGCACTCGTCTGGTGCCGATGCTCGCCTTTCTGTGCGACTGCACCTCGGACAGTGCCGTTGAGATGATCCGGATGCTGCGCGACGCCCCGCCACGTGTGATCATGGTAGAGTGCACTTACATTGATGACGCGGACACGGAGCAAGCGGTTTCCCGCAAGCACGTGCTGTGGTCCCGCATACGAGATGCAACGCAGGAACTGCCCAACGTTGTGTTTTTGCTCATTCATTTCAGCAACAGATATCACGAAGGGACACGGCTTGCTGACTGGGCCAAGACGCTTCCGCCCAACGTGCACGCGTTTCTGTGATTACAAATGATTCGAATTGTATTTCATAGATCTTTTTCGTGATCTTCTCTTTTTCGATCTTTTTTCGTATTCGTAGATCTTTATTGTATTCTAAGATCTTTTCGTATTTCATAGATTTTTTTCAGATCTTATTTCAGATCTTTTTTCATTTTTACGCCAAGTCCTTTCCTTTCGTATTCGTAGAACGTTTCTGCGTAAGGGTCACGCGGCATCGAGACAACAAATCCTTGTTTTTCGTAAAACTTTTGCGGGTGTGGATCGCTCGGCCGAATTCTCCCAGGGTGCACTGTCGCCGCTTCACATCCGGTGGCTCGCATGTCCTCCAGTGCCAAAAACAACAACGTGGTGCCGATTCCCTGAAGCCGATGCATCGGGTGCACGTCCAGATACGTCACTCGGCATTGGGCTCGATCAATGGACCCAACGTTGTGGTCCCCAACAAATGCCGTCCATCCGAATCTTCCCTTTCGAAAGGTAATGCACGGCTGAAGCTCGCGATTGTAGGTCTCGTCGCGGTGGTGAGTTTCATCGGCGCAATCCATGGAACAATAACACGACCGTATGACATCACTTTCAAAAGCAAAGTTGAGGTAGATTTTTTTATATTGCGTCTAAGGAACAGAACATCACACAAATCTCCACTCACTGATGAATCCCACGTGCATCTCACAGCTTCTTCATCATCATCCCTAGCCCTGAGACAACAAATCCATTTTTTTCGTAAAACGGTCGCGGATGCCGATCGGTCGCTTGAAGTTGCGCTGGAACCACCGTTGCCGCCTCACATCCCTTCGCCCTCATGTCCGCCAGTGCCAAAAACAACAATGTGGTACCGATTTCCTGTCCTCGATGTTGAGGATGCACGTGCAAATAACCCACGCGACACTTGGATGCAACGACGATCCCAACCGCACGGTCCCCGTCCAACGCTGTCCACCCACAACTGTCTTTTCTAAAATAAACGTACGAATTTGGATCGCGCTTGTATGTTTCGAAGCGATGGTAGGCTTCATCGGCGCAGTCCATGGTCCGGGGCAGCAAATAAAATCACATAATCTGCAAAGAAAATGACATAATAAAATAAAAAATTATTGCATATGACGTCAATCTGCAAAGAAAATGACATAATAAATTAAAAAATTATTGCATATGACGTCAAACAAACTCTCTGGCGGCCATCTAAACTCTCTGGGCCATCTGTAAATATATAAAAAGCTCATATATCTCAAACACCGGTAAGATGGATGACATCGAACACAAAAATCACTCAAACACGGACGGCTGCGATTTCGAACGCAGGCGCGAGGAGCGTCGTCGTCGAGCAATAGAGTTTGACGAGATTCTCAACCGCGACAACGCCACCAACGCCGAAACTGTCCGTCGGGTTCTTCGGGTGTTTGAGGACCCAAACACGGGCTACCGCCGCATTTTTGCTGACATATTCAACTCGTGGTGCACAAAAAACGAGGCTTCCACCCGCGCAGGGTGTCGATGGATGATACACGACACCGAATACAACCCAAAATCGCAGGAAATAAATCTTCCGGCACCGTGGATTGAACTAGAGCGAACGCCAGAACTGGAAAACTGGATTTCGGAGTATTGGGCTCACATCATAAACAGTCGCAAGTCCGCAAAGGGTCTGTCTTTGCTCATGTCGAAAGGCGTGATTGCGCCGGCAGGCACTGCGTCTGAAGGTGTACTTACCGATTCCAACCTATGTTTTGTTGTTTTATAAAAATGATATGAATCTGCTTTATCAGTTTGAACTAACTATGATCCGCTTTATTCGAGTTTAATAGCTTGAGAGGTCCTCATGCTTGGATTCATCTTCTAAACCAACCCAAAGCTCGTCGGGCACGTGCGGCATGTTGTTGCGTCGCGCAGCAAGAATCAACACCAAGCTCTTGAGCAGACCGTGATGTGCCAACAGAAATTGTTTGATATCTCCATTCTCGCTCACAAAACCGCTCGGCGGAAATGTCAAAGCAATGAGGCCATGCCACGGCGCGAAACAGCAATCAGGTAAATACACAAAGGAAAGCGGCAAGCAAATCAGGTCGGTGCAGCGGCTGAGTTTAAGTGTTGTTAGCAATGGCAGCTGACCCAGCGACTCTGGCAGCATTGTTAGCCTGCGGCATCCGACAAGATTCAAGGTCGTCAGCGCCGTCAGCTGGCCCAAGGACTCGGGCAGCTCCGTTAACGACACGCAAAAATAGAGGCACAGTGTTTTAAGCGCTGTCATCGAACCTAGTTCGTTGGGAAGCCTCCGCAATGCTGAGCATGATCCAAAATCCAGCATGGTCACCGCTGTCAGCCGACCCAGAGTCGCCTCTATCAACGCGCGGCAACCGACGAAATGAGTCGTCGCCAGCAATTTCAGCTCACCCAGCGAATTCGGCAACCGCGTTAGTTGACAGCATCCATCAAAAACTAACGTTGTCAGCGCTGCGAGCTGGCCCAGCGACTCGGGTAGCTCCGCGAGACAGGCGCAATATGACAGATGCAGTGTGGATAGCATCGCAAGCTGGCCCACAGATTGCGGTAGCGTTGTAAGACCACATTCGGTGACATCCAACGTCCTCAAGTTTGCCAGCAATCCGACTGACTCTGGGAGGACTTTCAGTTGTAAACAGTTTTTGATGTGCAATGTTTTCAATGCCACGAGTCGGCTCACAGACTCGGGCAGCATTGTTACGCGACAGTCAATGATATATAGCGCTGTGAGCATAGTAAGGTGCACCGAAAATGCTTCCAACTCGCGGCATCGCCTGAACGCAAGTTTCGCCAGCTTTGTCGTAAACTGTCCAAGCGAGTCTGGAAGTCTGCCGTCGCAAATTTCCAAGATTGCTAGCGCGGGTGTCGAGCCAAGCACAGATGCAACGTCGCTTGAGATGCAGGTGATTTTTGTAACGGCCGCAAGTTCTTCTTGCGTCAGTGCAACCGTATTTCCTTTGTGTACCATCCAATGCATTCTGAAATTTGGTAAATGATGTTGGCTGTCAGGTTTTTTAATTATCTACTTGATTCTCATCATCAAACAAAATGGACGACTGGTGCCAGACGCACCTTGGCATGCCGCTTGAACGGGCCGTGGAGACGGCAGCTCGCGAGGTTGCCGCGAGCGCTGAGGAGTTGGCACCCCGAGCACGCAATTTTTCCGGCCAGTGGGAGCTACAGACAGTCATAGACAGTGACACGGCCAAGACGTTGATCCTCCGGCTGCTGAGCACGCATTGCAGCACGTGTATGGGGAAAGCGCAGTTTGCCCTGTGCCTGGACGTGCTGGTGATGTGGCATGCCGCGTGGATGCTTCACCAGTACGTGATGCGCTGCCAGCGCGGGACGGTGTCGCTCGGCGCGCTGCGCGCATTTGCGCCCGTGGCCGTGTACATTGCGTCCGGGTTCGACGGCGTGTCCGTGCGTCCAAAGGACCTGGGCATCACACGCGACCGCATCGGAAAAGGACTCTCCGAGCTGCCGTCGCCGTTTGGGTTTCCTCTGCGGTGCCAGCTGCTTGATCGCATCAGCGTGCACCACATCAAGGCGTTCTTGCACATGTGGCTTTGCGGGCAGGGCGGCCGGTGTGGGCACGACGTGGGCCGAGTGCTGGCTCGGAACATCCAGACTATTCATAACGGCTGTGTGCCCAACGGGGCTGACCTCCGTTTTCTCTGGGACTGCGTGTCCCGCTAGTCTCAGATCTCCTCCGTTCATACAAGAATAAATCACTGGGCATCATACACGCCTGGCTCTCCTTGAACAGCGGGTGGCCGTTGCGAAGAGATTCCGCGCGTACAAGACAGATAGAGAACGGCAGCCTGCGAGACGAGCGCCAGCTGGTAATGCACCAGCATCTGACCCGCCGTGAGGCCCGCGTGTATGAGCCGATCACGGTCCGTGTCGCTGAGAATAAACCCGTCCAGCGCGCTTTGAATCAGACACGGAACCTCGAGCGTCAGGATGTGGTGCCTCAGGTGCTTGGGCACGGCGTTCAGCTTGTGGGTCAGCGTGGTGTCAAAGGCGTGCGTAAGACGGCAGAAAAACTCTTGAACCGACATGACGTCGGCCTGCACAAACTCGTGGTGGCTGCTCAGGTGAAACACCAGCGACTCCTCCAGCGGGAAGCACTCAAACGGCAGGCCGTTCGAGATGCCTGCGTCCACATAGAGTGATCCGTGGTGCTCGACAGCGTGAAAAATGCCAGGAATAGCGCACGACATGCTGATGGCCTTCCACACTGGCAGGTTGCCGTGGGTGTGGCGGTCGATGTACTCACCGCGCATCCGCGTCACGTTGTGGGTCGTCAGCACGTAATCCTTGTTGGAGTGTGCGTAGAGCTCGGCCATGGTAATGTCGCGGCGGCTGTCGCCGAGCTTCTGCGCAATCATGTCCCCAACCACGCATCGGATAACGTCAGTCGACATGATGCCCTTCTTGGACATGATGTCAAACACATTGACCCGGCGCACCACGTCCTTGTACTTGTAGGTGCAGCGCTTGAGCAGCTCGCACAGCTCGATTGCGCCGAAATTAAGCACAACGGCCAGGGCCATTACGCTTCCGATCGACGCGCCGGCAACTCCTCGAATCTGATGCGCCAGCGATGTTTGCTGCTGCATCAGCGCACTCTCAAGAGCCATTAGAAACCCGACAAACACCCATCCGTTGGCTCCACCGACTCCGAAACAGAGGTAACGAATTTTTGCCACATCAATCATGCCTATTTCACTTCTCTGTTTTTTTAAATATTTTATATTGCGGCGTGCTGCATTATTCTTTGAACAAAGCGTGATTATTAATATTCGAAAAACCTTCATCTTTATCATTCCATCCTTCATCATCCCATCCCACCTTCGTCATCCTCGCAAAAATCCTTCATATGATGGTTTTTCCCCCGCCCTGGGCTTCGACTCGGGCGCGCCAGCTGGCTCAATCACGCCCCGCGAGATCAAGCCGCCCAGATCAAGCATAGTGTTTCGGTGGGCCGTGATCTTCTTCCATTCCATGGTAATCCAGTCCTGCAGTTCCAATGTTCGCTCTTGCCACGGTGCAGGAAGTTCGAGTCGGGACGAGTCTTTGTTAAATTGTATGTCCGTCACTTGCCACATGAAGCGGCCAGGAAACTCGGATTTCACAAACTGGCAGTTGAACACATCTGCACACACCCGGCGGCGGCCCTTGTCATCCTCAAACACCCTGACAATGGAACGAACTTCATCTTCTCCGAGAACATGTTGATCCTCCTCGTCTGGAACAGCGTTGGCCATGATGAGAATGCAATATGTTACAGGGTTCACAAAATTACTGACATATAAAATACTGACGTCATACAATACCCGTCACGTTTTATTGTTGATTCCAATATACTGACGTCATAAATTATTGACATATAAAATACTGACGTCATACAATACTGACGTCACAAGTAAATATTATACCCATTGATTCCACTGGCAAAAATGGTCCATTTTCGCCATGGACTCGCCATCATCAGACAAACAACAAGCACCAACAGCAGCAGCATCAAACAAACAACAAGCATCGTCAGCGCCAGCGTCTACGACGCTCAGGGCTCAGAGGCAGCCGCCCAAAGGCACGTACGTACCACATCTACGTCTCTCTGACGATCGGAAATCGTATTTTGCGTTTGCGGAAGGCGACCGCGTGGTGGTGACCCGGAAATCAGATTCTACAAAATCGAAGCCCACAGGTCAAGGCACGAGCCCAGGCGCTCAGTTTTTTGCCAAGGTTATCAGGGCTAACGTCGGTGAGGTGCATCTTGAAGGATGGTTTCGCCAGGGAGTCTTGGTTCCGAAGCCATCAGTATCCTCGCGTGTGATTTGCACATTCGATGACTTGGTTGGGGACATACCGTCTCTGCCATCCACTGACGGATTTTTGGAGCCGCTTGAGTTTCCTCCAAAGTTTCTTCCTGTGGACGGCATCAAGAGTTTGTCGGACAAGTGGGACATTCAACACTACCGTGAATTGGAAATGAAACAAAAAACGAAATTTGAGAAAAAATAAAATCCGACGTTAGCCATCGGCGGACATTAGAACAATAAGACGACTGTGGCTGTATGGAAGTACTAAAACGAAATTCGAAAAAAAATCATGTTAGACATCATCAGTGGACATTAGATGTTATCGTAAAAATAAACTCAGACGTTTTAATCATGTTGGACATCAGCGGACGTTTTAATCATGTTGGACATCAGCGGACATCAGACGTGACCGTAATGTTAGCCATGGGCAGACAATAAAACAATAAGACGACTTTGACTGTATGGAAGCACTGTTTTGTGCTTGGTTTTTAGAGTGTTGAGTAAAGCAACAATAGCTCCGTGCGCGTCTGAATCGTACGCCTCATAGCGCCCATTTTCTTCATAGTAATGTATTTCGGAGATGCTTGGCAAAGCTTCGAGCAGCGGATGGTTCAGGTAATATTCGGATGCATACGCACCGGGGCCGCGCAACAAACGTTGCTCTTCGTGCCCAAAATCAATTAGAGTAAGTTTAACTGCGGCCATTTGCAAAGTGTTATTTTACATTATTATTTTTGTTGCGCGCCCGCCAACATCAGCCAAGCATCTAAATCAAGTTGCTTTCTCGTCGACGTCAAGCCGTTTCCCCAATCATGCACCACTGTTTTCGTATATTTTACAAGCAACGCTGCATCCCTGATCTCATCTTGCATGCTTTGCGTGCACCCGCAATCAAACACGTTGAATGGTTGGCCGCATGTTTTGCAATTGCGAATGTTAGGCAGTGATTTGATGCACTTGCACGGTCGAGTTGCCTCACATTTATATTTCTTGGACCAAACCCCGGAGCATTTGAAATTGTTACACGTTTTCAGTTCTTGGCCTGTCGCGGACATGATACTGAATTTTTACGCAACAACAAAAGAATTACATGAAAATCAACATATCGCGACGTTCACAACAAATTGGCTAATGAGAAATAATTGTTCACAACAAATTGGCTAATGAGAAATAATTTGATGATCACCCTGATTCGTGCGACGATTTATGAAACAATCTATGCGGAATCTCCGGCGTAGTCACCAATGTCACTAGATTTTTGACTGTTTCGTAAAAATGCGCCCACCCCTCGGGCGTAAAGCTTTGCTGCACGTCGGTGAAGGCGGCGTCGGGAGTGAACAGATGATCTTTTCGAAATTGGACCCGCCGATCCACTTGGTTGGTCGGAAACATAGTGATTTCTATCACATCTGCTGATCCTCCGGCATTAACAATCCAAGCCACATTCTTTCCAGGTGTATATTCATACATATGCATTAGTGTGACCAGATGCCCTTCCGAACCTGAAATCTTGTAAACGGTAGGTAACATGCTGCTGATGATGAAATGAACGGCAAACAACGCCATGTTGTAGCTGGTTTTCGCAATCCAAGCTTCATTCATTGCATTAGAAATTTTAGAAAACATATTGGTGAAATCCATCGCATGCGCGTAAATTTGATGTGGGTGGCTGGCCAAGATAATATGACATCATTGAAATGACTGTAGTGACCAAGTTGATTACAATGACGTCATATAACAAACGTCAGAATCAAACGTCAGAATCAAACCAAACGTCAGATTCAGACATCGAGTTTATCTTTCTGATCAGATGGCCAACATGTGGAACTGCGTTGGGTTTCTCGCCCTTTGTGGCGTGAGCATTTCCTTGGTGTGTGCGGGTGGATTTGTGGTGGCCACGTATACCGCTACACGGAACTACTCGCAAACGACATGCTCCTCAAACATCACGAGTGCGAGAATCCTGACAGCAGGACCTGGGAACTGGAAAGGCCGCGCACTTACCACGGAGATCGGAACGGGATTGGAGATCATGCTAATGTATCCTGCGCTTCCGGGCGCAGAGGTTTTTGTGTGGACATCGCACGATTCCGTGGCAAACTGGCTCACTCAATTGTCAAACAGAACCGCACTGCAATGCTTCGTGGCTGCCAAAACGAGCAATACCACACGTGTTACGGGCATTACGCAGCACTACAAGCTTTCGGCGTTCTGGATCATCATGTTTGGTGTGGGGATTTTGGGCACCATGTCAACTATGGGTCTTGTTGCGTGGTGTTGTTTGGAGACGTGCAAGCGAGCGCCGCGTCGCTACAATCTTGTCCGCACGGATGAGTTGTAGTGTGCAACGCGTCGCTACAAACCTGTTTGCACGGAGATGAGTTGTTGTAGGCTTTGGGAAGGTTTGGTTTTGGTTTTGTTTTTGTCTTCATTACCATTTTCCTTTTTTGACAATGAAAAATGTAAATTAAAGGGAGGGAAATTCGCTGTGATTGAAACCGGCAGCAGGGGGACGGCTTTGCTCTAAGGTGGGCATGCTCGCTATCACTTCGCCCGGGAGAAAAGACATTTTGTTGCGGCGCGCAACTAAAACCAGTACTAAAATCTTGAATGGAACGTGATGTGCAAGCATATATGCCTTTGATGCTGCCATGCCACGCATGGTGTAATGGTACGGCGGAAACCACATGTTAAACAGACCGCAATCGTCATAAACCGAACAATGCGGCAAATCAAGAAACGATATGGGCAAGCACCCCAACGCATAGCAGCCTCCCAAGAGAAATTTCTTTAGCCGCGAGAGCTGGCCAAGCGAATCGGGAAGCCTTGTCAGGGTGCTGCACCCAGACAGATGTAAAATCTCGAGTGCTTCCAACCGACCCAGGGACTCGGGTAAACCAGTAAGCGCTGTGCAGTTAAACAGGCTCAAACTCTCAAGTGACTGCAGGCAGCCCAGCGACTCGGGAAGCCTTGACAGCGCGCAGCACAAACCAAAATCCAGCATCTTCAGCGCCACCATCAGTCCAAGAGATTCTGGCAGCTCTGTCAACAAGCGGCAGCCCCCAAGATTTAGCACTGTAAGTGCTGTTAGTTGACTCAGTGATCCGGGAAACACATCCAACGAGTCGAAATGCATGATGGACAAATCAGTCAGTGCCGTCAGGCGACCCAGCATGTTCACCACTCCTTGCAGCGCAGGGCAGTGTGAGATGATAAGTTTGGTCAGCGCAGGCAGCTGGACCAGCGACTCGGGAAGCGCTGTCAGCGCATTGCACGACGACAGGGCCAGACGGGACAATGTGGTAAGCTGGCCCAGCGATTCGGGTAACCTGGCCAAGTTTCTGCACGATGTAATGGAAAGTGACTGCAGCATGGTCATCTGGGCAAACGACTCGGGCATCGCTGTTAGCGCATTTATCTGATTCAGGTATAGTTTTCGCTTTGACTTCAAGTCATCGATGTTTCGCACTCCAGAAAACATTTCGTTGCGAGCATACGCCAGCAGTGTGGCCCATGCTGTTTCATCCTCCATGACAAATAAAATGATGTCATATTTTCTTTTTCTTTTCTTTGCGCTGCGCTATCTATTTGATGCCGATTGTGTACATCTCGAACCAGGTTGCGCGATTATTTTCTTTTCTTTTCTTTGCGCTGCGCTATCTATTCGATGCCGATTGTGTACATCTCGAACCAGGTTGCGCGATTATGCAAACAGCCGAAAGCTGCCAGAATCAAAACACTCACGACGTTAGACATAAAAATAGGAGGTGCATTGTCGGTGTTTCACGGTGTGATTGCCAGGCTGGTGCACCTTAACATACCTGTGGAGCTCATATGCACCGTGCAGCATGATTGGGACTACACTGCACGCGAGTGGACCGAGCTGTCCAACTTGCTTGCCTCCATGACGGCTCTCCAGAAAATAATCATCCGGTGGGACACATTGCCGCCGCACCTCGTTAACCGCAAGTTGGCGCTACGACACCGCTGCACGACAGCGGATCTGGACTGGCCCCTGCGCCAGCTTTCGATGCTCACGACGCTGCATCTGAACGACAGTTGTGCGCTGACTCGGCTACCCGAGTCGATCGGCATGCTGACGGCACTGGTGTCCTTGTGTCTCGAGCATTGCTGCGCGTTGACGCAGTTGCCTGAATCGCTGGGTCGGCTGGCGGTACTGTCAAAGCTTGATCTGAGCGACTGCTTTGAGCTGAAGCAGCTGCCTGTGTCGCTGGGCCAGCTGACGGCGTTGACGATGCTTGATCTCAGTTACTGTTACGCGCTGACGCACCTGCCCGAATCGCTGGATCAGCTGGCTGCGCTGGCAACACTAAATCTCGCAAGTTGTTGTGCGCTGACGCAGCTGCCGGAGCGACTGGACCATCTCACGGCGCTAGAGACGCTGATTCTCAGTGGGTGCGACACGTTGGCAGCATTGCCCGAGACTCTTGGCCAGCTGACGGCGCTTGCTGCATTACATCTCAGAAATTGCACCGCACTGACGGCGCTGCCCGACTCGCTCGGACATTTGACAGCGTTACATGTGCTTGATATGAAAGCGTGCGATGCACTTACCCGGCTGCCTGAGTCGCTCGGCGGCATGCGCAGCCTGCGGGCGCTGATTGCCACCCAATGTAGGGCATTGCAAGCATTACCTGACACGCTTGGGCGGTTGTCAAATCTTACAATGCTTAACGTGCAGGGAAGCGCGCTGGCAAGACTGCCCGACTCGCTAGGATGGTTGACTGCACTGCGCACGCTTGATGTTTCCGAATGCTTTGCTCTCACAAGCCTTCCTCTTTCCGCTGCATTTTTGCGGGACGAGATGGATTTGTTTATCGGGCGGGACTCGAGCCGCATCATTTTCCCGCCGAAAAATGTCATGTGTCTTGGCATGCCGGCAACGAAGGCCTTTCTGCTTGCGCACCACTATCCTTGCAGGATTTTGATGTTGATCCTGGCGGCGCCTCCGCAGCACATGCCTGACGAGCTGTGGTTTCTATTCTATAATTTTTTTAAGTGATATACATATATGTGATTTTTGTTTACGTGCGTACTTTTTGTTTTCATGATTTTGTTTACATAAGAGAAATGATGTCATATCTGTTACCGCCGCAAGATGCGAGTGTACGTCACGAAGGACATCACCGCGCGCACATTCGGCAGTACGAGGTTGCTACACATCACTTTAAAGGGCGCACTTTCGGAATATGGCAGCGTATTTGCCCGGTTGGTGGAGCTGCAGAAGCCTCTGGCGTTCATATTGCAGCATAATGCAGACTGCAGTTATGAATGTGACTGGACCGTTTTGTCCGAATTGCTAACTCACATGACGGCCATTCGGAGAATAACCATTTGGTGGTGCAACCCACCGTCACCAACCACTACCTGCGGTGGATTTGCTCCGACACACTACCAGTGCGCGTTTGCGGAGCTGGACAGGTCTCTGATTCGGCTAGCGACACTGACACAACTGGATTTGAGAAGCTCTTGCTCAACGCGGCTGCCCGACTCAATCGGCACGCTAGCGGCGCTGACCTCGCTTTGTCTTGAGCACTGTTGTGCATTGACACGTCTGCCCGACTCGCTGGGCTGCTTGACGGCGCTGATCAGACTGAATCTTAGCGAATGTTTTGAGTTGAATGAGCTGCCCGAGTCTCTGGGTCAGCTGACGGCGCTGGTCACTCTGGACATTATCTGGTGTCGCGCGCTGACACGGTTGCCCGAGTCCCTGGGCCAGCTGGTCAGGCTGGAAACGTTAGATCTCAGCAAGTGCCATGCGCTGTTGGCGCTGCCCGACTCGTTGGGCCAGCTAGCGGCGCTGACGACACTTACCCTGAATAAGTGTTTTGCGCTTGTGCGGCTGCCCGAGTCGCTCGGCCGACTGACTGCGCTTACCATATTGCGTCTCGGAGCTTGCGACGCGCTCACTGCGCTGCCAGGATCGCTCGGCCAACTGGTCGCGCTAAACATGCTAGACCTGACGTTATGTGATGCGCTCACCATGTTGCCCGACTCTATTGGTGGCATGCAACGTCTAGAGATATTACAGGTCAAGCAGTTTGATGGCGTGCTGGCCGAATTGCCCGAATCACTGGGACAGTTGACTGCGCTGCGTACACTTGACGTGGGCTGCAACGCGCTGACTCGATTGCCCGATTCGCTGGGACAGTTGACTGCGCTCCGCAAACTTGTTGTGGCGTGCAGCGCGCTGACACGATTGCCCGAATCGCTGGGGCAGTTGACCGCGCTGCATACGTTGAAATTTGAATACTGCTTGGCTCTCACGAGACTTCCCATAACGGCTGCATTTTTGCCGGACATCTTGAACATTACAGTAGACCGCTTCAACCACATCGTTTTTCCGCCTTCGGACATGTTTCGTCGAGGCATGCCTGCCATCAAGGATTATTTGCTTGCGCATCACTATCCTTGCAAGATTATGATGTTGATTCTTGTGGCGCGTCATCATCAACATCATCACCAGCAGAAACAGCAACAGCTGCAACAGCATCATCAGCAGCAACAGCTGCAACAGCATCATCAGCAGCAACAGCAGCAACATCATCAACAACAGCATCATCAACAACAGCATCATCAGTTCCAACATCTACCCATCGAGCTGTGGCTGCTATTTTACAATATGGTGTGTGAGGCTGATATATATATGTTAAAAATTGACAAGCATACCTGTTAGTTCTTTTAAACATGTGACAATATACCTGAAAGAAGCTGTTTGGTAGAAGAGGAACTTCACCGACAATTCAGGTATTTATGATAAAATAATCTGACAATTTATACAAGCACAAAATGTCCTTGCCTGTTATTCCGTGGCCAGCGACAAATCATGATATCATGCATGATGCAAAGTTTGACTACTACGTATTGCCGGACAAATATCGTGAGAGGCAGCACAAAGCAATGAAAACGGATACCGAGAGCTGCTACCACCACTTGACAGACGAGGAGAGGCGCAAGCGGATTGCAGCTGAGAGAAAGCACATGCGGAAGCAACAAAAAAGAATAAACAAAATCTATGGAGTGCCAGACCAGCAGTGTCAAATAATGTAATTTTTTCAACTTTATTCAGTCGATGCAAAATATCTCTTTCATTCATTCGGTCATACACTTATCAGCGTTCATGTCGAGTTGCAACGAGCCTTGCCCACAATGTAAATCATACGTTGACGAGCAGCTGAGAGTCATTCGAGCATTATGCGGCATCTGTACCAAATGCAATGTACGTCGCCTCGAAGTGACCATGTCTGGCGCCCGGATTTGCCATGCCTGTGACCGAATTTCATCCTTACCGTGCAACGCCAGATTATCCATATCTGTAGAAAACGATGATTCAGCGGATGATGGACCCACAACGTGGATTTTTGATGCCGATGCGTGATATTATTCCGGGAAGCCGCGTTAATGCATGGCACCTTCCAAGAAGCAGTTCCTGCAGCGCGTCTTGTAACAGCGACTCGGGCAACTCGGACAACATCTTGCAGAATCAGGGTTGGCCCAGCGACTCGGGCAGCTCGGACGACGTGCTGGAATCGCTGATATCCAAAATGTCATCTTGCCCGATACTGCCTGGCAAATGATAAATCAACCATCAACCACACCTCGTCTGGCAAATGCGGCGTGCGCTTCGCAGCCAATATAAAAACAAGCACCCTTAAAAGATGTAGATGCTCGTGAAGAAACGCGCGTATGTCCGCAACACCGCGCTGAAGAACGTGCTGTGGCGGAAAAACTATGGTGTCCATGTCCAGTCCATAAACGTGCAGCCCGTCGCGACCCAAAACATCCGCAAACATCAGCGGCAAGCGTTTCAAAGAATGGCAGTGACTGAACCTGAGCAACGACAACGCAGTCAACCGACCCAGCGATTCTGGCAGCTCCGTTAACGCGCGACATTCGGTGAGATGCAACGTTTCTAGCACCGCCAGCTGGCCCAGCAACTCAGGCAGTTGGGTTAATGTCACACAATAGCTAGCATCCAGCCACCTAAGCGCCGTCAGCTGACACAGTGACTCGGGCAGCCTCGTCAACGCATGGCAATCCGCGAGATACAGCACCTTCAGCGCCGCCAGCTGGCCCAGCGACTCGGGCAGCTTGGTTAGCGCGCGGCATCCACTGAGAGGCAACTTTTCCAGCACCGCCAGCTGGCCCAGCAACTCAGGCAGTTGGGTTAATGCCTCACAATAGCTCATATCCAGCGATCTGAGCGCCGTCAGCTGACACAGCGACTCGGGCAAGCGTGTCAACGCGTGACAACCCGTAAGACAGAGCGTCGTCAGCGCCGCCAGCTGGCCCAGCGACTCGGGCAGCCTGGTCAACGCGTTACACCAGCTGAGATCCAGCATTTTCAAAGCCGTCAGCCGGCCCAGCGACTCAGGCAGCCTCGCTAACGCACGGCAATCCCTGAGATACAGCACCTTCAGCGCCGCAAGCTGACCGAGCGACTCTGGTAGCGCCGTTAGCTCGAGGGCCCAGAGTTTCATTGTTCTTAGCGCCGCAAGCTGACCGAGCGACTCTGGCAGCGCCGTCAGCGCGCAACACAACGATAGTCTCATTGTCCTTAGCGCCGCCAGCTGGCCGAGCGACTCGGGTAGCCCCGTCAACGCGTAACAATAGCTGAGATTCAGCGTGGTCAGCGCCGCCAGCTGGCCCAGCGACTCGGGAAGCCCCGCCAACGCGTGACAATTGCTGAGATTCAGATAAGTCAGCGCCGCCAGCTGGCCGAGCGACTCTGGCAGCGCCGTCAGCGCGCGACACTCGCTGAGATTCAGCGTGGTGAGCGCCGCCAGTTGACCCAGCGACTCGGGAAGCCCCGTCAGCGCGTGACACTCGCTGAGATTCAGCGCGGTCAGCGCCGCCAGTTGGCCGATTGACTCTGGCAGCACCGTCAGCTTGCAAAACGATAATTCTTCCATTCTTTTGACACATGAAGGCAGTGTTCCCGCGAGCTTTGCTATGTCTTCCATGAGAACTTTGTAATGAAAACTATGTAATGAGAACTTTGCAATGAGAACTTTGTAATGAGAACTTTTGTAATGAGAACTTTGTAATGACATCATTCATACAAACGGATCCGAAATTTGTAATGAGAACTTTGCAATGAGAACTTTGTAATGACATCATTCATACAAAGGGATCCGAAATTTCGGGTGATGGCGGCGGCGGAGGCGGCGGGTGCGCTTCATCCTGGTTGCGTTTGCGCAGGCACTCGGCCAGGATGAATACCACGGCGGCCACCTGATGGGTGATCGCCAGCACATACAGAGCCTCGTAATCGCTGCGCAGCAGCTTCCGGTCGCCCGAACCAAAAATCACAAATCCCCACGCCCACATGATGGCACCGGCCACGCCGACAATGTCCAGCGTGACGTCCCAGCTCAGCATTTCCAGCCCGGCGAGATGGATAAGGATGGCCTGCACGGCCGGAAACGCATAGAGGCTTGCCCAGAAGATGAACCAGTAAAACGGACCTTGACGGAAGCGCGTTTCTCGCCGAAAAGCCGGATCGTGAAACACGAGCGCAAACGTGACGGCAGAGATGGCCAGCAGCGGAAAGGCGATGGCGTACTTTGCGATGGCGTGCTTTGCGATTGCGTGCTGAGTCATGGTATGCTGCATCTCCAAGCGAAGAAATGAAACGATAAAAAACCTACATATATTATTTTCATATATAATATGTCTCTGAGCAAACGGCTATATAATATGTCTCTGAGCAAACGGCTGATACTCCAGGCGTCAGCGGCGTTTGCTGTCTTGTATGTATTGAGCAGCACCCCGCCACGGCCGCCGAGCCGGCATATTATTATGTTGTATAAAACATTTTGAAAATAAATAAATCAAGGGTTTAAATAGCGCGGGCTGGCCGCGTTCAGAATGGTGCGTTCTTCTGCTGTCAGCGCTGCACCGCCGCCCATCCCACGGCTTGTACTTCGCAACGTAGTAATAAATTTGCCAACTTTCCACGCGGGATCCCACGGTGCCTCAATCGCAGCTGTCGAAGTGGGCGGGCGCGCACCATACGTTTCGATCATGAACTGAATCATGTGAAGCCGACTGGGCGGATTTAAATAGTACGGGCTGGCCGCGTCGAGAACGGCGCGTTCCTCTGCCGTCAGCGCTGCACAGCGGCTCATCCCACGACTCACACGTCGCAACGTCTGAATAAATTGGCCAACTTTCCATACAGGAACCCACGGTGCCGCAACCACAGTTCCCTTGACGGGCGGGCGCGCTCCATACGTTTCGATCATGAACTGAATCATGTGAAGCCGACTTGGTTTTTGTGATAGATAAAGCGGGCTGGCCGCGTCAAGCACGGCGCGTTCTTCTGCTGTCAGCGCTGTGTACGTGCCTAAACCACGGCTCGCACTTCGCAGACGATCAAGAAATGAACCAGCCTTCCATAAAGGATCCCACGGCGCCGCAGTCGTAGCTGTCCGTACAGGCGGATGCGCACTATATTTCTCAATCATAAACCGAATCTTTTCCATGCGCGGCACCAGCGCCAGCGTGCGCACGCCCACCGCGCACCGTTGCGCCGCCGCCGTTGCCGCCGCTTCAGTCTCGACCGACATACGCGGCTCGTATGTGCTGGAGATGCAGCGCACGCGGTCCGGCAGGGCCACGTCGTACTCTTTCAGCGCCATCAGCAGGTCCGTCAGCGCGCCGACGTCGGCCCACACCAGCGCGCGCGCCAGCTTGTGCGGATTCCGTGCATCCTTCCGGTTGGCCCGACAGAGGCGCTGCACCTGCCGGCGCGCGTTGGTCAGCCGCTCGGCCGGCTCGGCAAAGAACACAGCGTCGGCGCCAGGCAAGTCGATGCCCTCGTCCAGGATGCGCACCGCGACCAGAATGCGCACCTCGCCCGGCTCGCATGGCCCGTCGAACCGCCGCAGCCGCGCGAGCCGGTCTGCATCGGACGTGTCGCACGTGATGGACTCGCCCCAAAACGGCCGGCCGTGCGACCGGCACTCGCGCCGGACCGCGCGAATCACCACGTCGGCGCTGGCGATCCGGTTCACGTAGACAATGCAGGCGCGCACGCCGCACCGCTCCACGGCCGTCAACAGGAATGCCGCGCGCTGCAAAAACTCGTCGTCCTGATCCCACGACAGCGCCGTGTCCACCGGCACTGGCAGCAGCACCTCGTAATCGCAGACTGCTCCGGTGGAGATGGCCTCGCGAAGAGACATGTTGTATATCAACGGCAGATCTTGTATGTCGCCGAAGGACGTGGGTGGCGTGCCCGACATCATCAAGACGCGGCCGCATGCGCTGGCCAGCCGGCCCGCGTCAGATTCCTCGGTCAGATTGTGCGCCTCGTCCACCACCAGCAGGCTGACGGCCGACGGGTCCACCAGGCCGGCCGAGTCGAACGTGCAGCACACCGTCCCGGTAGACGGCATCTCGCGCGCGTGCCTGCAATCGACCAGCGCGCCTCCAACGCGCGCGGCCGTCTGCGCGCTAAGCGCTATGGTCTCGGACAGCACGACGACAAGCGGTGCCTGCAGCGTGCCAATGACCGTTTTGATAATTTCCGTCTTTCCGGTGCCGGGAGGCATGGCCAACACTCCGGTTGCTGCGTCAGCATCGGCGTGGAACCACTCGAGCACAGCGTCGACGGCGTCGCGCTGGTACGGCCGGAGCGTTACACTATCGAATGGTGGAGGCGGCGTTCGCGGTGGCGTGTCCGACGGTGGCGCTGCCATCATGCGAAACGGCAGATGATGTGTCGAGAAGCCAAAGACATCCGCAGCGTAGTTCACGGCCGGCGTCACGCGACCCGAGTGGTACAGCGCGCCCCTGTTCCGTGCATTTCCGTCGCGCATCACCTTGACGACGGTCTGAAACGTGCCAATGTCGTTGCCGTCCACCACCTCGCGATGTTTTGCTTGCAGGCCAACGTACGCGCCGTCGCCGCAATCCGCCGCTCCGTCCAGCCCATACTCCATGTAGGCGTTTGCAATTCCGACTGCGGCCTTACGGCGTCGGTGGGCGGTAAAATCCGACAGCCAGTTGGCGTCGCGCAGCACGTCTTCCGGGACGTCTGCCCACGACCACGCGCGATGTGCAGGCCACGCGTTGCGGTACGCCGCGACCATCTGATCTTCATAATCGGCGGCGCACACGCGCCGTTTGGTGGCCTGCATAAAATAAAAAGTTTGATTTTAATTATTTTATTCAAGGGTTTTTGGTTTTGTATGATATCATATTTCCTTTCATCTGAAAAAAGATGCTCTCTCACACATGTCATAGCGCTAAAGACAAAACTGCTATTGTCTTGTGGCTGCACGGTGGCTGCTTCACGCATGGCAATCGTTCCTGGTCCAGCCACGTGGTAAATCATCTCACGGAGCGGCAGCTCGAGGTGTACACGGTCGATCTGCCGCAAGGACCCGAGCATCCGTGGCCTGAAGCGCGCCAGCACTTACTGAACTTGTACCAGTTTATTGAAAAGACAAACCCAGGCGTGCCCGTGCACGTTGGCGGCGAATCGAGCGGGGCGTTTTTCGCCTACGACACTGCTGTGCAATGCAACGCGCCGCGCTGCGTCATGCTGTGCCCGGTGCTGGACCCGTGGAAGCGGTATCAAGATTTTGGTCCAGACCACAAGAAAAGCGCCATGCAGCTGGCGTATTTTGGCACAGTTCGCAAGATGGCAAGGGCGAGTGCTGAGGTCGCAGACAAAAAGCCTTGCAGCACAAAAGTCACATCTGTGATCGGTGATTGCGACACCGACGCGTGCCTGGGGACGTTAAACACGCATGAAATCATCACAGTCGGTGGCACGCACGCTTTGTGCAGCCATCCGAGCGTGGATGCGCTTCGCGCGATTGCAGACGGATTTCTTAAAAATGATTGTTGAATGAACGATGTTATTTTTACCAGACAAAAAAAAATCAAATTATCCGCTCACTAGTTACAGAAACCATACTAAACATAAAGGAATCAACTGATCCGCTCACTAAAATGGCAGTCACAGGAACAATACGAAACATAAAGGAACCCAACTAATCCGCTCACTAAAATGGTTGTTAAAGAAACCATACTAAACATAAAGGACCCATAAAACAACATACAGGAACCCAACTGATCCGCTCACTAAAATGGTTGTTAAAGAAACCATACTAAACATAAAGGACCCATAAAACAACATACAGGATCCCAACTGATCCGCTCACTAAAATGGTAGTTAAAGGAACCATACGAAAGGAACCATACGAAACATCACACTAAACAAAAAGGAACCAACTGATCCAAATCTACTTTTTCTTTGTTTTCTTCGGTTTCAACTTCTCCTCCGGTTTCGTCAGGATGCACAGATATCCGCCAATCGCAGGCATCACGCGCCAGGGCTCGCATTCTTTGCTCAACAATGGAAGAAACCTGACGAAAACAAGGATGAGCATACAGGCAGCACCCGTGGTGTTCAAAAAAAAACTTACACTTGCTCAACGAGTTCGTCGAAATGAAAAATCTCACGCTGATAGCAGGCCTGAAGAGTTGCTCGATATTTTTGGATAAAGTAAGCGCCTTCTTCCTCCTCGTCAACGCACAGCGTGATCTTGCCCTTGCAGGAAAAGTCTTTCCGTATTTCTTGGCCCACCTTGTCCAGCTTGGCAAAAAACAGTTCTTGTACTTCCTGCAGCCCTGGAGAACAATATAATCATAATGAAGAACCGACCCCCCCCCACACCCACCACCCTCACCTGGCAGCGGCTGTACGGTCGGCTCCATCTTAGAGCGCAGCAATTCATTCTCGCGTTCTAGCGCGCTCTGCACCGTGCGAAGCGCCTGGCGCAGTGTATCGTTCTCGCGTTCCAGCGCCGTGCGGACCTGCAAAAGGGTAGTCTCGGCCAGCTGCTTGTAATCGCACAGCTCCTGTTGCCAATCGCGCACCGCCTGCTGGGAATTGCGCAGCGCCTGACGCAGCGTCTCGTTTTCGCGGCACACGCTATCGTATTGTTCCTTCGCCAGCATTTCCCGCAAAAGCTCGTCGGCCTGGGACGTGATACGCGCTGCTCGGACATGATCCTGCGACTCGTTCGCGGGCATCGCGTCGGGCGGCGCGTCAGGCTGCACATCAATCAGCAGGTCGTGCGGCGTGGCGGGGCTGCTGGCATCAAGCGGATTGTCCATGGTGGCGGACGTCAGAAGCGGCAGGATTTAAGAATAATTCACTGACGTCATGTAATCAATTTTTAAATGACGTCACGTAAATATCTGACGTAATAAATTTTTGATTGTTCACGCTGCTGCTCACTGTCCTAGTCTATTTTGCCCGTGTACGCTGCTCATTACATCCTCTATGTCTGCGAAACGTCACGGCGCCTCAAAACTGAAGGCTGCTCGCAAACGTGGCGTTTTGCCTGGCCTTGAGCGAGCCTCGGGAAGTACCGCCGCTGTGAAAGTGGATGAACCTGTGGCAAAGATCAGCCGCTTGGAACAGGTGCTCTCGGAAATGTCACCGGAACACGCCAGTGTGGTGGCTGCAGCTTTCATGCACGTCAATGTTGGCATGTTGAACAAATCACCTCTGCCCTCCTCCAAAACGCTCTCAAAGTACACATCTGAGGATTCGAAAAAGGCACTGGCTGCAGTGGAAGCTGCTCGTTTGGAGTGTGCGAAAGTCCGCAATCCGTTTGGCGGTGGGGGGGACTTGAACGCCGTTACGGCTGCTCTGTATCAGGAGGAGGGACGCTTTGTCAAAGTTCTTAAAGAGCTGTATTCTTAAGTGTTGGTATTCTTACGTGCTGGTATTCTTAAGTGTTGGTATGTATTCTTAAGTGTTGGTATTCTATTCTTACTTGTTGGTATTCTTACGTGTTGGTATTCTTACGTGTTGGTATTCTTAAGTGTGGTATTATTAAGTGTTGTTTTTGAATAAATGAATACACTACCGCTCATTGCTACCACTAGTTGTTTAATCGATTACCACTTATGCTACCACCTTTCAATCGTTGCTTCCATCTTTTAATTACCTTTCAATTACCACTCATTGCTATCGATTTGCTATCAATTACCACTCATTGTCATCTGCATTGTCATCTGCCTGCCCGTCGTACAGAATGCAACGCAAAAACTCATCAGGGTTTAGGGTTGTTTTCATCAGCGGTGTGAGCAGCTCCGAAGGACAAGTGTTTATGTGATCTTTCTGCTGCTTTCTCGTTTTTTGCGCTTTCATCGCGATCAGTGAGGAGCGACGCGCCAAATAAGTCTTTAGCTTCTTGGCGGCCCGAACCCTTGCAATTTCCGCATCGCTGGCGGCAACCCGCGCTGCCTCTGCGTCGTCGTACGCATCCTCAAAAGCTTCGTTTTCGAGCCACTCTGTAGTGTCGGATCGGGCGCGCCAGTCCTCTTCGGCTTCGATGATATCCGATTGATAAGCTTCTGCGCACATTGGCTCTGGCTCACAGTCCAGGTCCAACTCGCGCTTCGCGCGAGCGGATCCATGCACTGCTGCCCTCAGCAAAAACTGATTCGCAAGCGCATGGTTTGGCGCCACGCCCCAACCGTGGCGATAGCACACGGAAACAAAGTACTCGGCGCGCGGGCAGTTGGGAATGCCGGCAAAGCCGGCAAATGCTTTCTCAAAACGAGATTCAAGCAAATCATGAGCGGCCAAAATAAATCGAGACAAGCCGTCTCCCCTCCGCGCCGCCTTTTGAACGCGCGCCAAGTCCAGAGTGCAGTCCAGAGCGCTCGCCATGTCTGCGCGTTGCCTGACGTCATATATGCAAGCACCAATTTGTTAACTTGTTGATCATCCATGAACTAAACGTGCAACAACATCATTACAAATCGCCACAACATTTTCATTCATTTTCATGAGGTCAACTTAAAAATCATACATACATTCTTCGCCATCCTGTTGATCCTACATTTCGCCATCCACTTCGCCATCCACTTCTTCTTCATCCACTTCTCGGCAGTCGGATCCACACATATGGCATGTCCCGCCTGCTCGCGTCTTCTTCGCCACGGGTCGAGGCGCCGCTTTGCCGGCCGGCGTCGTCTTGGTTGTCTTGCCGACGGTGTGCCGCGCCTTTGGCATGGTGCCCGACACATCATGCGCCGACGTGTTGCTGGTATGGTCCATGGTGCCCGACACATCATGCGCCGACGTGTTGCTGGTATGGTCTAGCGCTGACGTTTTGCTGGCATGATCAAGCGCACGGCCTAACGCAGCTTGCCACTCGCGCTCGGCTTGTTCGGCGGCGGCTCGCGCCTGGGCAGTCGCTTGGCCATGTGCTGCTATCACTGCCAGCCACGCACGGCGCGCACCAAGCTCGGCAGCCTGAAGCTGCTCAAACGACCTGAAATAAGCAACAAACGCTGGCCACTCTGGAGAACCGGCACGAATTCGCCACTCGTCCCGAGCCTTCTTGACAATGTTGACCAACGTCACGCGTATCATTTCCGCGCTGACCGTCTGGCCCGGCATCAACTCGCAGCCCAACAAATACTGGGCTCCCGCCATACCATGCATGGCTGCCTCAAGAAGGTACTGATTGTACCACCTTATCTCACTCTCAGCCTTGGCGCACAAAGCGAGCATAAAATTGGCGCGTGCGTCGTGCAGCCCCCGTAGGGTGTCGCGCACCGCGTTCAGATCCCCGGCCAAAAACAACTCATATGCCACCAGAAACCGGGACAGAGCATCGCCTCGTGCACTGGCAACCTTTGCATCGCCAAGTTCCTGTGGCGTTAACCCTGCGAGTTGCTGATCGTTTGGCGCTGGCCCGACTGCTGGCGCTGGCCCGACTGTCGGTGCTGGCCCGACTGTTGACGTTGGCCCGTCTGTTGGCGCCGCCATCAGGACTGCTGGTTGCTTAAAGCAAGAATAAAGGTGACTTTTAGAAAATGACGTGATTCTTAGAAAATGACGTGATTCTGTGACGTAATTCTGTGGCGTAATTCTGTGACGTAATTCTGTGACGTGATTCTGTGACGTGATTCTGTGACGTAATTCTGTAATCTATGACGTAATTCTATATAAATATTTATTATACCACCAGACGGGTCTGGGTCATTTACCGCAACTTGTCCCATCCATCTCAACCATGGGCAACATTGAAGTGTGGTTGAAGATTGTGGGGTTTGGCATCCTTCTTTTTGGAGGCATTGCGCTGATCATTCCTGCCGTCCTGGTCATCGACTCGTACAACATCGATTACACCACAACCACATGCTCGTCAAACATCACCAACACGCTTGTGAAAAACACGATTGTTGGCACGTGGTACGCCAGTGCCGACACAGTCGAGGCGACGACGGGCCATCGCATCCGGCTGGTGTTTCCAGCGTACCCCGGCCGGCAAGTGCTGGTCGCTGTGTCTGAGACAGCAGCCAATGCGTGGATCTCGCGCATCTCGGCTGGAAGCCCGACGGCAACATTTACTTGCCTTGTGGCCGAGCAACCGCAGCCAGGCAAGACGGTGACGGGTATCAGCAGCCGGCAGACCGACAGGCTTATTGGCTGGATCATTGCGTTGATATGCAGTGTGATCTGCCTCATTGTCCTGATTGTCCTGTGTTGCTACCTGTGGGATGGTTGCTGCTGCGCAACTGAGAGTCCTCGGTACACGGCACCGTCAGGCAAAGCAAACGTGCACGCGGCAGGCGGCAAAGCGTACCGGTCGTCGGATGCTTGAGACTACACAGAGCAGTGATGCTTCAGTGATGGATGCATGCTTCAGAATTCTTCTTGAGGTGATGATGGAGTGGAACGTTTTTTTAAAACAATAAAAATTACCTTTAAGTCGGATTCCACGTTCGCAAAAACAATAAAAATGTTGGATCCCACGTTCGCGAAAACAACAAAAATTACCTTTAAGTCGGATTCCACGTTCGTGAAAACAATAAAAATGTCGGATCCCACGTTCGCGAAAACAACAAAAATTACCTTTAAGTCGGATTCCACTTTCGCAAAAACAATAAAAATGTTGGATCCCACGTTCGCGAAAACAACAAAAATTACTTTTGAGTCGGATCCCACTTTCGCAAAGTGTTTGCAGCGCCTGTCATGGCACCCATGACCATTCCTTTAATATCGTCTCTGGCAGCTTGTTCGCCGCCTGGGACCGTAATAGCAAGTCTAATAAAGACGGCAATGCAAAACTCACAAAGAAGCGCAACTTGGTTTGAAAAGATTATTCCAAACATGATTGCAACTGCGAACAAAGTCAGCGCGGGCTTGTTCATTAATATAATCACAATGCTTTTGTCTGGCTAATATGAAAAAATTATTTTCTGTACGTCAACACCCACAGTTCAGATGGCAGGTGAAAATAGCGGTGTTTGCGCGCTGCAGCAATAAGTACAAGCACTTTCATTCTGGAATCGCGTGCCTGCAACTCTGAGATGATTGCCACAGTCTTCTGACTAAACAGCATTTCGTTGGTCATGTGCTGCGAAAGTCTTGCAATCGCAACACATCCGTCCAGTCGCAGATAGGTCAACGCCGTCAGACGCCCCAGTGAGTCGGGCAAATCGGTCAGCGCGCTGCAACAGCTGATGTTCAGCTCTCGAAGCGATATCAATTGCCAAAGCGAAGCAGGCAAACACGTCAGCGCAGAGCAACTGTCGGCATGAAGCACACAAAGCGCCGTCATGTGCCCGCCCATCGATTCGGGCAGCTTGGTCAGCCCAGAGCAAGACTGGAGTAAAAGTTTTTTCAACGCACTCAGCTGACCGAGCGACTCGGGCAGATTTCTCAGCGCCACGCAGCGCTTGATATCCAAGATGCACAACGCTGTCAGCTGGCCGAGCGACTCTGGCAGTCTCGTCAATGCGTAGCAGGATCCCAGATTAAGCGTGCAAAGAGCTGCCAACTGTCCAAGTGAGCCGGGCAGGTTTCGCAGTGAACTACAATAGCTCAAATTCAGTCCCGTCAACGACGTGAGCTGTCCCAGCGACTCTGGCAAAGCTGTCAGCGTCCTACAGCCGGCAAGATCAAGCAGCGAAAGCGACATCATGCACCCAAGCGACTCGGGCAGCCTTTCCAGTGCAAAACACCCGGCAAGCTCCAGTGACCACAAGGATGATAGCCGTCCCATAGACTCGGGTAGTGTTTTGAGGTTAGAACACCCATGAAGGTCCAACTGAGCGAGAGACGTCAGGCCACCAAACGACTCAGGTAGGCTTGTCAGCATGCTGCACTGAACGGCATATAGCCTCTGCAGTGCTTGAAGCTTGCCTATCGCCTCGGGCAGTTTCGTCAGAACAAAACAATAACTTACATCCAACACTTTCAGCGCCACAAAAAGGCCAAGCGACTCGGGAAGATCTGGTATCTGGTCCCGAAACCGGCACGTGCTCACATCTAGTATTGTCCGGGCCAGAAGCTCATCAACCGACTTGGGCACTCCTCGGAATTGATGCCGCCTGAGAAGATCTATTAGATCCATGATAAATACAGATGAAGCACAAAAAGAAAACACAGAAAAACATGACGTCATATAATACAAATACTCTCGACGTCCAATCGTCAAAAAAACTCAATAAAAATTAGATTCCAAAGCTCAGCAGGCGGGTGGCGCATATGGCGGCGACGTGAACTCAGGATCAAATACAACAACTTAAGCGGACAGAAGCGTCCGAACAAAAACGCCTTGATGGCCCCAATGCCGCGCTCCACAACGTCCACGGGCGGGAAAGTCGAAACAAGACCTGTACACTGCACAGCTAGGCGATCCGACAGAAAGGTCATTGAATACGGCAGTCTCGTCAACGCGTCACACGAGCAAATATCCAGCACCGCCAGCGCCGCCAGCTGGCCCAGCGACTCAGGCAGCTCCGTTAATGCGTGACATTCAAAGAGATACAGTAAAGACAGCGCCGCCAGCTGACCCAGCGACTCGGGCAGCCCCGTCAATGCGACACAACTGCTGAGATCAAGCGTCGTCAGTGCCGCCAGCTGGCCCAGCGAATCGGGCAGCCCCGTCAACGCACCACAATACCTAAGATTCAGCGTTGTTAGCGCCTCCAGCTGCCCCAGCGACTGGGGAAGCCGCGTCAATGCGCGACAGTCAATAAGATACAGACTAGTCAGCGCCGCTAGCTGGCCCAGTGACTCGGGCAGTCTCGTTAACGTCCAACAATGGCCGAGAATCAGCGTCGTAAGTACCGCCAGATGGCCCAGCAACTCGGGCAGCCCCGTCAACGCTTGACAATGTTTGATACTCAGATTCGTCAGCGCCGTCAGCTGGCCGAGCGACTCAGGCAGCTCCGCCAGCGCGCTGCATCCGCCAAGATTCAGACAAGTCAGCCTGCTAAGGTGGCCCAGCGACTCGGGCAGACGCGCCAACGCGCAACACCAAATGAGATCAAGCGTCATCAGCGCCGCCAGCTGGCCCAGCGACTCGGGCAGCCTCGTTACCGCTCGGCACTCGTGTAAATTTAATAAAGTCAGCCTGCTGAGATGACCCAGCGACTCGGGCAGCCCCGTCAACGCGCGACAATCGCAAAGATTCAGTTTTGGTAGCCCCGCTAGCTTACCGAGCGACTCGGGCAGCCCCGTCAACGCTTTACAATGTTTAATACTCAGATTCGTCAGCGCCGTCAGCTGGCCGAGCGACTCGGGCAGCCTCGTCAACGCGTTACACTCACTGCATTCCAGCGTCGTCAGCGTCGTCAGCTGACTCAGCGACTCTGGTAGTTTCGTCAATGCGACACAATTACTGAGATCCAGCGTCGCCAGCGCCGCCAGCGACTCGGGCAGCACCGTAAGCAAGCGACACTGCGTGAGATCAAGAGTGGTCAGCGCCGAAAGCTGGCCCAGCGATGCAGGCAGCCCTGTCAACATGTAGCATCGGCTCAGGTGCAATTTTGCCAGCGCCACCAGCTGGCCTATCGACTCTGGCAAACTCGTCAATGCCGCGCAATCGTCAAGATTCAGCGTCGTCAGCACCGTTAGCTGGCCCACCGACTTTGGCAGCCCTGTCAGCGCAATGCACCGGCTGAGATTCAGCGTCACCAGCGACGTCAGCAGGCCTACCGACTCGGGCATGGCAGTGAGCATCGACTGACGCACGAACAGCGTGCGCAGTGATGCAGGAATGCTCAGCAGCTCGTGTAAGTCTAGAGATCTTCGTGCTTGCGCTGCTGGTGCTGCCTGCAGGCGCATCAGTGTGGGAGGCTGATCCGAACTGTTTGTTATGTTAAGTATTTTCAATGATGCCAGCTTACACATATCATCCCCAGTCAACTCAAAAGTACCGTTGCCATCTTTGGCCAGGGTCAACATGGCGTTTGAATGATTCATATGATGTCATTTTATTATGTCATTTACTTTTCAAAGACGTGTATGACGTCATTTTATCATGTATTGAAGACGTGTCATTTCTCATCTCATTGGAGAGCATGGACTTTTTTCGCCGCCTGATTGGCGGCTTGTTTCGCAATCCGCAAGCGAGCAATCCGCAAGCGAGCAATTCGGAGTTCAGCAATCCGCAGGCGAGCAATTCGGAGTTCAGCAATCCGCAAGCGAGCAATTCGGAGTTCAGCAATCCGCAGGCAAGCAATTCGGCCGCCCATCCCCCTGTCTTGATCACGCTTGACTGGCTACAGAGCCAATGTGCAAAGAGTGCCACCGAGGTGATGACTACCCTTCTGAACCGCGACGAGATTCGCGGCGCGGTGGTGGGCATGGTTCAGACCCAAGACGGTAACGGTGTTGAGATTACCATGGTGTTTTGCAGCGCGGGCAAGAACACTATGATCCACACCTTCACTGTGCCGTGGAACGAGACATCGGTCTTGCAGCATCTGGATACGGCGGCAGTGACTTTTATCCGGCCGGAACTGATCAAGGGCACGGATGGAAAGCCCTTGTTTCCCAAGGTGGATGTCATGCTTGGGACGTTCACCAAGACCAGGCGTGTTCCTGGCCAACTGGTTGGATACCACCCCACACTGGACCTCACCACTGCTCGCTTCATCACACATCCATATTTCCGATCCGGGGACCACTTTTTGAGCGGCCCTTGCTTTTCCTGCGACTTTTGCCACGCCCGCCCCGAGCTGCCGCCGTCGGAGTTTGTGAGCTACGACGTTCGCGAGGGTGTTGATTTTCATGTCAAGCTCACCTACGGTACAATGGATGGTCCGAGGATCATGCTGGACGTACACGTCCGTTCTTTCAACGCCAGGGACTACACCAGATTTGACAATGTCATTGTGGTGGGTTCGCCTGGACGTGACCTGTGGGGGATGTTTTCCAGTCTATTGGCGCTGAACCAAGACGTCCCGCTGCAAGCTGACCCAAACACTGAGAATTTGCCCTTCTGTCTGTGGACTCGCGAGCGTCAACTGAAAGCTAAGACACCTGAAGGCAAGGCTGATGCCGAAGCCCGACGCAAGGCCGAAACGGAGCGCATCATGCGGGCCTGCCTTGAAAAGGTGAACTGCGGCTTCAAGAAGATTTGAGAATGCCACGGCATCGTTTGTTTCTTATTCGTTCGATTAATCCTTTGTGTGCTGCAAAATGTTTATTTAAGATTGTTTGCATGGAAAAAGAAAGAAAAAAAAGGAGTAACAATACACGTTTAACGAAGTGATAACAACCCAGCCCAGTTAAAATCATTCTCAAAGAAAATGAAGACGTTTGGCGCTCCCTCGGCGTAAGTGATAACAACCCAGCTCAGTCAAAATCATTCACAAAGGAAACTTGAGACGCTCTGCACTTCTTCGGCGTATGTTGGCAAGCTTCCGATCATTTCCGGCCATCTCCAGAATTGCTTTGGCTCTTGCGTCGTGTGACAATTCGTCCCAGAACGCTCGGATAGCCCCCAGCCCCTTTGCAGTGTAAGGCGTGTTGCCCTGCAAAATAACCGAAATCTTTTCCAGCATCTTGCGGCAGGTGGGTCCCTTTGGACCATGCCCGGCAGGTGTTTCCGCCAGGACCTTTGCGTCGTTCTTCTCGATGATTTGCTTTGCAGCACCCTCGTTTGGGTTCTTCGGGCTCACGGACAATGCACGGCGCTCCTGTGGCGTCGACATGGTGATGGATGTGAAGCGAATATGATGGGCTCGACCAATGGCGTGCTATTTATGCATCCTGTTGCGTTAGGTCCGGTCCGGGATTAAGATAAGTCCGCTATGAGTCCGCTCTGAGTCCGGTCCAATCAAAACAATTTAATTTATCATGTTGATTCAGCCAAGATTTATAATAGTATGACTTGGCCACAGAAAAAAAAAAACTA
>Ga0214917_10001530_pt1 | contig 29603 bp, 17 predicted proteins | sample LL_1208_BB_MetaG_FD_177983 | JGI IMG/M metagenome (GOLD analysis project Ga0214917, IMG submission 177983) | Freshwater microbial communities from Lake Lanier, Atlanta, Georgia, United States - LL_1208_BB | ecosystem: Environmental > Aquatic > Freshwater > Lake | place: USA: Georgia | collected... | reverse complement strand
GTTTTCCGTAACATATTTATGGTGATGATGAGTTTAAAATAATTCACATTCTGGTTACATTGGTAAGAAATAATTAACATTTTCTTATTTATAGAATTCCGTTAAATTTTCTCTTAATCATTTGCTTTGCATCGCTTAGTGGTCAATAAAACTACTGGCATTATTTTTTAATTTTAAACCTAAGCAAATGAAGAAATTATGGACATTTAGTCAAAAAGGAATCGCACTTATTGTCCTTACTTTTTCCCTGAGTTTTAGTGTATTTGCAGAAAATGCGCTACAAATCAATGGATTAGTAAAAGATGCGAGTTCAGGAGAGCCTCTTATTGGATGCAGTGTTTCCACAAAAGGAACATCCAGTGGTACTGTTACCGATATGGATGGAAAATTTAGTATTGAGGTAAGCGACGCTACCACTGTTTTAGTGTTCTCTTATATTGGATATAAGACACAAGAAATTACTGTTGGGAATCAAACCAATTTGGTTATTAATCTCGAAATGGATGGCCAGGAACTATCGCAGGTTGTAGTTATTGGTTATGGAACTACCTCAACAAAAGATATCACCGGAGCAGCCAAAACTATAAAATCAGATGATTTTAACAAAGGAATTATTAATTCTCCAGAGCAATTACTTCAAGGTAAAGTAGCGGGTGTAAACGTAGTTGGCGTAAGCGGAGAACCAGGTGCAAGACAAAATATAACTGTCCGCGGACCTGGAGGGGTTAGAACAGGCAGTACTCCTTTATTTGTTGTTGACGGTTTTGCCTTAGACAATTCAGGTACAGGTGGAGCTACGAATCCTCTTACTTTTTTGAATCCAAATGATATTGAATCAATTGACGTATTAAAAGATGCATCTGCCACGGCAATTTACGGAGCAAGAGGTGCCAATGGAGTCATATTAATCACTACAAAAAAAGGTAAGTCTGGTTTCTCAAGTGTCACTTATTCAGGAAGTTTGGGTATTTCTAATTTGACCAGAAAAATTAACGTTTTTTCTGCTGAGGAATACAAAAAGCAAGTTAAAGCCATCGGTGGTACCCTGGAAGATTTTGGTGGCAACACAGACTGGCAGGAAGTCATAATGAGGACAGCTAAAACCCAGAATCATAATCTTTCTTTTAGTGGCGGTAGTGGCAATACCAGTTTTTTTGGATCCATTGGCGTTCAAAATCAAGAAGGTATTATACAGAAAAGTGATTTAGATCAATACGTTGGCAGGGTAAAGATTAATCAAAAATCTTTAAATGGAAGGCTCAATATTGAAATGAACCTCAATGCCAGCCAGGTAAAAGCGAACAGACCTCCAATAGGTACCTTACTCGGAACAGTTTTAGCCATCAATCCAACTTTTGCGGCCTATAACAGTACTGGAGATATCAATGTATTTCAAAGCACTTTTGTAAATCCATTGACATATTTCAACTTAGAAAAGGATATTACAACTACTAACAGAGTTATGGGAAATATTTCTCCTTCCCTGACATTATTTAAAGGATTGGAATATAAATTAAACCTTGGCGTTGACCATTCAACATTTGTTCGGGATATACAATCCCTTGCAGCGACAACACCTCGACAAGATGGTAGATTGGAAACGGAAATCGGAGAAAATGATAATCAGTTGATGGAGAATTATCTAACCTATAAACTGGTAAATAAAAATCTTAATTTAAATCTTCTTGCAGGTCATTCCTATCAAAGAATATTTTTACATGGTAGAAGTTCAAGTATTAATAAGTTCCCTATTTCTAGTATTGAACCGGTTTATAACCCTGGTCTGGGTCAGGATCTTACCATTGCCAATAATAAACCGGGAGGGTATGCCTTAATCAATGAATTACAATCTTTTTTCTCCAGAGCCAACTTACAGTTTAAGGACAAGTATTTATTGACAGCTACGGTGAGAGCGGATGGTTCCTCAAAGTTTGGTGCGAATAACAAATATGGTATATTCCCTTCTTTCTCAGCTGGCTGGAGACTTTCTGAAGAATCATTTTTGAAAAATTCAATTTTCAGTGATTTAAAATTAAGAGCTGGCTGGGGACAAACTGGAAACCAGGAAATTCCCTCAAAGATTACGCAGCCTTTATATACCAACACTGTTTCTGGTACTACAAGCTATCCATTGTCTCTAACGGGTGCCTATCCAGTAGGCATTTCATTTGCCAGACTGGCAAATCCTGATATACAATGGGAAGTTTCAACACAAATAGATTTAGGGGTAGATTTTTCTTTATTCAACGGAGCACTTTCAGGTACTTTTGACTATTTCAATAAAATTTCCAACAATATTCTGTTAGAGGTAATCCCTGCTGACCCAGTTCAACCTGCTACTACTTTTTGGACCAATGTTAAAGACATGACCATTACAAACCAGGGTGTAGAGTTTGAATTGAATTACCAAAAACGTTCAGACAATGGATGGAGTTATGCGTTAGGTGCCAATTTAACCTTAATTGACAACATAGTAGAAAATTCTCCTTATTCTGTTATTCCATCTGGATCTGCTTCTGGTTCAGGACTGACCTCAGCCACTATTAACGGATATCTTAACGGGCAACCTATCGGTACTTTTTTCTTAAAAGACCACATAGGATTTGATGAGAAGGGACAAAGTAAATTCCGTGATGTTAATAATGACGGTATTGTAACCGATGCAGACAGAATTGCTGCAGGAACTGCCCTCCCAAGCCAAATGTTTAACCTGAATGGAGAAATAGGATTTAAGGGTCTTTCTCTATCTGTTAATTTTAACGGTGTTTCAGGAAACAAGATTTATGATAATACAGCAAATGCCAATTTCTACAAACTGAGATTATCCAAAGGGATCAATGTAACGCCGGAGGCAATCCTATATCCGGAAGAGGCCATTACCAATGCTGCCCCTATTTCAACAAGATATTTGAAAGATGGATCCTTTTTCCGCTTAAATAACCTTTCCTTATCTTATGACTTAAATACTTCTAAATTGGGCTTTGATAAATGGATCAGCCAATTCAGGGTATTTGTCACTGGGCAGAATTTAATGTTATGGACCAAATATGATGGTTACGACCCGGAAGTAAATACTGACAGAACCATCAATGGAATTTCTTCCTACGGCATTGATTATTTATCTTATCCAAGAGCCAGAACTATTCTCTTGGGTCTGAATGCATCATTTTAACTTAATTAATTCATAATTATCATGAAAAAGAATATTTTATATGGAATCTCTTTTTTATTGGTGACACTCATCAGCAGTTGCACCAATTTAGAAGAAATAATCCTGGATGAGACTTCAGCAGGAAATCTTACACCAAAACAAGCAGCAGATGGTTTAATTGCCCCTGTATATGCACTTCTACCAACCATTTTTCAACATACGACCTATTTTGCTTTGCAGGAAATAACTACCGATGAAGCTATTCTTCCATATCGTGGAGGTACGGATTGGGGTGATAATGGAATTTACATCGCACTTCACAGACAAACTTATGATCCGAATAACGCAAACGTCAGAAATACCTGGAATCCTTTATTACAATCTATTTCCAGAACAGTTACAGCACTGCAGTCTTTGCCATTGAATACAGATCCGATTGCCAAAGAATACCTGGCTGAAGCAAGAGGAATGAGAGCCTATTTTTCTTTACTAACATTGGATCTTTATGGCCTCGTATTTGTAAAGGACAACCCAGATGCCAGTTCACAGATTTTGAGAGGTGATGCTGCTGTTAAATTTATTGAAAAAGAACTATTAGAGGTTGAACCTCTTTTGGGAACCACTGCAGGTCCAGGAAGATTAACAAAAGGTGCAGTCTGGGGACTTCTTGCTCGTTTGTATTTGAATGCTGCTGTTTATAGAGACATATATGCCTCTACCTTTAATTTTACAGCTTCTGATATGGATAATGTGATAAAATACTGTGATAAAATAATCTCTTCAGGTCAATATGCATTAGCAGCTGAGTATTTTTCCATTTTCGATGATAATAATAACACCAATAAGGAACTCATTTTTGCGGTTGATCAAAGAGGAGATTTAAATGGCCACAATCGTATGGCTTATTTCTCTTTATCAGGTGATATGTTTCCATTGGCTGCCTTCCCAAATGCAAATGGTACAGATGGGCCAGCGATTACCTCTGACTTTTACCAAACATGGGCTAAAGCTTATGCACCGGCGGATCCTAGTGTGGATCCCCGTTTCCACAAACAAAATGTAGGAATATATACCAATCCTGCTGATACTTGTGTAGATGGTGCAACTTACGAAATAAACCGAGGCATACAAAGGGGTCAGCAATATGGTCTGATCAGAAATGTAAGTGGTTTTACAAAATGTGCCAGTGGCAAATTTTTAATAGGACCTTTGGTACATTTAACCAGAAATAAATTTACCCTTCCGGTAAATCATACCGAAAAAGTTGATTTTACCCCTCAGGGCAGTGATTACCCAACTGGATATCGTGTTGAAAAATATCAATTCAGTAGAATTTCAGATTCCGGCAGAAACAAAGGTCAAGCAGATATTGTCATTTTACGTTTAGCTGATATTTATCTTATGAGTGCAGAAGCAAAACTTCGTAAGAACAATGATGCCGCTGGTGCGCTTGCCGACGTAAACCTGGTTCGTGCTTCCCGTACAGCCAGAAAAGCACCACCAGCATTAACCAGCATGAATTTAGATTTACTTTTTCGTGAACGTGGATTTGAATTCTACTGGGAAATGCTTCGTAGAACGGATATGATTCGCTTTGGAAAATATGAAGGTATCTGGACAGAAAAAACGAATACAGATAAAAACAAACGTATTTTCCCTATTCCTCAAACCGCCATCGATGGTGCGTCGAATCTAAAGGATTATCTGAAGCAGAATCCTGGATATTAATCTAAAGTATTCTTAATTGTAAAAAAAGCACGTAAGCATTTAACGCTTACGTGCTTTTTAATGTCCCGCTTAATATATAAAAGAATAGTTTTTTATCCTTTAAATATGCTTAATTCGCTTTAAACACAGGATTTTTTTCATCACCCCCTGATTTCAGATAAGCCACTAAGTCTCTCAACTCTTCTGCATTTAATGAATTAACCAGACCGGGCAACATGGAAGAGACGGTAGAATAATTTTTGGAAAGCACATTTTTCTTAGGAACTTTAACCAGAATATCAGCGACATAAGGATTTTGAGCAATGTAATAATTTTCCTCATCCTCGTTGGTAATTTTACCTACCATGCTTTTACCATTTTTTAGCTGAAACTCTGTTGTTGCGTATTGGTCAGAGATAGTTTTACTTGGAAGGAGAATAGCCTCCATGATATCTTTAGTACTAAATCGAGTACCAATTTGCGTAAGATCGGGTCCAACATTTCCCCCTTCACCTTTAATCGCATGACATCTGATGCAGGTAGTAGCGATATACATTGATTTACCCGTTTTAAAATTCCTGTTTTTTAATTCTGCTGCAAAAAGGGTATCCATATCCTTTAACTGATAGTTTTTACCCGGACCTTTTGGATAATCCGATCTTTCGAGATCATTTCCGGAATCGGTCAATAAATCGCCCCCTGAGAGTTCGTCATAATATTTTCGTTTTCCTCGGCTAACATTTTTCAAGGCAAAATTTCTAGCCTTGTCTATAAAACCGATATAACTGTTTCCACCGCGGTAAGAAAAAGCTTTTCTATACCAGGAAAAATATTTTTCTCTCATCTCCGGTTTCCAGCCCTTTTCAGCTTTTGAGATCATAATGGCAAGGTAGGTCTGTTGAGGTTCGGGCATTTTTTCCAACATTTTGGCGATATCTAAACCATATTGAGGATTTCTCAAAATGAGATCCTCTGAACTCATGGCCAGGTCCTCATTTGGATTTTTTTCCTCCTTTTGATCCATTAAAACCAAGGTTTTGGGTAAAACGGAAGGAGCTTCCAGGAAAACGAGTAATTTACTCAATGCTTTGTTATGATCATTTGTATTAGCAGGGTATTGCGCATCGAATAAGGCGATTAATTTCTTTTTTTGGGAGACACCAGGTTTGCCAAACCGTGCGAAGACCAATTCATATGCCCTTAATACATCTAATTGTTGGGAAGGGGACAGCGCGATGAAATTAATTCCATATAATGCATCAATAATCAATGATTTATCTTCTTTCACAGTTGTTCTGACAAGGCCAATCATAGCATTTGTCAAAGCCACTGGATTTATTTCATTGAGTGCTTTATCTTTCCATGAACTTAAAGGCTGGTGCTCCAAAGCCATTCTTGCAGCATATCGGATATGTCTGTCTGGGTGACTTAAATGAGGCCATACAAATGCTATAGCATCTGCATTGGGCTGACCATGGAAATTTTCAATTTGTCTTCTAAGCTTATTTTCAGGTGTCAACTCTGTCATTGCCCCATCGGAAGTCGATTCGGTTCCTTTATAATAAACTCGGTATAAGTTGGATTCCAGTCTTCGTCCGCCCGTTAAAAAATATAAAGAGCCATCAGGTCCAATCGTTCCATCCGTTAAAGGAAGAGGTGCTGCCGATAAAAATTCTTCTTGAGTAGCAATATAACTTGAACCTTTTGGTTTTAGATGAATGGCATGAATGATACCAAAACTCCAGTCGAATGCCAGTAAGGTTTGTTTATATTTTGTAGGAAATTTAGCCTCTTTTAAATATAGTAAATTGGTAGGAGAGCCTTGCCCGATATTGATAACCGGAGGTAGATTATCAGGAAAAAGGGGAGACCATTTTCCATTGCCTGTCCTCCATCCAAATTCTGAAGCACTTGTTGCATGACAAATACGCGTAGGACGATACCAGGGGAGCCCAAAATCCCATTCCATATCTGCGTCATACACAAATAAATCACCCACATCATTAAAAGCGAGATCAAAAGGATTCCTATAACCCGCAGAGATTAATTCCCATTTTTTGCCTTCAGGATCTACATTTGCGACCCATCCACCAGGTTCCTTTCTATCGTTGGCATGACCTCTCGGATCTTTTATTTCTGGAAAAAGGTTGTCATATTTCCATGTTTTCGGAAGTCGGTAACTATCCATTTCAGGGAGATCTGTATAATTTCCACAAATGACAAAAAGTGATTTTTTATCTGGAGATAACTTGATGCTATGTGGACCATGTTCTCCTTCTCCCACGAGTGTTTTCAAAAGTGTCAGTTTGTCGTACTGGTCATCGCCATCGGTGTCCTGAAGTCTGTAAAAACCGCTTGTTTTAGGCAAATTCTTACTTGACCTGTTATTGACCATTACGTAAAGGCTATTGAAAGCATATAGCAAGCCATGGGCAGCACCAAAATTTAAAGTATCATTTTCAATTTTAATTTTTTCAATTTTATGGGTATCCAGTTTCTCCCCAATACGAGGGATAGTCAAGCGATAAATGCCCCCATATTGATCGGAAGCAAGCATTCGTCCTTTGTCATCAAAGCACATGGAAACCCACGATCCTTTGTTATTTTCCGAGGAACTATATAAATGTTCCGCTGCGAATCCTTCGGGTACTTTAATATTTACAACCTCCGCATCTTCAGAAGTATTTACATATTTAAATACACTATAGGAACTGGCGGCCAATAAAACAAGCGGTAAAAAAAAATACAAACTAAATCTATTAAAATGATACATATTCAGGTTTTAAGGTTCTAAAAAGGTTTTGTATTCACTAAACTACAAATTTTATTATTGAAAATGGAAAAGAATTTTTATAGCTTTTCTTTATTTAACTAATTTCAACGCCTAATTTAAAATAAAATGAAATTGATTGAAATGAAGGCACGTTGTTCGAATCCATCAAAAGTTCGGCATCTGCTACTTCAACAACCCAACATACAGTTTATCGGGGTCGATTCACAAGTTGATACTTACTTTAAGATTCCTTCCGGGCGATTGAAATTAAGGGAAGGAAACATAGAAAACAGTTTGATATACTACGATCGTGAAAATAAAAAGGATGCCAAAAAATCAGATGTAACCTTGTACAAATCGACGGAAATAGCCTCCTTAAAAGCCGTTTTGGTAGCTGCACTACCTATACTTATCGTTGTTGAAAAGAAAAGGGAAATTTATTTCATTGATCATATAAAGTTTCATATAGATACACTGACATCGCTTGGCAGTTTTCTTGAAATAGAGGTCATAGATGCTAATGATGCTATGGATATTAGTGAAATGAGGCAACAATGCGAAAGGTACATGAAATTACTTGATGTTCAAAAGGAAGATCTGATGGAGCATTCCTACAGCGAGATGTTACAAATCTAATTCCTTGAAAGTTATGAAAGATAATCCTGTTTTTTCTGTCTCAGCTGTTGCCAATGCCTTTTTCTGCTTCCCTTCGGAAAATACCATCACTTCTTTGGGAAATGGACATATCAATGATACTTATTTAGCTACTGACAAAAGTTCTGGAGCCAAGGTAGTGTTGCAAAGAATCAATCATCATGTTTTTAAGGAACCCGAAAAAGTAGTTGAAAACCATCTCACCATTTATAACCATTTAATATCACTGCCTTCCCAATTAAAATTACTACAACCCATTGTTTGTCAGTCAGGTGAATATTTATATATTGATGATTCAGGAAATGCGTGGCGAGCTGTAAAGTATATTCCTGACACCTTTGCCATTGAGTCTGCCAGTTCTGCAGATATTATTTATCCTGCGGCAAAAATACTGGGGTTATACCTCCGCGAATTATCTTCCTTATCTGCTGAAAAATTATTTGATACCATTCCGAACTTCCACAATAGCATATTAAGGACCCGTGTCTTTTCTAATTCGGTCAAATGGGGCAAACCAGAAAGGATTAAGGAAGCTAAAAAAGAAATACAATGGGTTAGGGAGCACCAATCCATTTTTATAAAAATCACCCGATTGTCTTTGCCTTTCAGAGCTGTTCACAACGATGCAAAGATTGGGAATATCCTTTTTGATAAAAACAGTGGCCAGGCTTGCGCGGTCATTGACTGGGATACCACCATGGGAGGATCCGTATTAAGTGATTTTGGCGACATGGTCAGAACCATTTCTACCACAACGGCAGAAGATGATCCAAATCTGTCGGAAGTATATGTCGATTACCGTCGATTTGAAGCATTAACCAGCGGATGGTTAGACGGTGTTGGAAGTATATTAACCTCTGTGGAAAGGGAAAATCTACTGTTGGGTGCCCATTGGTTAATTTTGGAACAGTCCATCCGATTTTTAGGAGATTATCTTTTTGGCGACAAATATTATAAGATAAAATATCCCGATCATAATCTCATAAGAGCCAAGAATCAATTGAAACTATTTCAATCTCTGGTTGAACAAGAAAATGAGCTAAAGAAACTTATATTATAAATTTAACCAATAGGTGAATTTAGCTACGAGAGCTCTGTTTTTAGTTTTTCCATTAAAAGTATCGTAATTATTGGTATAAACCAGGAATAAATCTGATACAGGAGCGAAACGCCATTGTAAACGAGCGTTTACATTTAGGTTTTCTACTTGATTGTTATATTGTATAAAGGTAGTTAAGAATAACTTTTTGGTAAAAGTAAAGTCAATTCGAGGTCCTACCAATAATAATTTTGCAGAGGCATAGGGTTCAGGAAGTTTAATATCACTGTAATTGAAAGACATTTCTATAGATCCATAAGGTTGATAACGCCATACTAAACTACCTGAAATACCTGCAATATTTCCATTGAAGTATTGTCCGAAAAACGGTTCTAATCTGTAATTAATAGCCTTTCTCTGATCAGACCATAAAAAAGCGGTGACAAAAGTGTTCCTAAACTGAGAACCCGCAGGGAGGGCTTTAGAACCTGTACGGGAGGGGTCGAATTCATTGAATAAATAAACAAAATTGTTATTGAGTTCAATATTAACAAATCCAGAATTTTTTAATTGGCCATCTAAAACTACTGAAAATTCCTGATCTGTTCTGCCATCCTCAGGTTGCCAGGTTTGTCCACTTCTAAAACCAAAGGAATACTGATTAATGGGTCCATTTTTAGGATAAAAAAATCGGCTTACCTCTCCGTTAAGGGAGAAAAAATTATTCCTTGGCACGAAACCCACAGCGGGCGCATACTCTGATTTTATCCATTTATGCTGGTAAGTAAAATTCCATTTACGGTCCTGATAGACCAAAGTGGTTCCGTGTGCAAAACGATCTGCCATTTTGCCGTCCTTATCGGAATTAAACATTTGGTGATAAAAAGTTCGTCCATTCCATCGATTATCAGAAGAAGCCAAATTATAATCTACGCCGACCACTCTATTAAATCTTTCAGGATCAACAGGTTCAAAAGTAAGGTCAGAATTAAAATTTTCTTTATCAACGAAAATGAAACCAATATTTGAACGAGAGAATAATTTTCGCTGTATGGCACCTACGGTATAATTTGAACCTGCCAGTTTATTTTCAGGATCAGACTGAGTATGCATATTCAACAAACCAACTCGCCAGTTATTGTCTAATTTACCACTTAAGCGTGCTCCATAAAGGATAGGAACCTGAAAATTATTTCCATCCGCATCCTTAGCAATTCCTATCCTCCGTGAGAAAAAAGGATTGCTTCTTTGATCTCCAAATCCAGAAAATAAATCTGCATTTTCTAAAAAAAACTGTCGCCTTTCTGGGAAGAATATTTCAAAACGATCCAGATTGATAACTTGTCTGTCCACTTCAACCTGGCTGAAGTCAGGATTAAAAGTTAAGTCAAGATTTAGCGAAGGTGAAAGACCAATTTTAGCATCTCCTCCAATGCCAAAAGTATTTTTAGTGGGGTCATTCTCCGTAAAATTCTTTGAACTACCACCAGAAACATAAGGAATTACCGTAAAGGCAGAACCTGTTTTTTCAATGGGTTTCTCAAATGCAAGTTTACTCATGAAAGCCAGGCTCATAGGCAGTTGATTTTGAGGAATATGGTTCCAGGTTGACTGCGTATTAGTCTGGGTATCAAAACGATAAGCATTAAAATTCCAGGAAGACGAATTTTCTTTAAATCTCAGTGCTGCAAAAGGAATGACAATTTCTGTTGACCAGTAATTTTCCCCAATGTAAGACTCCCCATTCCATTTATTATCCCAGTTTTCATTAAAATCAGATCTTTCTCTGCCACCGTTAGCAATAACAGCTTCTCTCATAACCCCTAAAGGATTAATACCAAAAACAAATGCATTTGTCCTGTCATTATAAGAATCGAAAACAAAAGTAACATTATCATTTCCACCAGCACGAAAATCGCGTTTCAAAGAAGGAACGATGTATTTGTTTCCCTTAGAGTAGCAAATGGCAGCTACATATAAGTTATATTTATCATAAGTCATATAAATCTCTGTTTGAACAGGATTTTTTATACTGTCTGTAGGAAAAAGTTGCCAGAAATCTTTGGCACCCCTTCCTTTTTTCCAACAGGCTTCCTCCACTTTGCCATCTATAACAGGTTTTTCATTGGTAAAAGAAACCAACATATCAGGTTGAGCTTCATAGGTAATGCCTGGAGTTTGTGATGACAATGTGATTAAAAAAAAGATGGATAATACAAAGGGGAAAAAAATTCTAGGTGTCATAATTATAAATTCAGAAAGTAGTGCGTAAAAATACATCCAAAAAAGGTAATAGTTTAAAAAGTATGTTAATATTCCTAAATAGTATTAATTTTAATCATTTCCTGAAAAAGATGTATTTTTTGAAAAACATGATAAAATGAGAAGCCTGTTTTACATTCTTACCTTTGTTACTTGTATTGTCAATTCTTCCTTTAGTCAGGGAAAGCCTCCTTATTTTTCTGTCACCTACAAGGGGAATAATGAAAAACTGGATGGCAGATTGTTGATCATGCTATCGAAAAATGATAAAGCAGAACCCCGTTTTCAAATTGCTGACGGACCTGAGTCTCAATTGATTTTTGGATTAGACGTTGAGGAATGGGAAGCTGGAAAGCCTGTTATTGCCGATGGTTCAAATGCTTTTGGATATCCTGTAGAAAGTTTATCTGACGTACCTGCCGGAGAATATTTTGTGCAGGTTTTGTTGCACAAATACGAAACATTTAAAAAAGCCGATGGACATACTGTCAAACTTCCAATGGACAGGGGGGAGGGACAACAATGGAATCTGGCTCCTGGAAATTTATATTCCTCTCCTCAAAAAATTAATTTTAACCCCCAGAGTGCAAAAATCATTTCACTTTCATTAGATAAGATTATTCCTCCCATTAAAGAACCTGAAGACACCAAATATGTAAAGCATATTAAGATACGAAGCGAACTGCTTTCTAAGTTCTGGGGAAGGGACATGTACTTGGGTGCCCATGTACTTTTACCTGAAGGCTGGGACACACATCCGCAGGCAAAATACCCATTAGCCATTTACCATGGTCATTTTCCTGCAGACTTTGGAGGTTTCAGGACGACGCCTCCTGATACTACTATTCCATGTGAATTTTCTGCAAGATTTGGCGTTGACTGTTATAACAGAATAGTTCAACAAGAAGCTTATGCATTTTATAAATTGTGGACTGGAGCCAACTTCCCCCGAGTAATTGCTATTGAAATACAGCACGCGAATCCATTTTATGATGATTCTTATGCCGTTAATTCTGAAAATCTTGGACCTTACGGTGATGCGATAACCTATGAATTAATTCCCCATATTGAAAAAAAGTTTCGTGGAATAGGGGAAGGATGGGCACGTTTTACTTATGGAGGATCTACCGGTGGATGGGAAGCGCTTGCCGTTCAGGTAAAATACCCCAAGGAATATAACGGTTGTTATGCCGCTTGTCCTGACCCGATTGATTTCAGGGCAAATACTGTATTTAATTTATACGAAGATAAAAATGCCTATTTCGTCGAATCTGAATTTAAACGAACACCACGACCTGCCCACAGGGACTCCTTGGGACGTATTTCAGCTACCATTCAGGAAACAAATCACAAAGAACTCGCTTTAGGTACTAAAACAAGATCGGGACAACAATGGGATATTTGGGAAGCAGTTTATTCCCCCGTAGGTGAAGATGGCTATCCCAAACGAATCTGGGATAAATATAGCGGTGAGATTTTCCCTGATGTAGCTCAATACTGGAAAGAAAATTATGACTTATCTTACATTTTAAAAAGGGACTGGGCAAAAAATGGAAAAGACTGGAAGGATAAAATATATATTTATTGCGGGGATATGGATAATTTTTATTTAAATAACGCAGTTTATTACACCGAACAAATGCTGGAGGAAACAAAAGAACCCTATTATAATGGTGAAGTTGATTATGGCGACAGGGCGGAACATTGCTGGAATGGTGATCATACTCAGCCAAATTATATTTCACGCCTGCGTTATCATCGTATGTTTATTCCAAAATGGACTGACCGGGTAATTAAATCTGCCCCTAAAGGAGCTGATTTAAAATCATGGCGCTATTAATATGGCAGTATCTCTCTTTGACAATCACGGTAGAATAATCAATTATGCACGAATTGCTGTTACAGATCGATGTAATCTGAGGTGTTTTTACTGTATGCCTGAAGAGGGTATTCAATATATGCCCAAACAAGAATTATTACAATTTGAAGAACTGGAAAGACTTACAAAAATTCTTACCGAACTCGGAATTACAAAACTGAGAATAACAGGCGGGGAACCCTTTGTTCGAAAAGATATTATGAAATTCATAGAAAGTATTCATGCATTACCTCATTTAGAAGAAATTCATATTACAACCAATGGCACCCATAGTGCTGATATCATTCCAGAACTTAAACGACTAGGTATTAAATCAGTCAATTTATCCCTGGATACCTTAAACGCTGCGCGTTTTTTTGAAATTACTCGCAGAGATTTATTTTCGGAGGTTTATCATACCCTGGAATCATTAATTATTCATGATATTCCAACGAAAATCAACGCGGTAGTCATGGCCAATAAAAATATTGACGATCTGATACCCCTTTGTGAACTGACTAAAAACACACCTGTGAGTGTTCGTTTTATTGAAGAAATGCCATTTAATGGAACAGGAAGCCATTATGAACAGTTATATTGGAATCATGTTAACATTTTAGCCTATGTAAAAAATGAATATCCAAACTTATATAAAATGGAAGACCCAAAATACGCTACTTCCAGTAACTATAAAATACCTGGTTATCTTGGGAGTATTGGCATTATTGCTGCTTACAGCCGAACATTTTGCGGAACTTGCAACAGAATAAGAATTACTCCTCAAGGGACTTTAAAGACCTGTCTATATGACCACGGGGTTTTTAACCTAAGAGATTTGATGCGCAATGAGGCGACGGATGAGCAGATTAAAGAGGCACTTCTGGATAGTTTTTCTAACAGAGCAAAAGATGGCTGGGAAGCAGAAAAAAACAGGTTTGACTTTTTCCCCGCCACCGAATCTATGTCAACCATTGGTGGATAAAAGAATGTTATTTTCGTAAGCGTAATATTTAGCTATTAATAATGACGAAAAGTAATAAAGAAAAAAGCCCTGGTTTGGGGAAAATAAAAAAATCAGCCGTAGGATTACCAGCTATTCTATCGACGCTAAATATGGGCCTTTTTGACATAGGTCCTGGGAAGACTACCCGAATTATGCGTAAAATGAATCAATTTGATGGATTCGATTGTCCTGGTTGTGCATGGCCCGATCCTGATGATGAGAGAACCCCCTTTGGTGAATATTGTGAAAATGGTATTAAAGCCATCGCTGCCGAAGCTGATTCCAAGTTGATAAATGAACATTTTTTTAAACAACATGCTATTGAGGAATTAAAGCTTAAAACGGAGATGGAACTCGGTAAGTCAGGACGAATCGCAGAGCCTCTTGTCAAAAGGCCGGGAGAAACACATTATTCCGCTATTTCCTGGGAAGATGCCTTTACCCTCATTGCAAAAAATCTAAATGACCTTTCTTCTCCTGATGAGGCCGTTTTTTATACCTCTGGACGAACAAGTAATGAAGCTGCTTTCATGTATCAGTGGTTCGCAAGAGAATTTGGAACGAATAATTTACCCGATTGCTCTCATTTATGCCACGAATCATCTGCCAAAGCAATGATGAATACCCTTGGCATTTCAAAAGGGAGCGTAACGCTAAGCGATTTTGAAAAGACAGATCTGGTCATTATTCTAGGTCAAAATCCAGGAAGTAATCATCCCAGAATGCTGACTTCCTTAGAAAAATGCAAAAAGAATGGTGGGAAAATCATTAGCATTAATCCTATTCCTGAAGCAGGTCTGACCGCTTTTAAAAACCCTAAGAAACTGTTCAAAGTACTTGGAAAAGGTACTGTATTAAGCGATTTGTTTTTACCTGTGACAATAAATGGCGATATACCTCTGCTAAAGGCCATCCTTCAGCTCCTGTTTTATGAAGAAAGAAAAAGACCTGATGCTGCTTTTGATATTCCCTTTATTTCTGAAAATACGATAGGCTATGAAGCTTTCGCCAATCATTTACTGGAGCAGGATTTTAATACCCTTGCTGATGCATCTGGTGTTGACCGTGCGCTGATAAAACGAGCAGCGGAGATGATTCGCAAAGCAAACAAGATGATTGTATGCTGGTCTATGGGCTTAACCCAACATGAAAATGCCGTAGAAAATATTCAGGAAGTTATTAATCTGCTGCTTGTTAAAGGTTGCTTCGGTAAGGAGGGTTCAGGTCCATGTCCCGTTCGTGGACATAGCAATGTTCAAGGTGACAGAACGATGGGCATAACAGAAGCACCTCAAGCGACATTTTTAAAAAATTTAAAAGAAGCTGCAGGATTTACCCCTCCTGAAAAAGCAGGATTTACGGTTGTCGAGTCCATAAAAGCCATGGAAAGCGGAAAAGTAAAGGTATTTATCAGTTTGGGAGGAAATCTGGCAAGCGCTGCTCCCGATGCTGCATTTACTGCCCGTGCTCTTCAAAAATGCACCTTAACCGTTCAAATTTCAACTAAATTGAATAGAAGTCACCTGGAAACAGGAGAAACAGCCCTTATACTACCCTGTCTCTCCAGGTCAGAAAAGGACATTTCTAACGGTATCCTTCAACTAGTAAGTACAGAAAATGCCATGGGTATCGTCCAGTCCTCTAAAGGCGTATTGCCTCCATGTTCAGCTAAACTTAAAAGTGAACCTGAAATAATAGCAGGGATTGCACGTTACACATTACCTGAATCAAAAACTTTATGGAAGTCCTGGGCTTCAAATTACGATGAAGTTAGGGAAGTAATAGAAAAAGTAATTCCAGGTTTTCAAGACTTTAATACCAGGCTCAGAAAAAAAGGTGGTTTCATTTTACCGAATTCTTTGCGGGAAAATACTTTCCCAACGCCTTCCGGAAAAGCAGTATTTACTATAAACCAGGTGCCGGAGCTGTCTTTATCAAAAGGTTTATTTCGCATGATGACCATTCGAAGCCACGATCAATTTAATACTTCTGTTTATGGCCTTATAGATAGGTACAGGGGCATTAAAAATAACAGGAAAATCGTGATGATGAATAAAAAGGATATGGAAGCCTTAGGGTTAATATCTAAACAAAAAGTAATTCTTGAGAACCCGGTTTCCCCAGAAACACTTTGTTTATCAGGATTTAGTGTTGTTCCATATCCGATTCCAGTGGGTTGTATTGCCACTTATTTTCCAGAGGCCAACGCCCTCATTTCCATCCAACATACCGCAAAAACGAGTCAGACACCTGTTTATAAATCTTCTGTAATTAAGGTTTCTCCCGCTTCATGATTACTGTAACAGATGCTGAAAAGCTTATACTGGCAAACAAACTGCCCTTAGGTTGTGCTGAAGTTTCACTAACCGAAGCATTTGGAAGGGTTTTGGATGAAAATATTGTGGCCGACAGACCCTTTCCACCTTTTAACAGGGTCACAATGGACGGGATTGCCCTAAATTTCAGTGCTTTTTCTTCTGGAATCAGAATATTTCCTGTTGAAAAAACAGTAGCCGCAGGAGATGAGCTATATTCTTTAGTCGATGAAAAGCATTGTGTGGAAGTCATGACAGGTGCCATTTTACCTGATAATACCGATGTAATTGTTCGCTATGAAGATATCTCCCTTTCAGATGGAATGGCAAAAGTTAATATTGACCAGATAGAAAAATTTCAAAATATTCATCTCCTTGGTTCTGATAAATCAGCGGGTGCGATATTGCTGGAAAAAGGGATGTTATTAGGTTCTGTAGCATTAAGCGTTGCTGCTTCTGTAGGAAAATCATCATTAAAGGTTGTTAAATTTCCTAAAACCATGATAATTTCAACAGGAGACGAACTGGTTCCTGTTTCTTCCGTGCCAAAAATGCACCAGATAAGAATTTCAAACAGCTATGCAATTTTCAGTTTTTTGAGAAAATGGGGCCTGGTACCCGATATGATTCATTTACCTGACGATGAGAAATACATTCATAAGAAAATTAAAGAATTACTTGAAAATTATGAACTTATCATCTTGAGTGGCGGCGTTTCATCTGGTAAATTTGATTATATTCCCGACGCCTTAAAAGAAGCCGGGATAAAAACCTATTTCCATAAGGTTTCTCAGCGCCCCGGAAAACCGTTCTTTTTTGGTGGCAATGAGCAAACAAGGATTTTTGCCTTACCTGGAAATCCAGTCTCAACTCTTTTATGTGTTATCCGGTACTTAATACCATGGCTTAAAGAAAGTTTCGGTTTAAAAGAGGTAGCTTCACAGAAAGTTAAACTACTGGAATCCATCGTTTTTAAAACTCCTTTAACCTATTTCGTTCCTGTAAGGCTAACCACTCACCCTGAAACATTCCATTTAGAAGCCACCCCACTTATTGGAAATGGATCGGGAGATTTTACCAATTTGCTGGATGCGGATGGATTTATAGAATTGCCTGAAAGAGAAAATGAATTTCATGCAGGTAACTTTTTCTCTTTCTGGCCAATTAAATGAGTACCCAAAATCTAACCAATATGTCCTTCTCCCATCTTGATGAAAATGACAATCCAAACATGGTCGATGTTAGTAACAAATCAGTTACACAACGAGAGGCTGTCGCCAGGGCAAAAATATTTATACCTTCTGCCGTCATGCCCTTTTTGAAGGAAAATAATTTTACTACTAAAAAAGGAGCCGTTTTTCAAACAGCCATTTTAGCAGGCATCATGGGAGTAAAAAAAACAGCCGATTTAATTCCATTATGTCATATTCTACCTATTGAAAAATGTGATATCCAGATTTATGTTCAGGGCGAAAATGAAATCTGGATAGATTGTAGCGTTAAAGTTTCGGGAAAAACAGGTGTTGAAATGGAAGCATTAACCGGAGCAACGGTTTCTGCACTTACCATTTATGATATGTGTAAAGCTCTTTCTCAGGAGATGGTTATTAAAGAGATATATCTGCTTTCTAAGACGGGTGGAAAATCATCTTATTCATCAAAATAATCATTTCCCTATGTACCCCCTTAATGGTTTGGTTCTTGCTGGAGGTAAAAGCACAAGAATGGGGAAAGATAAAAGTCTCATTTCTTATTTTGGCCTTGAGCACCGTAAGTATTTAGCCAAAATACTGGCTCCCTTTTGTGTAAAAGTGTATATTTCCTGTCGAAATGAACAAATTTCAGAAAATAATTTTGATTTTAATTCCTTAAACGACCAAGTTCCCTCTAAAGGACCTATGAGTGGATTATTATCTGCTTTCTTAACCCATCGCGAAGCTGCCTGGCTCATAGTTCCTTGCGACTTGCCCCTTTTTTCTGTCAAAAATGCAAAACAGCTTATCGATGAAAGAGACAGCAATGCAATGGCTACCGTTTTTAAGTCTCCGAAGAATCACTTTCCGGAACCACTCACTGGGATTTGGGAACCTGCCGCATTTCCTCTGATACAAGAACAATTTAATCTTGGAAATTATAGTCTGATAAATATTTTAAATGATAATCATATTTGTTTAGTAACAGCTCTTGACCCAGATGGATTAACAAATGTGAATACACCAGAGGAAAAAAGGGCATTTTCTTTGGCACACCCTTCTGTGCAATTTTGACAGATATCAATTTTTTTTCTATTGGCCACCAATTGCTTTCTAAAAGAAATATAAGGATTCATAGACCAGATTTCTTTGAAAGAATGCTGGTTTAAATTTCCCATAATATATTTTGCATCTTTATCAAAACAGCAGGGCACGACCAGACCATTCCAGGTAATCACCGACCCATGCCACAATTTCCAACAGCGGTTTTCGAGCTTATTTTTAAGTTCAAAAATACCTGGACGGATTTCTTTATATCTAGAAAAACGATTAATCGTTGGTATTAACGGATTTCCATTTTCAAAGTCATATACCTGCGCTGACTTAAAGAGAACTCCATCTACCTCCATTTCTTTTGCCAGAGATTTGACATCCTCCAATTGATGTTCATTTGGTTTAACCACTAAAAACTGAAAAAAGACTTCAGGGTGACTTACCCCCATCGATTTTCTGGCGGCGATTATATTTTTTGTTCCCTCAAGAACATTAGCCAGTTTGCCTTCTTTACGGTATTGTTCATAAACTTCCTGGGTTGTTCCATCAATAGAAATAATTAATCTGTCCAGTCCTGAAAGCACTGTTTTTTTAGCTACTTCCGGTGACAAAAAATGTGCATTTGTGGAAGTGATGGTAAAAATATTTTTCTCATTGGCATAAGCCACCATTTCTAAAAAATGAGGATTCAGGTATGGTTCCCCCTGAAAATAAAAAATAAGAAAGGACAAATTACTGTATAACTCATCTATGGTTTTTCTAAAAAAATCAATTTTTAAGGTTCCCGTCTCCCTGGTAAACTGTCTGAGTCCGCTTGGACATTCAGGACAACGCAGATTACAGGCAGTGGTAGGTTCTATTGACAATGACACAACACTTCCCCAATGAACAGGCCTTTTTAAGAATAAAGTAAGTTGATAAGAAATCCAGACAGTAAATAGATTTAATGCCTTTTTCAAGGTAAATTTTCGAAGAAAGTGGAATGCAAAATAAATCTTATTCATGCTTTTGAGCCTTAATTTTCGAGAATTGTAAATTCAACTCTTCGATTAAAAGCATGATCTGATTCTTGGCAAACCACCCCATCAATACATCGATTTCTTGGAAGTGACTCTCCATAGCCAAAGACTTTAAGTTGAAATTCTGCAGCACCCTGAAGAATTAAAAACTGTTGAATAGCGGTCGCTCTTCTAAGGGAGAGTGCCTTATTATATTCAGAAGAACCTCTCGCGTCGGTATGGGCAGAAATTTTAATTCTCATGGAGGGATTTGCCTTTAAAGCCTCTGCAAGCTCCATTAATGCTACTTTTTGGTTAGCTGGAACCTTAAAATCATTATATGGATAATAAAGATTATCCAGCGTAAAAGATTTTGGCGTGACCGATATGGGTGGTGAAGGTAAATCCTGAATAACGACAGGTAAAGGAACAGAAAGCAAGGAGTCGAGAATAATAAAAATAGATCGGGGTTCTTGCCCCAGCGTTTGTTTTTCCAATAAAATTTCCTGCGTTCTATAGCCATTTTTTTGGATATTCAGCCATCTGTCTTCATCAAAAAAAGGTTGGAACTGAATAATGCCATTGCTGTTTGAGGTATAAAACTGATCCCATTTATCTACATTCTCTACATTTAAAAAATTTACCTGCACGCCTTCGACAGGAGACCCCATACGCTGGTCAAAAAATTGTAATTGAGGAACAGCAGGTTTATTCTGTAAAAGAATTCCCGTCAGTGGAAACTGACTTTCAAAAGCATAAATATCATCTTTACCTTTTCCACCAGGTCTGTTAGTAGAAAAGAATCCAGTGTTGTAATCCTTCAGGGTAATACCAAAATCGTCTGATGGTGAATTTATGGGTGCACCAAGATTAAGCAAAGCGCCCCATCGATTACTACTAATATCTATCATAAACAAGTCTATGCCTCCTAATCCTTTATGACCATTTGAGGCAAAAAAAAGCACCCCATTTGGGGGCATAAAAGGAAAGCCTTCATTGCCACCCGAATTAATTTCAGGTCCCAAATTTATAGGTTCAGACCAGTTATCCCCTGCCTTTTCTGCAAAATAAATATCGTAACCCCCATAGCCACCAGATTTATTAGAGGCAAAATAAAGTTTTTCGCCATCGGGACTGATAGATGGATGCATATAGGAATCATTTCCCTTATTAAAAGAGAGGATTTTTACACCACTCCAGTTTGTTCCATCAAAAGTAGCTTCATAAATCTGCAGTTGTATTTTCCCCTCATCATCCAGCACTGGAGCCCCATTCAACTGATTGCTACGGGTAAAAAATATTTTATTCCCGTCGGTAGAAAAACTGCAAGGTCCTTCATGCAAGGGTGAATTCAGGTCGATGGAAAAGTTTTTTGATTTGCCCGCAGGTAAGCCTTTTCTTAAATCAATAGCTAATAAATCATAATAGGATTCCCCGGAAACAGGATCAGGTAATCCTACCTTTAACTGAGAGGTCACATAGATCAGTTTACCTTTATAAAGCGTTGGAGAAAACTCCCTTTCCTCAGAATTAATCATGGAAAGGGGGAATATGTTTATTTTATTTTCTTTATCGCCTGGTTGACCAAACGCAGTCATTTCTTCGAAAAGGAGATAGAGCAAAAATGGCAAGAAACAGATGCGTTTTTTCAACATATTAGAAATATTTTTCCGATTTAATAAAAACGGGGCGTAACAGCTTCTGCATTTTCCCCTTTCTTAGAGGCTAAGAAATATCGAATGACAACCTCCGCCGTACCACTGTTATATTTTTGAATCTCTGTAAATGAGGCCTCAAACGCCATTCCAAGGTGTAAATGATCTCCCAGTTGCATACCCGTTGATAAAATAGCTGTTTCACTTCCAATTCTATAGCTGATTCCCCCAGAAATTTTTCTTCTGAAAATAGCTGAAAGATTTATGTCTGCATCAAAGGGTGCATTTGGCAAATACCTCCATAAAGTCTGAGGATTTAACTCCCAGGAATCACCCAGTGGAATAGCAACTCCTGCCATAAAATAGTAATGTTGCGTTTCTTTGGTTATCAACTGACCTTTGTCGGAAAAGTCAATATTTGCCCGTAATAACCTGGGAACAGAAATACCAGCATAAGCCCGTTTAGTTTCGTAATATATTCCTGCACCAAAATTGGGAAGGTACTTAGACTGGAGACCAATAGGTATGGATTCATCTTGTTCTATAGGTTGGGTCCCGGTAACCAATCCGAAATTTTGCTGCATAAACCGAACAGATGTTTGTAAACCCAGGCTTAAAAAACCCCTTGGGACAGGAATCCGATAGGCATAAGAGCCATCTAAACCGGTAATTCGGGTAATGCCGATAGTATGTCGATAAATATTTCCCCCAAGTCCAACACGGTTATTTAAGAGTGGCATGGAAAACAATAGCGACTGCCATTTGGGTGCCCCATTTAAGCCAATCCACTGATTCCTGACTAAACCTGTAATATTAATTCCCGGGCTGCTACCTGTATTTGCCGGATTTATTGCCTGCTTGTAATACATAAATTGAGCAAACGCATCCTCTTGTTGAGCTTTAAGTTGTTGCATTTGTGTAAAAAGCAATCCTGCAAGAAATAAAAATTTAAAGGTAAAGCTATTCATCATTTGATACTTAATAATGGATGATTAAAAAGGAAGATTGTGGTTTTTCACCATCACCAAAGTCCACAACAAAAAAGTAAGTCCCACCTGGCAGTGCAACCTCTGCATATTTTCCTCCCCAATTATTCTGATAAGGTCCTTGGGAGTTAAAAACTACATCTCCTCTCCTGTTATAAATAGTCACTTTATTATTGGGAAATTTATTTCCAAACAAACAAGGAATGGCAAAAACGTCATTGACACCGTCTCCATTTGGTGTAATGATAGAGGGGGCTAAACAGGATTTATCGTCTCCAATTTCTATATAAATTTCACCGGTACTACAGCCACAATCATTATTACAAACCTGATAAAGCAATAATTCATTTCCCTTAAAAAGGGCATTGGGTTTATATTCAAATATTCCCGACGAATTAATTTTTGCCTCACCTCGAAAAGGATTATTTAACAGGTTATAGGTTAATCGTTCATTTTTGTTGGCCGAAATTGAAAGGGGGGAATTTAAAGAAGTATTGAAACCCATTTTAAAAGTATCTCTTTTTAAAAGAGGAGGATTGAGTATGGTAATATTTACTGTATCTCTGGAAAGTTGTCCGCAAAGACCCTCGTCCACTTCCCATATAAAGGCATGAATTCCCCCTGTTAATCCAAAAACAAAGGAATTTGCGGACTCATTATCAGAAAATCTGGCATTTGGCGCTATTGTTTTCCAGCGTGCGGTACTGCCTTCATTCACTGGTTCCGCATCTAATTGGATTTTCCCGTCTTTTAAACAAATAGATTTATCCACCCCTGCGAATGGATTTTTTTGAGAAATGACAACGGATACTTCATCTGAAGAAGTACCACATTCCCCAGTAAGTGTCCAGGTAAAGATATATTTATTGCCCGCCTGCAAACCGGATACCCCAGAATTTCCCTTTTCAGGGGAAAGAATTTTAACTCCTTGTGCTGCCTGAAGGACAGGTTGCGTCCATAAGCCTTTTAGTTGATTTACCTCTTTTGCGTTTAAGGAAAAGGAAGAGGCTTCACAAATTTTTGCATCCGAACCTGCATAAGATTCACTTTGAGGTTTTATACTCACCGTCAGTGTATCTGCTGAAAATTGAGAACAAGCGCCATTTGAAAGAGAGTAAATGAAAGTATATGTTTCACCGGGCCTTAAGCCCTCCACAATTGCTGTGGGTGAATTAACATTTTTGATTTCCACGACCGTATTATCACTGGACCGCCATTGCCTCCAGCTTCCTGTACTCAGAGAAGTTGTTTGTGCTTTAATATTTATGGATGCTGCAGGGCAAACCGAAATGTCATTTTCTACCTCCGCCTTTTCCTTGGGAATAGCCGATATTTTTACCGAAAGGGAAGCACTAGCTTCAGAAGAACATGAGGAATCTTTATTTTTAACAGAAAAAACAATTGATTTTCCAGCATATGGATTTAAATTTTGAATCGAAATAAAAGATTGCTTTCCTGAATCTATCGGATTTCCATCGGCATACCATACATAAGTTGAACCTTCTGTATAATTTGCAGGAGAAATTTTCAATAAAACAGTTGATTGTCTATCAATACAAACGTCATTAATGGGTTCAAGGGTTGGAATCACCTCAGCAGGCAGCACGGTAACGGGAATAATGACGGGTGCTGTTGAACAACCATTTAAGGTCATAATTACAGAATAATTTCCTTCATTTTTGCTTTTTTGAGACTGGGTAATTTCAATACCTGCTTTGTTAGAAGAAAAATTATCAGGGCCAGACCATTTATAAACGGCCCCATCAAACTGACTGGCATTTATCCGAATCGTTGATCCGGCACAAACCGGAGAATTATGGGAAACACTAAGTGTAGGTAATGGTTTTACCCCTATATTAGAAACTGATGAGATCTCAGAATAACAACCATTATTACGGATCATAACCTGATAATTACCAGCATCAGAGAAGGCTAGTTTCTCGATGACCAGTTCAGGCTGAAAAGTTTCTACCTTGCGTCCATCAGGTAAATGCCATTGATAAATGGTATTCCCGGTGCCAGAAAATGGCGAAGTACTTAAAATAAATTTATTGTTCAGACATCCATTTAAACCTAAATCTTTGCTTACAGGTGCTGTTGGTTTTGGAGGTCTCTCACCAACGTTTATCTGATAGGTCCCTATTTTCGACTGACAATTATTAGCTGCTTTTACATATAATTGATAAATGCCATTTGCTGCAGCACCTAATCCAGAAAGATTAACCTGGTTATTCCTGCCAACAAAACCATTTGGACCTGTCCAAAAGTAGGTATAAGTACCATTATCAAGAGGTAGCAAATTAGGTTTTAAAATCAAGGCAGAATTATTTCCTGAACAAGCATCACCCGTCACATCAAAGGAAGTAATCAAGACAGACTGTTTGACAAAAAGCTCAGTAACAGCTTCTCCCTGACAACCTTTCTGGGTTACAAACTGGACGGTATATTTCCCACTTTGCTCTAATTGAATACTATCTATTAAAACATTAGATCCCGTTCGTTGAAAATTCAGCGGACCTTTCCATTGATAAGTTCCATTTGACTGTGGGGAAGAAACAGATAACCTGACAGGGGAACCCACACAAACTTCCTGAGCTGGCAATACCACCTGCGGTTTTTCAAATGCATTTACTGTGATAGGAACAAAATCGGAAAAAACGTCAGGGCAAGATAAATAGGATGCTTTTAATCGCCAGTCCCCAGAGTAAAGAGTACTTGCATTAGGAATACTCAGAGTGGGCGTTGACATTTTTACCTCTGTGCGGTCTGGCCTTATCCAGGTGTATTGGCCTGGAAAAGAAGTACTTTGCAGGAACAAAGTATCTCCCGCGCAGATGGGACTATTGCTGATTACAGAAGGTTTTTCTGGAACTTCTGAGACAGCAACTTTAATTGACACTTCTGAGGTTGAACATCCCGTTCTTGAAACAGCTAATTTATAATTTCCTCCATTTTTCAATGTTACGTTTGTCAAAGCGGGAGGAATTCTAAGCGTAGAGTTAAATCCTTCAGGACCTGTCCAGAGGTATGATATTCCTTCTCCTTGCACATCGGTGCCAAGATTTAAGGTACCTCCAACACATAATTGTAAAGAATCTTGCAATGCTTTTGCTGTTGGCTGAGCATAAACCTTTATATTCCTGGCAACTGAAGGCTCTGAAAAACAACCGCTGTTTTCCACCATTAAGTAATATGAAAGCGTTGTTTCTTGATTCTGAACGATATTGTAAAGAGGTAAATCGGTGATTGCCTGCAAGTTTCCTGTAGGGTAAGACCCTTTATACCAATGGTATTTGATATTTGTTCCTATAGGATTTGCCCCTGAACGCATACTTATCGTCGAACCAACACAGTAAATCTGTGCGCCTTGTATAATAGCTCGTGAAGGTAAATCTGCTATGAAGACATTAACCGTGCCACTCGATTTACATCCCATTGTCCCTATTACTTCGACGGTATAGTTCCCGCTATGTATGCCCCGGCTAAATGGAATTTTAGGATTTTGTATCGTTGAAGTGAAGCCGTTGGGTCCCGTCCATCTGTATTGAAATACATTTCCCAATGCCTGAGAAGGTGGATTAGCAAAAAGGAAAAGCGTATCACCCCCGCATATATTTACCCTGTAATCGGGTTTGGGTGCCTCTTTCTGAACCTTCACTAGGGTATTACAGGAGTTTTTATTTCCAGCCTGATCAAAAACCGTTAATATTAATGGGACATCTCCATTGGTTTGCTCACAGGTTAATCGACTGATATTTAGTTCCTTTCTGACAATCGGACAATTATCAGAAAGGCTTAAAATGACTTCATCAGCTGTAACCACCGGAAAAGAAATATCGCCAGGACTATATTTTTTTACAACGGACTGACATTGGATAACAGGAAACTGGTCATCAATTGTTGTGATATTAAACGTACAGGTATCAGCATTTCCATTGGCATCCTGCATGACATAATAAACCTGTGAAATTCCTGGATTTAATTGTACCACCGGAACTGGTCTATCCAGATCAAAAATAGTATTTGGATAAGTAGTTACTCCTTTTATATAAAAATAAGGATTCAATCTGTTTATGCTTAAAGTGGCAGTAAAGAAAGATTTATTATCGAATTTTGTAAAAATATCAACACTGTCACATGGGAAAATCTGCCCCACAGGCTCAATGGAAAATGAAACTTTCCCATCGGAAAGCCAGTTCTGAACAACTTGAGGAGCCATCTTAAATGATAAATTTCTCCTGATGTTACAACCAGCAGCATGAAAAGGAATTGTCCCGATTAACTCATTTCTTTCGCCCCTGATATTTAATCTAACCGACGGATTGGACATATTAAGTCTGAAATCAAATGAAATCGTTGCACTATCCTGTGTAGCAGTGGGAACCTCATTAAAAGCAACGGAAAAAGGGAGAAGCACATTACTAAAAATCACCTTGGCATAACTACTGTCCAGCGCATTATTTTGCTGATAAAGGTGGGTTTGATTGCAATTGTCTGTTGAAATGGTTGGTCGGGGTAATGGAACGGGGGCAATACATTCGCCCGTTGGTACAACAGCAGATTTATCCCCGCTACAACTAATTTCAGGCGCATAAAAATCTTTAACTTGAACAAACCAAATACAGGAAGATATATTTCCTTCACAGTCTGTTATGAGATAAGTTATTTTATGAAATCCTGATGGCAATAAAACATCTTTTGCTACCGGATTACCCCATCGCAAAGTGTTACCTTCATTTATTTTAAGAAATACTGATCCTGAAGGACATAAACCCTGGGTTAAGGGATATGGTAAAGAAACTGTTGCTGAACAGGAACTATTATAGACTTTGATTTCTCTGTCAGAAGGGCATAAAACCCTTAGAGCAGAAGTATTTGTTATGGTTATTTTTTGTGTATAAACGGAGGTAGAAAAGCAACTGCCTTTTGCGGTCCACTTCCGGAAAATAAAATAAGAAGTCGTACAATTCGTTGATAAGGAACCTACAATGCTATCCTGGTAGCTTAAAGAAACCGATTCGCAACTTTCGAGTAGTTCAGGTCTTCCAGTAGCTGACGGATGAGTAGAAGAACCGCATGAAATGGTTACATCGGGTGCTTTTTTAAGAAAAAGCGAACTTTGAAGGGGTGCTACAAGAATGACTAATCTGTAGGTTGTCTGTCTGTTGCATTTATCCCGAGCCGTCCAGGTACTAATTATTTTACTTGAATAGGAACATAATGAATCCTTGGTTATGGCTTCGTCGTAAGTAACAGATGCCAGTTGACAGGATTCAAAAGATACGGAATTTCTGTCAGGCAGTTCGTCGGTACAAGTCAGACGCAAGGTATCGGGAAAAGGGGACACGATAACCGGGGGTAAGAGATTTTTCCTGATAAATAAAAACACATTCTTTCCAGTTTGCCTGCCCTGTGCATCAAAATAGGTAAAAGTATGTCTGATGGTGTCCTCGCAGGTCTGCATGTAAGGATATCCATCTGGCAGGGGTATGACTGAAACGGAACCACCTGCCTGTACAACTGGGACTTTATATTTAATACTTAAATTGTCCAGCCATTTTAAATAAGTTGCCTCCCCTACAGAACAATTTACAACTAAGGTATCACCTATAGCCGCTTTACATTCAAAACTGAATAGTAGTTGAAAGAGGATAATCAAGGCAGGAATTCCTTTAACGAGGGAAGACCCGAACAATAAAATTGATCGGCTCATGGGCAAATTGGTTTTTGGAATGGTCTTTATGGAACCACTTAAAATTCAGAAAATCAGGTACAAATTAACCTAAATTTTTCAACAATGCCAATGAAAAAAATGCCTGAATTGCGATCTGTTAAATAATAAGTTCATCAGGAACATCTCCGGCCACTTCCACTCCTGCCATTTCAGCAGTATCCTGAAACAAACATTTATCTCCTTGAAAGAAAGACACTTGTAAAATTCCTTGTAAACTTTCATTTACTTTTCCGGTCATTTCTCCTTTGACCGGACTTTTTAATTCCCCCGCTCCAGACTCATGTTTCGCCTGAATTTCTAAGCGATATACTTTATCACTCAGCGTAATGTGAATAGATTGTCCAACAATTTTTGTCTTTAATTTTGCCCCAGTATAGGTAGTAAACCGATACAATTTTCCTTCAAAATACCATCCGCCGAGGAAGCCATTAAAGTGATTTCCCAGGAAAGGAATCCTTGCAACTGACACCATGACCGAAGCCATTTTATTTTTAGAAAAATGATTGCTCTGCAACCATATCCACCAGGAAGGGAAAGATTTACCCCAGTCTTTCTCCATATACCCCCTTCCTTCATCGAAAGAAATATCTTCATTTTTATCTGTTCTATGAATAAATCCAGTTAAATCATGGTCCATACTTATAACCCCATGATAACACTCCATTAAAGGAACAAAACTGTACCAGCCCATGACCCCTGGAGAAAAAAAGGAAGATGGCCAGTTAACCCGATTTTTAAACTGAATATGACCTTTTATGATTGGCAGGTCAAGCATTACCTCATCTTTACTAAAAAAATTATTTCCCAGTTTCAATGAAAAATCATAAGCATCTGGTTTAAAATCAGAGACTGGAAATTTATAATAGTAACTTTTTTTTGCTATACCATCTAAAACCTGAATAAAGGCGTGATTTTCACCATTTTCTCCTAAACTTATTCCTGGAATAACAGCAAAAGCATGAGAACGCGTTGAATCAATCATTTTTACATACCACCCTTCAAAATACGAAGAAGATTTACCCCAGCCATGGTACATTTCCGGCCGCCAAAGCGCCCTTATTCTTTTTTGAATATTCATATGTTATTAGATTTATAAAAAGCCGCCGAAATATTTCGGACGGCTTTTAGCAGTTAATGCAATATAAATCTATTATGCATACATTGCTTTATTCTGAGTCGTTTTTAATTTTAAGGAAGTTAGGGCTTCAAAGTTGTAACCCAA
>Ga0214917_10001529_pt1 | contig 29604 bp, 25 predicted proteins | sample LL_1208_BB_MetaG_FD_177983 | JGI IMG/M metagenome (GOLD analysis project Ga0214917, IMG submission 177983) | Freshwater microbial communities from Lake Lanier, Atlanta, Georgia, United States - LL_1208_BB | ecosystem: Environmental > Aquatic > Freshwater > Lake | place: USA: Georgia | collected... | reverse complement strand
GCCAAGCGGGACCTCGCCGCCGCCACCGGTGCGAGCCTGGTCGACATGGAGACCTACGCCGTGGCGGCGGCGGCGGCCGCCGCCGGCCTGCCCTGCGGTTCGATCCGCGTGATCTCCGACGATGCGACGCACGACCTGCCGCGGGAGGTCGCGACGCTCGTGCAGCCCCAGTCGGGCATGCGACGGCTGGGTGCGGCGCTCGGCGCCATCGGCCGCCGGCCACGGGCCGCCCTCGACATGTGGCAACTCTGGGAACACGCCGTGATCGACGGTCGCACGCTCGCCACCGCGATCGAACGGTTCGTCGACCGCATCCACGATCGACCGGCGCCCGACGAGCGAACGGGCGGGCATCGCACGGGCGGCCGCTAGCGGCCGCCCGTGAGCAGCCTGACGCAGGGGTTCCTGGCGAGGTCGGCCGTGAGCGGATCGACCGGCCTGCCCAGGTGCCTTCCCGCCGCGATGGCGGCGAGCCGACCGCTGCGCACGGCGCCCTCCATGGTCGAGGGCCAGCCCGTGGCCGTCCAATCGCCCGCCAGGAAGACGTTCGGCGCGGCCGTCGTGGCCGCGGGCCGCACGGCATCGACCCCCGGCCGCACCGACAGCACGGCGGTCGGATCGGTGACCACCCGCGCATCGAGCAGCCTGGCGTCACGCACGCCGGGAAACGTGTCGCGGAGTTCCGCGACCACGGCGGCGAGGATGGCCTCGCGGTCGCCGCCGAGCAGGCCGCGGGAGGCGCTGATCACCACCTGGCAATAGCCGGGCGGCCGGCCCTCGGCCGCATCGGGACGGAACACCCACTGCGAGACCCGGCCCACGAGCACCGCGTGCGGCAGGTCGATGCCGTCCCGATCGAACCAGAGGTGCACCGCCGTGATCGGCGAGCCGGCGAACCGCGCGTCGACGGCCGGGACGAGGTCGGGAACGATCCGCGCCGCCTGCCGCCACGGCACCGCGACGATCACGGCGTCGCACGCCGTCCGGCCGTCGCCATGGACCACCGCCGTGGCCCGACCAAGGGCGTCGCGCTCGATCGCCGTCGCCCCCCGGCCCGCCTCCACCGTCACGCCGCGGCCCGCCAGCCAGGCCACGAGCCGCTCGCCGAACAGCGCTCCGAGCGGTTCCAGCGGCACGAACATGTCGGCGGCATCGCGATGGGCGAGGAAGGCATCGACCGCCACCTTGCGCGCCGCGGCGACGCTCACGAGATCGATCGATTCCCCCAGCGCGCTTTCCAGCACGGGCTGCCAGAACAGCCTGATCACCCGGTCGGGCTGTCCCGCCGCCACGAGCCACGCCCCCGCCGTGTCCTGCCCGGCACCGGCGGACCGCTCCCGATGCCGCGCGAGCTTCAGCATGCCGATCGCGACCGCGAGCCGCTCCCGCCAGGAGAAGTGCCGCATGCCGACGAGCAACGGGGCCAGATGCAGCGGTGCCGGAAGCAGCCGGGACGGCGTGCACGCGGCCCGATCCCCGTCGGGACCGATGAACCAGAGCGTGCGATCCCGCCGCAGCGCATCGGCCAGCCCAGCCCGCCGGCAGAGGTCGAGGAAGTTCGTGCAGCAGCCCATCGCGACGTGCTGGCAGGCATCGACGAGGCCGCCGGCCACGGGGTCCTCGAACGATGCCGCCCGGCCGCCGGCCCGGCGCCGCGCCTCGAGCAGCGTCACCCGCACGTCCGGTGCCGCGATCGCGGCCGCCGCGGCGAGGCCGGCCAGACCGCCGCCGACCACGACCACGTGCGGCCCCGCGGGCCGCTCGACGACACCGGGCGGACGTCCGCTCATGGGACTCGCCCCCCTGCCACGGCGGACCGGCGGCGACCGGCGTCACGCGGTGGCCGCGGCCCCAGCACCACCGTCGCCAGCGTCGCGGCGATCAACGGCCCGCGGCCGGGCCGCACCCGCTCCGTGAAGATCCGCGCGCCCGCCGCACGCACCGCCGCGAACAGTTCGCCATACACGCCGTACATCGCGCGAAACACGATCCGGCCGTCGGTCGAGAGCAGCCGGTCGAGCGCGGCGGCCCGCCGGTAGCAGTCCGCGGCCCGGGCGACACCGAGCACCGCCAGCCGCTCGAACTCCGGCCCGATCCGGCCGCCGCGCAGATCGTCCAGGGAGCAACCGGCCGAGCGAAAGTCGTCCCGCGGCAGGTAGACGCGGTCCCGGGAGAGGTCCTCGGGGACGTCCCGGAGAATGTTGGTGAGTTGGAAGGCGAGGCCGCAGGCATGCGCCGCGGGCAGGGCCTCCGCCGGGGAGCGAAAGCCCCAGATGTGGATGGCGGCCAGTCCGACCGCACTCGCGACGCGACGGCAGTAGTGCTCCAGGTCCGGAAACGTGTCGTAGGTGCCGTGGTCGAGATCCATCCGCACGCCGTCGAGGATGTCGTGCAGGTAGTTGACGGGCACGGCGAAGCGACGCACGGTATCGACGACGGCCCTGATCACCGGATCGGCCGACGCCCCGCCCGCGAGCGCCCCGCGGAGATCGGCACCGAAGGCATCGAGGAGGCCGCGGGCCCCGCCGGGATCGGCCGCGTCGTCGACGATGTCGTCGGCACGCCGGCAGAACGCGTACAACGCCGTCGTGCCCCGTCGCTTGGCCGCGGGCAGCAGCCGGATCGGCAGCGTGAAGCTGGAGCCGCTCCGGTGCAACACGTCGGCACAGGCCTCGTGGTCGGCCATGGACGCGGTCATGGCCGGTCACCGGCGGCGCGGTGCGGCAGCCCCTGCAGCCGCCACCACGCCCGTGCGGCCAGCCGCAGCTTCGTCCATCGCCCCACGGTCGGCCGCCGCACGAGCGTGTCGCCGCCGGCCCGTTCGATCGCGTCGGCCAGGGCCCGTCCGCCCGCGAGGAACATGCCGATCGCGGGACGGAGCACCGACGGCGCGAGCCGCTCGAGCGCCGCGCCCGCGTCGAAGCACGTCCGGGCCCATGCCACCTCCGCCCGCACGAGCGACCCGAGCGCCGCCGGGGCCGCGGCGGCATCGAGCATCGCTTCCGTCACGCCGTGCCGACGCATGTCGTCGAGCGGGAGATAGACGCGGCCCGCCAGCCGGTCCCGCCGCAGGTCCTGCCAGAAGTTGACGAGCTGCAGGCCGGTGCAGATGGCGTCGGACATGGCGACGAGCGCCGCGTCGCGGCAGCCCTCGAGCGCCAGCACGATCCGCCCCACGGGAGCGGCGGAACGCCGGCAGTAGGCGACGAGCGCCTCGCGGTCGGCGTACCGCACCACGATGCCGGCGGCATCGAACCGCCGATCCTCCTCGAAGGCGTCGAGCAGGTGGGCGAACGGCTCGATCGCGAGACCGGTGCGGCGGGCCGTGTCGGCGAGCGCCACGAAGACCGGATGCGTGGGTCGCCCCGCGAAGCACTCTTCCAGGCCGCGCCGCCAGGCCGCCAGGTCGCGGCCGGCCTGCTCCGGGCTCGCGGCCTCGTCGGCCAGGTCGTCGCTCCACCGCGCGAAGGCGTAGACGTTGGCGAGGTGCTGCCGCAGCCGAGGGGGCACGAGCCGGGTGGCGACGGTGAAGTTCTCGTAGTGGCGGTGCGCGACCTGGCGGCAGAAGGCTTCGGCGGACGCCAGGTCGGCCGCGCCTGGCACCGTCGCGAGCTCCCAGGCTGTCGGGTCGCGCCGGGCGGGCTGCGCGGGCTGGACGGTCATCGACGCCACCGTCTGCATGCGGTGTTTCCGGAGGGACTGCGTTCTTCACTGGCAGGGCCGAAACGACACCACTACGATAGCGTGTCAGAGGGTTTTTCTCCCGCACCGCGACGCCCGGAAGCCCGCCATGAAGATCCTGCTCGCCAGCCCGCGTGGTTTCTGTGCCGGCGTGAACATGGCGATCGACACGCTCGAAACCGCCATCCGGCTCTACGGGACGCCGATCTACGTCTTCCACGAGATCGTCCACAACAAGCACGTGGTGGACCGTTTCGTCCGCGAGGGGGCGGTGTTCGTCGACGCGGTCGAGGAGGTGCCGGAAGGAGGCGTGCTGCTCTTCTCCGCCCACGGCGTGGCACCGGAGGTCCGCCGCGTCGCGGGCGAGCGACGGCTGCGGGCCATCGACGCGACCTGTCCGCTGGTGACGAAGGTCCACCTGGAGGCGGTCAAGTACGCCAAGGCCGGCTACCACATCATGCTCATCGGCCACGAGGGGCATGACGAGGTGATCGGCACGATGGGGCAGGCTCCCGACGCCTTCACGCTCGTGGAGACGGCCGACGAGGTCGACGGGCTGCCGTTCGGCCCGGACGATCGGCTGGCCTACCTCACGCAGACCACCCTGTCGGTCGATGACGCCTCGCGGATCATCCAGCGACTGAAAGAGCGGTTCCCGCAGATCGTGGGCCCGCCGAAGGACGACATCTGCTACGCCACGCAGAACCGCCAGGAGGCGGTCCGGCTGCTCTCCGACGGGGCCGATCACGTGCTCGTGCTGGGCAGCCAGAACAGTTCCAACAGCCAGCGGCTCGCCGAACTGGCCCGCGAGCGGGGCATCACCGCGCATCTCATCGATGGCGCCAACGAGATCGACCCGTCATGGTTCTCCGGCGGGGAGACGGTGGTGATCACCGCCGGTGCCAGTGCCCCGGAGAGCGTCGTGCAGGACTGCGTGGCATGGCTCAAGAGTCGCTTCGGGGCCACGGTGGAGGAGCGGACGATCCGGCAGGAGGATGTCTACTTCCCGCTGCCGAAGGAACTCCGCGCCGCCGCCGCGGCGGTTCAACTCCCGATGGCGTGAGGGTTCACACGCCGCGATCCCGAGCCCCGCGACACGAAGCCGCGGGCACGGAGGCAGTACCAGATCGCGGTTGTGATCGCAGTGACGCAGTACGCTCCCAACTTCGCCCGCTGCGCCCTGACTCTGGCCTCGAGATCGGCTTGTCGTCGTGCCTTCCTCTCGTCGTGCGTTTTCTGCAGCGACTCGCACCGCCGGAAAGCAGCCTGCCGAAGATCCTGGTCGTCGCTCTCGACAGCCCGCATCACGGCCTCACGAGCGGCAGCGCATTCTTTCTGTTCCTCCAGGATCTGATGCACGTTCAGATCGTCGCCCCACGGCGGCGGTTCGGGGCTGATGGCCAACCCTCCGGCGTAAAGGCCCGTGCCGAGGAAAAAGACAGCGCACAGCCACGCCGGCGGGGCGGGAATCGCGCGGTGCTTCGTGAGGACGTGCCAGAGTGTCACGAACGCCCCTTTCGTGGCTTGCACGACCGTCACCGCCAAGTCCATCCCAAGTCGCGGTTCGCCGCCTGTCGGGCGGCAGGATGCCGATGTGCTCTACCATACGTTGGCCGCCCGGAGGGCGGCCTCAACGCCAGCGGCCGGAGGCCGCCAAGCGAATGGCTCACGACAGGCTTCCGCCTGTCGGGCGGCAGGATGCCGATGTACTCTACCATACGTTGGCCGCCCGGAGGGCGGCCTCAACGCCAGCGGCCGGAGGCCGCCAAGCGAATGGCTCACGACAGGCTTCCGCCTGTCGGGCGGCAGGATGCCGATGTGCTCTACCATACGTTGGCCGCCCGGAGGGCGGCCCCAACGCCAGCGGCCGGAGGCCGCCAAGCGAAAATCGGCAGGATGCCGATTTTCGCTTGAAGTCAGTGCGTCAGCTTCTTGTGCCGGAAACGGTGCGGCTCGTCGGCCTCCAGCCCCAGCCGCTCACGGCGGCCGCGCTCGTAGACCTCGAAGTTGCCCTCGCAGACGTGCACGTAGCCATCCCCCTCGAAGGCGATGATGTGCGTGGCGAGCCGGTCGAGAAACCACCGGTCGTGCGTGATCACCACGACGGAGCCCGCGAAGCTGGAGATCCCCTCCTCCAGGGATCGCAGCGTGTCGACGTCGAGGTCGTTGGTCGGCTCGTCGAGCAGCAGCAGGTTCGCCCCGCCGCGCAGCAGCTTCGCCAGGTGCACCCGGTTGCGTTCGCCGCCGGACAGCGTGCCCACCTTCTTCTGCTGGTCGGGCCCCATGAAGTTGAACTTGGCCACGTAGCTGCGGGCGTTCACCGTCCGCTTGCCGAGTTCGATCGTGTCGTGGCCGCCCGAGATCTCCTCGAACACCGTCTTGTCGGGATCGAGCGCGTCGCGGCTCTGGTCCACATAGCCGATGTCCACCGTGTGGCCGGTCTTGATCGTGCCGGCGTCGGGCTTCTCCTGCCCGACGAGCATGCGGAAGAGCGTGGTCTTGCCGGCGCCGTTGGGCCCGATGATGCCCACGATCCCGCCGGGCGGCAGGCGGAACGAGAGGTTCTCGAACAGCACCTTGTCGCCGAACGCCTTGGCGATGCCCTCCGCCTCGATGACCAGATCGCCGAGCGGCCGGCTGGCGGGGATGAAGATCTCGATCTCCGTGTCGCGCACGGCGGCCTGCTCGGCGGCCAGTTTCTCGTACGACGCCACGCGGGCCTTGCTCTTCGCCTGCCGCGCCTTGGGCGACATGCGGATCCACTCCAGCTCCTTGTCGAGCGTCTTCTGCCGGGCCGAGGCCTGCTTCTCCTCGAGCTCCAGCCGCGCCTTCTTCTGCTGTAGCCACGACGAGTAGTTGCCCTCGAAGGGGATGCCGCGGCCGTGATCGACCTCCAGGATCCACTTGGCCACGTTGTCGAGGAAGTAGCGATCGTGGGTGACCGCCACCACGGTGCCGGTGTACTCGGCGAGGTGCCGCTCCAGCCAGTCCACGCTCTCGGCGTCGAGATGGTTGGTGGGCTCGTCGAGCAGCAGCAGGTCGGGCTTCTCGAGCAGCAGCTTGCACAGCGCCACCCGGCGCCGCTCGCCGCCCGACAGGTTCGCCACCCCCCAGTCGCCGGGCGGCAGGTTCATCGCGTCCATCGCGATTTCCACCTGGCGGTCGAGGTCCCAGAGGTTCTTCACGTCGATCTCGTCCTGCACCGTCGCCTGTTCGGCGAGCAGCTTCTCCATCTCGGCATCGTCGAGCGGCTCTCCCAGGCGGGCGTTGATCTCCTCGAAGCGACGCAGCACGGCCCGGGAATGATCGACCGCATCCATCACGTTCTCGAACACGGTCTTCGCCGGATCGAGCTGCGGCTCCTGCCTCAGGTAGCCGACGGTGTAGCCGTCGGCGAGGCGGGCCTCGCCGTCGTACTCCCGGTCGATGCCCGCCATGATCTTCATGAGCGTGCTCTTGCCGGCACCGTTGCGGCCCAGCAGGCCGATCTTCGCGCCCGGGTAGAAGGCGAGGTTGATGTTCTTGAGCAGCTCGCGCTGGCCGAACTTCTTGGTGAGGTCGGTGATCTGGAAGATGAAGGCGGGACCCATCGGGAGGCGGCTCGCTGGGGGGAGTCGGGGCAGGGCGGCGGCCGGACGGCGACCGGCCGTGGCGCCGACGAGGGGCTGTCGGACGGCGCCGACGCCGCCCGTCGGCGACTTGCGATCCAGCTTACAGCAGCCGCCCCGCCGCAACGAGTGTCGACGTGGCGGGCGGGCGAAGTGTCCGGGCCGACGCGGCCGCGGCCGCGTCGCGTCGTTGCAGGTCGGATGGGGATGGACTACGATCCCATGGCTCGGCGCCGCACGATGCCGGCGGCGGCCCGACCCACGCAGCGAAGGAGCAGCGGCCCATGCCCGATTACGCCCATCCCGACGTCCTCGTGTCCACCGCTTGGGTGGCTGAGCACCTCACCGACCCGACGGTCCGGATCGTGGAATCGGACGAGGACCGGGCGCTGTACACGCAAGGGCACATCCCCGGCGCCGTGGAGATCGACTGGCAGGTGGACCTGCAAAATCAGGTGGTCCGCGACTACATCGACCGCACGGCCTTCGAGCGGCTCTGCGCCGACCGCGGAATCTCGAACGACACCACGGTCGTGTTCTACGGCGACAAGAACAATTGGTGGGCCTGCTACGCCTTCTGGGTGTTCAAGCTCTACGGTCACCGCGACTGCCGGGTGATGAATGGCGGCAGGAAGCGCTGGGACCTGGACGGCCGGGCCTGGTCGAACGACCGGGTAACGCCGCCTCGCGGCCACTACACCGCCGCCGAGCAGGATGGCTCGATCCGCGCCCTGCGGGACGAGGTGCTCAAGCACCAGCGGGCCGGCAAGCCGCTCCTCGACGTGCGTTCCCCCGAGGAGTACCGCGGGGAGCGGATGCACATGCCCGACTATCCGAACGAGGGCGCCGTCCGTGGCGGCCACATCCCCGGCGCCCGCAACGTGCCGTGGCCGATGAACTGCAACGAAGACGGCACCTTCAAGTCGGCCAAGGAGCTGGAGAAGCTCTACGTCAAGGAGCTGCAGATGAAGCGGCGGTCGCCGACGGTCGCCTACTGCAGGATCGGCGAGCGTTCGAGCCTGACGTGGTTCGTGCTGAAGTACCTGCTCGGCTTCGGCAACGTGAAGAACTACGACGGATCGTGGCTGGAGTGGGGCAACAGCGTGGGGATGCCGATCGTCAAGGGCGACGCGCCGTCCCAGCCGTCCCCATGAGCGGGGCCGACGCGCGGCTGGCGGCGATCATCGGGGAGTTCGCCGACCTCGACAGCCGGGAGAAGCTGGAACTCCTGCTCGACTTCGCGGCCGGGCTTCCGCCCCTGCCGCCGGAGTACGAGGGCCGCAAGCGGGTCGAGGACCGGCGCGTCCACGAATGCCAGACGCCGGTGTTTCTCTGGGCCGAACGCCGGGGGGAGACCGCGATGCTGGTGGCCGAGGTGGCCCCCGAGGCGCCCACGGTGAAGGGATTCGTGGCCATCCTCGCCGATGCGATCAACGGCCGTCCGGTGTCCGAAGCGGCCGCGATCCCCGATGATATCCTCGAGCGGATGGGGCTGGCCGACGTGCTCGGCATCCTCCGGGCGCGGGGCTTGCGGGCGATCCTCGCCCGCGTGAAGCGGGAACTGGCCGCCGCCTGAGCCACGAACGCAGGGAAGGGCAGGAACGCGTGACGACAGCGAAATCCATCAAGGTCGTGGCCGGCATCGATCTCGGCGGCACCGCGATCAACTACACGTTCCTCGACCAGCGAGGGCAGTTCCTCATCGAGGGGCTGTGCGAGCATCCGGCACGGAGCGTCGAGGGCCCGGACGTCTGCCTCGGACAGATCGTCGCCGGCCTCACGCTGGCCGCCGCCCAGGCGGACGTGCCGCTCGAGAACGTCGTGGCCATCGGGCTCGACACGCCCGGCCCGGCGAGCGCGGCCGGCGTGCTCAGCAGGCGCGGATCGACGAACTTCGTGCACGCCGACTGGGCGGGCTACGACATCCGGGCCGGCCTGGAACGGCGGCTCGACCGCCCCGTCTGCTACCTCAACGACGGCAACGCGGCCGCGCTCTGGGGACACGTCGCCATGTTCGGCTCGGCGAACGACGCGACGAGCGTGTCTGCGATCGTCGGCACCGGCCTCGGCGGCGGCGTGATCACCTCCGGCCGGGTGATCACGGGCAGGAACGGCTTCGGGGGCGAGTTGGGGCACGTGCTCGTCCCGTACTGCCAGATTCCCGGCATCGGGGGGCTGACGCCTGCCTGCAACTGCGGCCGCGTCGGCGACCTCGAGTCCCTCTGTTCGCTCACGGCGATCCGGCGCACCCTGCTGCCCTTCTTCCTCGAGCGGCATCCCGACCACCCGCTGGCCGGAGAACCCGACGTCGCGCAGGCCGCGAAGCAGGTGCGGGGCCTGGCCGAGCGGGGCGACGCGATGTGCCGGGAGATCTTCCGCGTGCAGGCCCGGGCGCTCGGGCTGTTCTTCGACGAGATGATCAACGTCTTCGACCCCGACGCGCTGATCGTCGGCGGCGGCGCCGTCGAGACGTCCGAGGCGTTTCGCGGCTGGTTCCTCGGAGAGATCCGGGCCGGCATGCCGGGCCAGCGCGAGGAACAGGCGGGCATCCCGATCCACGTCATCCCCAACGGCGACACCGCGGGCGCCCGTGGGGCCGCCCTCGACGCGGCCCGCATGGCCCTGGAGAAGGGGCTGTAAGCCGGAACGGCCCCGGGCCGGCGTTGCCCGCGGACGGCCCGACCGGCGGACCGTCAGGCAACGCGGTCGAGAATCGGCAACGCAGGCAGGCCGTTGGGCTGGAGTCGCGGTCCCGGCGGCGGCGCCGGTTCCACCCCGTCACCGGCCCGGCCGCGGGGCGGGCCGAACAGCATCAGCCGGGCCGTGGCGAGCAGGCCGCCCAGCGAACCGAACGTCGCCTCGACCGCGGCGGGCTCGTAGCCGCAGTGCACCATGCAGTCGCGGCACTTCGGATTGCCGCTGGCACGACCGTAGGCCTCCCAGTCGGTCCGTTCCATCATTTCCCGATAGCTGCCGGCATACCCCTCGTCGAGCAGGTAGCAGGGCTTCTGCCAGCCGAACAGGTTGTAGGTCGGCGTGCCCCAGGGGCGGCACTCCAGATCCCACGCCCCCTTGAGAAACTCGAGGAACACCGGCGACTGGTTGAACCGCCAGCGGCGCGGGGCATCCGCGAGGATCCGGCGGAACAGCGACTGGCTGCGATCGCGGGGCAGAAAGTGCTCCTGGTCCGGCGCCTTCGCGTAGGAGTAGCCGGGCGAAATCATCATCCCCTCGACCCCGAGCGCCATCACCTCGTCGAAAAACGCCCGATAACGGACCGGATCGGCCGACGCGAACAGCGTCGAGTTCGTGGTGACGCGGAACCCGGCCCGACGCGCGGCGCGGATCGCCGCCACCGCCGTGTCGAAGACGCCCGCCCTGCAGACGGCATGGTCGTGCTCCTCCCGCGGGCCGTCGAGGTGCACCGAGAATGCCAGGTAGGGGGAGGGCGTGAAGTGCGGCAGCATCTCCTCGAGCTTGAGCGCGTTGGTGCAGAGGTACAGGTACTTTCTCCGCGCCACGATCCCCGCCACGATCTGCTCGATCTGCGGATGGAGGAGCGGTTCGCCGCCGGGGATCGAAACGATCGGCGCGCCGCACTCGTCGACCGCACGGAAGCACTGCTCCGGCGTGAGGTGCGACCGGAGCACCTCCGTGGGATGCTGGATCTTGCCGCAGCCGCCACAGGCGAGGTTGCAGCGGAACAGCGGCTCGAGCATGAGCACGAGCGGATACCGGGCGTTGCCCCGCAGACGCTGCACGACGACGTGCCGCAGGACCGCCATCATCTGCCCGACGGGAACACTCATGCCACGCGCTCCCGGGAGGCACCGTCCGCCACGGTGGCGGCCGCGGCCGCGAGGAATCGCGCCACGGCCATGAGCGGAAAGTAAACGGGGTAGTAGTGGTACCGGAGATAGAACACCTTCGGGAACCCGGTGCCGGTGAATTCGGCCTCCGGCCAGCTGCCGTCGGCGGCCTGATGCGTCAGCAGCCAGCGTGCCGCCCGACGGGCCTCGCGGCTGTCATGCGCGCCGGCCGCCACCAGCCCGGCGAGGGCCCAGGCGGTCTGCGAGGCGGTGGGGGCTCCGCGGCCCGCCACCGTCCGATCGGCGTAGCTTTCCGGCGTCTCGCCCCAGCCGCCGCAGGGCTGCTGGTGACGCACGAGCCAGCCGGCCCCGGCAGCGACGGCCGCGTCGCCCGGGGGCAGGCCCACGGCCCGCAGCCCCTCGATCGCCTGCCATGTGCCGTAGATGTAGTTCACGCCCCAGCGGCCGTACCAGCTGCCATCGTCCTCCTGCGTCGCCCTCAGATAGTCGATGGCCCGGTCGATGGAGGGCCGGCCCGTCCGCATGCCCAGCTTGCCGAAGGCCTCGAGCACCCGCCCCGCCAGGTCGGGCGAACTCGGGTCGATCATCGCGTTGTGATCCGCGAACGGCACCTTGCAGAGCAGTTCCATGTCATTGTCGCGGTCGAACGCCCCCCAGCCGCCGTCCGAACTCTGCATCGACTCCAGCCACGGCACGGCACGACCAATCGCCGCCGCCACCCGCGTCATCCGGGGTGAGTCGGCGGCTTCGCGGCGGCCATGCACCGAGCCCCGCCAGGTCGCCAGGGCGATCAGCACCATCGCCGTATCGTCGACGTCCGGGTAGAACCGGTTCGCGTACTGGAAGCACCAGCCGGAGGGCGTCGCGGGCGCCGCCGCATGGACCCAGTCGCCCGCCCCGCGAATCTCGCGATCGAGCAGCCAGTCGACCGCGGCAGCCAGCGGCCCGGCCAGGGCGGCACCGTCGTCTGCGTGCCGGGAGCCGACCACGGATTCCGGTGCCGGCCGCGGGCGATCGAGCACGCTGGCTCCGTCCGACAGCGCCCGCAGCGAGATGGCCGTATCCCACACGGGCGAGCGGCACGGCTCGAGCCTCGTGGTGCCGTCCGGCTCGCGCTCGATGAGCCGCTCCAGCTGCCGCCAGCATTCCTGCACTTCGGCCGAGTCGTCATCGCACCCCATGGCACGCAACGCCACGATGCTCCACACAATCGGCGGAAAGATCGCGCCCAGGCCGTCGCTTCCGTCGAACCGCTCCAGCATCCAGCGGCGGCAGGCGGCCACCGCCCGGCTGCGGAACGGCCGCATCCCCAGGGCGTCGCACGCCTTGAAGACCCGATCGACGCCCCGAAAGAAGCGGGCCCAGCCTCCGCTGCCGCCAACGGGGCCGCTGGCAACGGCACCCTCCGCCGGAGCGAACAGTTCCTCGATGCCCCTGCCGGCGGCGAGCGGCCGCGAGGGCTTGAACTCCCAGATCAGCGACAACGGCACGATCATCGTCCGCGACCAGGCGGAGACCCGATGCAGATTGATCGGAAACCAGTCGGGCAAGAGCACCATCTCGGGAGGCACGGCCGGGCAGGCCGAGTACGTCATCTGCCCGAGCAGGGCCAGGTAGAACTTCGTGAAACTGTTGACGGCCCAGGGCCCGCCCGCCGCCGCGATGGCCCGCCGCGCCCGCGCGAGGGGCTCGCTGCGCGGGTCGTGCCCGGTGATCTTCAGCGCCAGGTAGGCCTTCACGCTGGCGCTGACGTCGACAGGACCGCCCGGGTAGATGGCCCAGCCGCCACCGGGAAGTTGCTGCCCGAGAATCCTCCGCACGGCACCGGGAATCTCGGGCCGATCGAGCCGATCCGCCCAGGCCAGGATGAGGATGTATTCGCTTTCGAGGATCGTGTCTCCCTCGAGCGGCCCCCGCCAGTGACCATCGGCCGCCTGCCGCGCGAGGAGCCAGTCGGACGTGCTCCGCACCGCGGCCGCACAGGCCCGCTGATCCACGCCGGAGTCCCGGCCGGGTTCCACCCGGTCGTCGTCTCCCGGCAGTGCGGCCGTTGCGAGGCTGTCGGGATCGATCCTGGGCCGATCACCGGGGCCTGGCCGCTGCGGCGGCGTTGCACGGTCGAGTGTCGCGCCGCCGACATCCATCCCGAATCCGGCGGCTCCGACTCCGACAGTCCCACTGCCGACCAGTCCAGATGCGACAACCCGCGATCCCGTGAAGCTCATGGCACCATCCCTGCTGTAAGCGTCTGGCGGCAATCCATCGCCGCAAACCGGCACCTTCGTCCGGGGAGAATAGAGAACGACGACAACACCGACAAGCGGAAAACGGGCGATCGGCGCAGTCGGGGGCCCCTGGCGTCCGCCCGAAGAGCCCTGCCCGGCAAGCCGGGCGATCTGGGCGGAATGTCCCGCCGCGAGCCCGGCGCGGGGGCTGGACGACTCGTGGATCATCCCGCGGATGTCGAGGCTTCAACCGACCGACCCGGCGGCCTCCACGTCTGCGGACCGGCCATCGGGGCAACCCTCGGGAAGGAGCACGGCGAGCCGCACGCCCCGCGGCGTCAGCGGCTCGAGGCACGTCATGCCGCCGTTCACGCCGACGAGCCTCCAGGCCTTCGGCAGCCCCAGTCCCACACCGCGCCCCGCCTCCCGACCGCTGAAGAATGGATCGAAGGCCCGTCGCGCCGCCTCCGCCGACAGGCCGGGGCCGTCGTCCACGACGCTGATCTCGCACCACGCGCCAGCGTCTCGCGTCCTCCGGACGGTGCCGAGCACCACCCGGCCTCCCGCGGGCGTCGCCTCCAACGCATTGACGACGATCATCCGCACCGCCTCCTCGATCTGCGCACGATCGATGCATGCGGAGAGCGGGGCGGGGGCGGGGCTGTATTCGAGTCGGACACCGCGGGCGGCAGCCTGGCCACGCACGGTGTCGATCACGGCCGCGACGATCTCACCGGCATCGACCGGCCGACGGCGGGGACGAGGCGGCCGGGCGAAGAGCATCAGCCCGCCGATCATGTCGCGGGCCCGAAACGCCTGATCCACGATCGTGGCGAGGCGGCGGCGGCGTTCCGGATCCGACTCCTCCACGAGCAGCGCCTGCGCCCGCGTGGCGATGTTGGCGAGGGGGTTGTTGATCTCGTGGCCGGCTCCGTAGGCCAGTTCCCGCATCGCCTCCAGCCGCGCCTCGCCGACGTCGCGGTCGAAGTCCTCCCGCCGTCGGCACTGTTCGAGCGACAGGGTGATGGCATGCCGCAGCACGGCCGCCTCCGCTCCGGGCACACCGGCGTCCGCCCCGTCCGGCCGCAGCGGCCCCGCCAACACGACCGACGCCGCCAGCCTCTGCAGGAGCGGCTGCTGCCCGGCCCCCGCGTCGGCGGCGGACCGCCGCCGGAGCGAGTGGCTCTCGAGCCAGGCGGCGACCGCCGGAACCCGAACTGCAACCGCCTCCAGACCGGCCTCCAGCCGGTCGGCCGATCCGGCGGCCACCGCGCCATCGACCGCCGCGGCGAGCACCGCTTCCGCAAGCGCGAGACAGTGGCCCCGGCTCAGCGGAACGAGCCCTGGGACCTGATCCGCGGCGACGATCCGCAACCACGCCGTCTCGGCCTCCGCAGCCGCGGCCGCCCTTCGCGGTTCGCCGCCCGCCGGCGCGTCGCCCCCGTCGCTCATGCTTCCGGCTTCCCGACGGCAGCCGGCAGGCGAGCCCGCCGGCGAACGCCAACATGACATGCATGAAAAACGGGCGGCAGCGTCGGCATCATCCCGACGCTGCCGCCCTGAATGTCTCGGGACTTCCGGCGACGTTGCGACGCCCCGGAGGCCCCCGATCGAGATCGACGATGGGCGTTCACTCGCCCCCCTCGGGTCACGAACCGGCGGCCACCGATTCGATGTCCAGCAGGCTGCAGATGCGATCGACGAGCACTTCGGCCTCGAACGGCTTCTGCAGGAACTCGTTGGCACCCGACGCCTTGAGGTCCTCGATCTTGTCGGGCTCGCACATGCCCGAGATGCAGATGATCCGCACCTCGTCCATGGTGGAGTCGCTGCGCACCCGCTGGCAGACTTCCTTCCCGTTGATGTCGGGCAGCATGACGTCGAGCACGATGAGGTCGGGCCGATAGTCCTTGACCATCATGCCGGCATCGAACCCGTTGTTGACGCTCCTGGTCTCGAAGCGGCCGTCGCGCTCCAGAACGTCGGTGATGAGATCGACGAGGTCCTGATCGTCATCCACGACGAGAATCTTCCGCCGACCGCTCTCGAGCGCGTCGGTCGGAATGCCGTTGTCCCTCATGAACAGGAACAACTGGTCGCGGGGAATGCGGCGGAACCGGCTTCCCGGCACCCGAAACCCCTTGAGCTGACCGGAGTCGAAGCAACGAATGATCGTCTGCTGACTCACCTTGCAAATCTTGGCCGCCTCACCGGTCGTGTACACGGTCTTCTGCATGTGCCTTACCACCCTCTCCCTAGCCGTGGTGCAGCTAGTCAAAAACGGAACTCGACGGTTCGCTCATCCGGAGACAGAACCCCGAGCCCCTAGGCCTCCTGGTTGCCACAAATCCCGCAATCCATCGCAGTTCACAGAGCCGCCGGCCTGGGCCCCGCGATCCGCCGCCACCGGCACAGCCGCGTTTTTCAGCCCAATCTCACCAATCCTGCCCACCAACTCTGGCCGTTCGTACGGCCGACCGATTCTGCGGCGGAAAGGTGGTCGGCGGGGGCGGCGAAGGAGACTCCGTCTCCCGAACACGCCACCCGACTTACCATCCTTGCCACGGACTCAACTCTAGCGGCATCTTGCGCATTGAGTCAAGGTCGATGCAATCGACGCAAACGCCGTGTGCGCAAGACCTTGGGCATTGCCCCACCGACGGCACCGAATTTTTCCGGCTGGCCGCCCGGGGCCGATGGCCCCATCGCGGCGGGCGGGTTGCCGCGGCATCGATGTCGATGCCGTCTCGCGGCGTCGATCAGGTCGGCATCACGATCTCGAGGAGCTGCACAGCCGGCCGGCCGGCGAGATCGATGTCCGCCACGCGACCGTACAGCGGGGACGGCGGCTCCCGGCCTGCCGACGGCAGCCGCAGCAGCGTCTGCAGGTGCGGCCCTGGCGTCACCTCCAGCAGGCGCACGTCCCGGACCTCACGGAGCATTCCGGCGGCGATGAGGATGCGACCCAGGGGCCGGCGGCCGGCGCGGATCGAGGCCGCGGTCGCCGGATCGATCTGCTCGAGATCGATCCGCACGATGCCGTGCTGCACGATCCGATCGTCCGGCGTTTCGAGGAGGATTTCCCGGGCATACCAGGGACGCTGGCCAGGACGCCGGGCATCGCCTCCCCCCGCGTCGCCCGCCCCCGGCCCCTGCCGCTCGTTGGTCGCCACGACGCGGAGCCGCACCTGCGTGCCGTGGAATCGCTCCATGGCGACGGTCATGTGGCTGCGGTGATCGAGAAGGCCGCGGGCCGGTTCGGGAACGTCCTCGGAGCGGACCGCGCGGATCGCACCGAACGCCTCGCCGCCGCCAAATTCCGCCACGAGCGCCGTCGCCCGGCTCACTGCATCCCGGGCTTCAGGGTCGGACGTCATGCCTGCGAATCCGCCGCCATCGTGTGCCTCGGAGGCACCGCGTATCCTCCACGGGCGGCGATTTTCGACTGCGGAGGCCCCGCAGTGCAAGGCTCACGACGCGTAGCCGGAGGCGGCGTGCTCCGGAACCGCGAGATCGAGCAGGAATTCCAGCACTTCGCGCAGCCGTCGCCGCCGGCAGGTCGCGGCCGCAGCGGCGGCCTCCTCACGCTGACCGGCCACGATGGCCGCCGCCCTCTCGAAGACACCGGCCTTCGCATAGAGCCGCTTTGCCGCCGCCACGGCGGCGGCCGCCGCGGCGTCATCGCCCCCCGGCACGGAAGCCGACCGGGCCAGTGATTCGAGGAGCCCGATGTCCGCGCCGTCGAGTCGTTCGAGCGCCAGCGCCCACATGACGGTGGGACGGCCCCCCAGCAGGTCACCTGCCTGCCGCCGGTCGTTCTCGAGGTCGCCGCTCCAATCCTTCAGGTCGTTGAGCACCTGAAAACCGGTGCCGACCTTCAGGGCGTAGTCGGCGATCCTGCCGGCGTCCTCCGGTTGCACGCCCGCCAAACGAATGCCCATCGCGACGGCCGCCTCGAAGGCCGGCGACGTCTTCAGCCCGTAAATGGCGAGTGCTTCTGCGGGCGTGAGCCGCTTGTCCACGGCCTGCCGCCACCAGAGTTCGGCCCCCTGTCCCCGCGCCAGCCGCACGTGCGCGTCGGACAGAATCGCCACGAGATCCCGCAGCGATCGGGCATCGACTCCCGGCAGGCCGGACACGATCCGGTAGCCCAGCCCCAGCAGGTAATCTCCCACGTTGATCGCCGCCGGGATGCCGTGGTCCACGTGGACCGTCGGCCGGCCGTACCGCATGAGGTCGTCGTCCTCGATGTCGTCGTGCACCAGCGACGCCTTGTGGAAGATCTCGATCGCGACGGACGCGGCCCGCACCGCCTCCCGCGGCGACCCGTCGGCCCCGCCCTCGTCGGCCCGCACGGCGTCGTGGGCCGCCAGGCAGATGAAGGGCCGCAGAAACTTGCCGCCGCGGGTGAGAAAGTCGGTCGCCATGCCGGCGGTCGCGTCCAGCGAAGAAAGCCGCCCCGGCGCGGCCTGCGGGAGAGCGAACACCGGACCGAGTTGCAGATCCTCCGCGATCCGGCCGAGGCCGTCGGCGGTGAACATCTCGGCGGCTTCCCGCAGCAGCGGCAGGTAATCCGCCACGGGGGCCGACGCACCGCCGGCGACACCCACGAGGCCGAGCACCCATTCGACGTCGATGGCACCCGCCGCCATCGTCTCCGCGCACCCGACACGGTCGCCGGCCGCGAGGACCCCGGGGGACACCGGCTCGTACGGAACGGCCGCCACCGGGAGGGCGAACGCCGGCAGCATCGCGAACGCCCGTTCCAGGTCCGCGAGTCGGGCGACGCCGAGCACCCCGTCATACTGCCCGGTGAGGAGCCCGCCGATGCCCGCCATGGCCCGCCGCACCGGTTCGACGACCCATCCACCGTCACGGGCTGCCGACCAGATCGTCGCGACGCCGCACCCGGGGCCGCACACCCGGGGCACCGCGGCGTCGGCCGAACCCTCCGGGGCCAGGGGACAGTCGGGCAACAGCAGCAGCCGACGTCCGGCGGCCGCCGCCGCCAGCCGATCCCTCCAGAATTCCGACACGATCGTCACCATCGTCCAGCCCACGTGCTCCGGGCCGGCCGCGGCCCGACGGACGAGCTGCTCCGCCGCCCCCCGCAGGCCGGCCGCGGTCTTGGAGGCGGCCGGCACACCGGTCGAACGCCACGACGAGACGAGATCCGCCGCCATGGCCCGCAGCCGCTCCCGCACCGCCTTCGACCCGGGGCAGCGGTCGGCCGGGGCGGCCGGAGCGTGCCGGTGCTGCGGAAGGGAAGTTGGCGCCACGGACGTCGCCGAATGCCCCGCTGCAGCGATTGCTTCAAACACGATGATTTCCTTCGTCGCGGGGTTGCGGAACGGGCTCCAGCCCGGCCGGAAGTGCCCTCCGGGCCCGATCTGCGGACCGCTCCGGGACCTGTCCGGGATCGATGTGCGGACCGTCGTGGCGACCGGGTCAGGGCCCCTGCCCGGGGCTCCCCCGAGTAACCGCAGGCCCGGACGGGGCGTAACCACCGCCGGCCCGCGGCGGGCCCCGCCCGGCCGCGTCAGGCGTCGAAAAACCGGGGCAGCAGCGAATCGACCTGGAGCAGGCCGCGTCGGGAGAGTTCCGGTCCCGCCGGTGTCAGCCGGGCGAAGCCCTCCGCCTCGAGCGCCGACCACTGTGGGGCCCATTCCACCACCGGGTCGATGCCGTACTTGCCGGCCAGCCGGCGGACATCGAGCCGCCCCTTCTTCAGCCCGAGCACCAGTTCGCGGATGAGGAGGTCGCGGGCCGACGGGGCGAGCCCGCGATGGATCGGCATCCGGCCCGCCTCGACGGCCGCCAGGTAGTCGTCCCAGTGGGGCTCGTTCTGGTAGTGCACGCCGGACAGATGCCCGAAGCTCGCCACCCCGAGCGCCACCAGATCACTCCCCTCCCAGAGCATGTCGCGGTACTGAAACCTCACGCGGGCCGGATCGCGGACGAGCGTATAGCCGCTGGAGACGGTGTAGCCCCGTCCGATGCAGCGGTCGAACGCCCAGTCGACCCAGGCCCGCTTCGTGGGCCAGTCGGCCACGGGGACCTGCCCGCCGCCATCCCGCGCGTCGCGGACGAACACGGTGTTGAGCGGGAGTTCCATCTGGTAGATCGTGATGCTGTCGGGCTCCAGCGCCAGCGTCCTGTCCACCGTGCGCTGCCAGGATTCGGTGGTGTCGCCCAGCATGCCGGCGATGAGATCGACGTTGGTGGCGGGGAAGCCGGCCGCCTTGATCCAGTCCCAGGCCCGCAGGATTTCGGCGGACAGGTGCGCCCGGCCGTTGGCCTCGAGCACGTCGTCGGCGAAGTTCTCGACCCCCAGCGAGATCCGCGTCATGCCGAGCGCCTTGAGCGCGGCGACCTTCGGCTCGGAGAGCGTGCCCGGCTCGCACTCGAACGTCACCTCCTCGGCATGCTGCCAGCCGAAGCTCTCGTGGAGTCCGGCGACGAGCCGCTCCAGCTGCTTCACGCTCAGGTACGAGGGCGTCCCGCCGCCGAAGTAGACGTAGCGGAGCGGCCGGCCCCGCACCGCAGGCGTCGCGGCGGCGAGCGCCGCCTCGCGGGCCAGCGCCAGCGAATACCGCTCGACGTCGGAGGCCACCACGTCGGTGTAGACGCGGAAGTAGCAGAACTTGCACCGCTTCCGGCAGAACGGGACGTGGAGGTAGAGCCCGAGGTCGGCCGCCGTCGGCGGCGCCTGGAAGGCGGCCAGGGCGGCGGGCACCGCGGCCGCGTTCCAGCGGGTGAAGGGCGGGTAGTTGGCGACGAAATAGCTGCCGGGCTCGGTCGCGGTGCTCATGCGGATGAATCCTCCGTCGGCGATCCGTGCCGGGCAGGACGGCTACAGCCCGCGGGCCGCCAGCAGGTCATCGAAGTCTCGGAGATGATAGGCCACCTTCGCCGCGTCGAGCACGCGGCACAGCGACCGCAGGGCGATCCCCATGCCGTCGGGACCGCTCGTGCCGCCGAACTGGCCGCCGCCGCGGACGTGCGGCTCGAGATCGAGGAACACGCCGGGAATGCCCCGCCGCTCCAGCTTCTTGGAGAGCGAGGGCAGCATGGTCTTCAGGTCGGCGAGGATGCGTTCATGCCCCCCGACGCCCCGGTCGGACGGCACGAAGTTGTCGAGCGCGTGCTCCTCGACGTGCCGGCCGCGGGCCTTGCTGGAGACCTTGCGGTAATCCTTGACGTGCACCCAGCCGAGCCCGGGCTTCATCGCCTCCCACTGGGCGTAGACCTGCGAGGTGGAGAAGCCCTGCACGATGAGGTTGGCGGCGTCGAACACGAGCACGAGGGCCGGATGGTTGACGCGGCGATGGATCTCCGCGAGCAGCTCGCCGGTCTGGCCCACCAGATTGGCCTCGACCTCCAGCCCGAACGTGAGGTCGGAGCGGTGGCAGGTCTCCGCGATCTCCCCGAGGCGATCGACGGCCTCGGAGAGATGGTCCTCCGGCCGGGCCCCCTTCGGAGGATAGAACGAGAAGCCGCGGATCAGCTTCGTCTCGAAGGCATGGGCGAGTTCGCAGGCCTTGGCGACGTCCTTCGCCAGGTACTGTTTGAACGGCACATAGACGTTCTTCGTGCCGTCGGGCTTGTCGAGGAGCTTGATCTTGCCGATCGGCGAGGCGATCGAGGCCACGTTCAGGCCGTACTCGTCCTCGAGGTGCCGGATCTTCTGGATCTCGGGAAGCGTGAGCTTCATCACGTTCTTCACGCCCTTGCCCACGTCGATGAACCGCAGGCTGTAGTACTCGAGCCCGATCGCGGCCAGCGCCGTGAACTGTTCGACCGCCGTGAGGTGGAAGGCCGACTCGTCGGCGAGCGCGGAGAGCAGGACGCGGGGCGCGGACGCGGCGGATCGGGCCATGGATGCGGCGAACTCCGGGGGCGCGGGATGCAATGCCCCCGATTGTGCCCTCGCGAAGCGACGATGGAAAGGGCGTCGCCGCCCCGAACGCGGCCGCCGCGCTCATTCCTCCGCCGGGGACGGCGCGCCAGCGGGTGCGATCGGGTCGGGCCTGCCGGGGAAAACGATGTCGCGGCGCTGCCTGAGGATGGCTTCCGCCTCCGGCGTGATGCCTCGGGCATTCCAGAGCTCGAGCGGCCCGGTGTGCTGCACGAGTTCACGGGCGGCGTCCTCCTCGAGCGCCGTGATGCCGAGGACGTACAAGTGCCCCGAGTGCCGGCCGAGAATCCGCGCCTGTTCCGTCGTCAAGCCGTCGATGGTGATCGACAGGCCTCCCTGGTGCGCGGCGATCGCCGCCAGCCCGCCCTCGGGCCAGGGATCGACTCCGTTCATGTTCAGCCAGCCGGAGTACCGCGCGAGGCTTTCGCAGGCGGTCTTCGACAGCCGCTTCACCGGATCGAGATTGAGCGAGCCGCCGCGTGTCTTCGCCAGTTCGGCGGCGACATCGTCCGCCAGGAATCGGATGCCGGCGATCGCCAGCCCATCCTGGTGCGTGGCGAGCGCCCTGGCGACCTCGGCGTCGATCTCCTCGAGATTGACCGTGAGATGCCCGGCCTTCGCCGCCAGGGCCTCGGCGGCCTCGGGTGCGAGACGGGCAGCCTCCATCGACACATACATGCGGTCGGCGATCGTCTTGATGTCGGCCACGTCGGCGATCGAAGCGGCGCCCCGAGCGGCCGGGCTCATGGAAGGCGTCTCGTCCAGCCGCGATGGAATCAGCCGGCCAACCGCGACGGCCAGCCCGACGGCCGCCATTCCCGCCCCAAAGGCCATGGCGCTCCGCTGCTTCCGCCACAGCCGCCGCAGCCAGTCGCGGAGGGCGGGCGGCTGCGCGTGAACCGGCTCTCCCATGAGATACCGCCCGATGTCGGCTTCCAGATCCGCCACCGACGAATACCGCCGCCGCGGATCCTTCTCCAGGCACGCGCGCACCACGTAGCCGATGCCACGGCCCACCTGACCGTTGACGATCGACAGCGGCGGTGGCTCATCCTCGAGCACCACGCGGGCGGCCTGCGCAAGCACCGCCTGCCGGAGATCGAACGGCGGCCGGCCGGACAGCAGTTCGTAGAGCACCACGCCGAGCGAGTAGACATCGGCCTGCACTCCCAGGCCCGCGGAGTCTGAGTGAAACTGCTCGGGCGCCATGTACTGGATGGTCCCGACGAGCCTGCCGATATCACTGAAGCCCGTCGTGAGGATCGTGTCGCGATCGAGGTGACGGGCCACGCCGAAATCGATGAGCTTCGGCTGCCCGTTCTCGTCCACGAGGATGTTCGCCGGCTTGAGATCACGGTGCAGCACACCCCGAGCGTGCGCGTGGCCAACCGCGTCGCAGACCCGCAGAAACAGCTCCAGCCGGCCGTGCGCCGGCAGTCCGTTGGCGACGGCGTACTCCGTCACGGGCATGGCCCCCGCGACGTACTCCATCACGAAGTACGGCGTCTCGACGCCAGCCGACGCGACCGTCCCGTACAGGTGGATCGACGCGATGCCCGGGTGGCCGAGCCTCGCCAAGGACTCAGCCTCCCGTTCGAACCGCCGCAGCGCGGCGGCCGTGCCGATTCCCTGTCGCACGACCTTGACGGCGACGGGCCGCTGAGGCGCGGACTGCCGCCCGAGATAGACGCGGCCCATCCCCCCCTCGCCGATCAGCCGCTCGAGCAGCACCCCGCCTACCGTCGTCCCCAGGAGCGGATCAAGCTGCTCCTCTGGCCCCGCCGGCGGCGAGCGGGTGCCGAACCCGAAGGCGTCGTCCACGCCGGGCAGCGGCTCGCTCGCATCATCGCCGGTGACTGCTTCCTGGAACACGACCGAACTCCCGCACGCCACGGCGGTCGAGACCGCCCGTCGGCAGACTCAGGATATCCACTTGGCAACGCCGGGCGACAGTGGCCGGACGCGCCCGGCATCACGGTACGGAAACCGGCTCGCCCGTGTCGATCGTCGCCAGTTGGCGATACAGAGTCGCGTCGATCGACTGGCTCACGAAGGTCGTCGAGCCGTCGCACAGCGCGAACATCGCGCCGCCAGTGTGCCTGCTGAAAAACGAATAGTTGTTCGCCCAATCGGAGGCATTCGCGACGAGGTTGACCTCCCCGAGCCGGTTGTTGAGCGGCAGGCCGCAGGACGCCGTCGTGTGGTTGCAATGGAACCACGTGGTGTGGGTGCACCATTCTGGAACGGCCTCACCGATGGCGAACGTCTTCGACGTGCCGTCGGTGATGTTCGCCAGCCGCGTGAAGTTTCCGGGATCGTTGAGCTTGTTTCGGCAGATGATGCCGTTGCCGTTCTCGAAGCAGTTGGAGTCGTTCGCCCATCTGCCGGTCGGAAAACTGATCCGACCCGTCGGGGCGAATTCCCAGTTTCCGCCAGCCACAGCCTTGTAGTTCGTGACGCCCCACGACCCCGACGTGTTTGCCCCGATGGCTCCGAGGTTCTCCCGGTTCGCCATCACGCCCGAGGAGGTATCGCTCGGACACAAGACCCCCCGCAGCGGCCGGGAGAACACCGCGACGTTCGTCGGATCGTCGATGGACTGATCGAACCTTATCTGATTGAACGTCGCCGCCTCCTCGATGAACGGAAGGATCAGCATGATCCAGGAGCGTCCCCGGTTCGTGCCGTCGATCTGGGGTGCCGGCAAGCCCGGTGACGCGGTCGACTCCTTGCCGAAGTTGTTGGGGAGCCTTTTGCGCGACGACTCGTAATTGAGCATCGCCAGCGCAAGCTGCTTGACGTTGCTCTGGCAGGCGCCCCGGCGGGACGACTCGCGGGCGGCCTGCACGGCGGGCAGCAGCAAGCCGACGAGCGTGCCGATGATCGCGATCACGACGAGCAATTCCACGATCGTGAAGCCCGAACGGGCGCGGCTGGCCTGCCTGCGACCGGGGAATGATGTCGGAGACGACGGCATCGATTATGCTCCTGACGAAGGGGTATCCTCTCCGTGAGAACTGCACGGCCTCGGGGAACCCATCCCTGAAAGCGAGAAAACCGCTCGCCGGGGGCCATTTCACCCGACGGCAGGCGTCCAAACGTCTGTTTGGCCGTCTCCGGCAACACCAACTCGCGCGGTGACGGATCCCTGCCGGATCGACCTATGAGCTCGACCTCGCCGCAACCAAGCGATCCACTCGGCAACGGCCCCGACCCGATCACCTCCTGCCTGGCCCGCCTCGCTGCGGGCGACGGATCGGCACGCGCGGAGCTGCTCGGCATCTGCATGACGCGGCTGGAGGTGATCGCCAGCCGCATGCTGGCCGATTTCCCTGTCGTGCGACGCTGGCACGACACGGGTGACGTGCTCCAGGGGGTCTTGCTGCGGCTGCACCGCGCGCTCGAAACCATGCGGCCTGCGACGCCGCGGGACCTGCTGGCGATCGCCACGACCCACATGCACCGCGAGCTCATCGACCTGGCGCGGCAGCTCGCGGGACCACGATCGCATGCCTCCCACCACGACACGAATTCGCTCCGCACCGCCGGCGACCTGCAGCACACCGACCTGGCCGCCGGCGGGACTGACGATCTCGAACGTTGGGAAGCCTTTCATGCCGCCGTCGAGGGACTGCCAGACGAGGAGCGGGAGGTGTTTCGCCTCGTCTGGTACTTTGGCTGCGATCAGGAACAGGTCGCCGACATGCTGGGCTGCTCGGTGCGCACGGTGAAGCGGCACTGGCAGGCTGCCAGGCACGCCGTCGCAGCGTCCGTGGGGACATCGCCCTCCGTCTGAGCCCACCGGGGCTCGACCCGCCGAAACGTCGGACTGTGACGCGCACGTCGCGTTGCCCGGCCGCATCCGCCCCCGGCGGTCAGGCCGCCGGCGGCAGGTGCGCGCCCGACGGGTGCGAGACGACGATCCGCGACGAGATCCCGCCGCGGGGCGTGAACTCGGCGACGAGGGTCAGCCGGCGGGGCTGCAGCACCGCCACGAGATCGTCGTGGATCCGGTTGGTGACGTTCTCGTAGAAGATGCCTTCGTTGCGGAAGGCCTGCAGGTACAATTTCAGGCTCTTGAGTTCCACGATCAGGCCGTCGGGCACGTAGCGGAACGTGAGCGTGCCGAAGTCGGGCTGGCCGGTCTTCGGGCAGACCGAGGTGAACTCCGGACAGACGATCTCGATGCTGTAGTCCCTCCCCGGAAACTGGTTGGGGAACACCTCGAGCTGCTCACGCGAGGGACGGATGGTCGTGGTTGACGTGCTCATAGTGAAGGGAAGTCTGCCATGAAACCCGCCGGGCCGAAAGCTCCGTCGGAAGACGCCGCCGAGACCGCCCCCTGGACGGCTGTCGTGCTCCTGTCGGGCGGCCTCGACTCCGCCACCGCCGCCGCCTGGGCCATCCACGAAGGCTATCGCCTGTCGGCGCTGTCGATCGACTACGGCCAGCGGCACCGCTGCGAGCTCGACGCCGCCCGGGCCGTGGCCGCGGCCCTCGGCATCGAGGACCACTGCATCCTGCCGATCGATCTCGCGGCGTTCGGCGGCAGCGCCCTGGTCGACACGACCCGCGAGGTGCCGAAGGACCGTTCGGCGGCCGACATCGGCCACGGGATCCCCACGACCTACGTGCCGGCGCGGAACACGGTGTTTCTCGGCCTGGCGCTGGCGATGGCGGAATCCCGCGGGGCCCGCGCGATCGTGCTGGGCGTCAACGCCATCGACTACAGCGGCTATCCGGACTGCCGCCCGGAATTCCTCGCGGCCTTCGCCGAGGTCGCCCGCCTCGGGACGAAGGCCGGCGTCGAGGGCCGCGGCGTGGCGATCGTGGCGCCGCTGGCGGTCCTCTCCAAGGCCGACATCATCCGGCTGGGGCTGTCGCTGGGCCTCGACTACGGCCTCACGACCAGCTGCTACGATCCCGACGACCGCGGCCGTCCCTGCGGCCGCTGCGACTCCTGCCTGCTGCGGGCCGCCGGGTTCGCCGCGGCGGGCGCGACCGACCCGCGGACGGCGGGCTGACCTGTCGAACTGCCGCCGCACGCCCCTCCCGCCGCCGGCTCCGCGCCGCGTTCCCCGCCGATGCGCATCGCCGAAATCTACGCCTCGCTCCAGGGGGAGGGACTGCTCGCCGGCACGCCGAGCGTGTTCGTGCGGACCAGTGGCTGCAACCTGCGGTGCCACTGGTGCGACACGCCGTTCACGTCGTGGGAGCCGGTGGGCACGCACCGCACGGTCGCGGAGGTGGCCGCCGCCGTGGCGGCGCTGGCCCCGTCGCACGTCGTGATCACCGGCGGCGAGCCGCTGCTGGTCGCGGAGGTCGCCGACCTGTGCCGACGGCTCCGCGACGCCGGCCGGCACGTCACGATCGAGACGGCCGGCACGGTGTTCCTCGACGTCGCCGCCGACCTCATGTCGATCAGCCCCAAGCTCGCCTCGTCGGCACCGCCGGCATCGACGCCCGGTGACTGGGCCGGCCGCCACGAGGCCGCGCGCCGCCGCGACGACGTGCTGCTGGCACTGATGCGGGGCCGCGACTACCAGCTCAAGTTCGTGATCGACTCGCCGGCCGATCTCACCGCGGCCCTGGCCTGGATCGACGATCTCGACGCAGGCAGGCCCGGGGGAGTCGACCGCGGCCGGGTGCTGTTCATGCCGCAGGGCAGGGAGCCCCGGGAACTGGCCCGCACGGTCGCCTGGCTGGAGCCCGAGTGCCGCGGCCGCGGCATCCATCTCGCACACCGCTTCCACATCGCGTGGTTCGGCCACACCCGGGGGACGTGATTCCCGGCAACGACGGCCCCGTCACCGTGCCGGCGCGGGCGCGTGTCCCCGGGGACCGAACACGAGGACCGTCGCCGCCCCCACCGCGACCACCAGCAGCCCCGCCAGAAACCAGGGGCTGATCGCCGTCATCGGCGTGTGCGCCAGCGCCAGCGTGGTGAGCGTGTTGATCACCGGTGCGCAGCCGAACACCACCGGCATGACCGTGAACGGCTTGCCGCCGCAGGCGAAGGCCAGGATCGTGCCGAGGGCACCGAGCGCGCCGAGCGCCCCGGCGCCCAAGCTCCAGAGCGTGCCGGTCATCTCCCAGGTGCCCTTGTCACCCATCGGCGCGAGCAGGGCCAGGGGCACGAGCACGGCGATGAGAAAGTAGGCGACGCCGATGCAGATCAGCGGCCGCAGCCGGCTCCCCCCCATCGCGGCCTGGCCTCGATGGAGCACGGGCCCGTAGGCCCCCCACGAGAACATGGCGATCGCGATCGACAGGAGCACCTCGAGGAACCGCTCCGCCTTCTTCTCGACCGTCTTCTCGACCGTCTTCTCGACTGCCGCACCGCCAGCGGACTCGGCCGTCGCGGCCGCGGCCGGCCCCGCGTGATGCGGCTGCGGCTGCGGCTTGAAGACGAGCACGGTGACCGCCCCGGTGATCACGAGGATCAGCCCGGCGAGGAACGGGGCCTTGAGCTGGCCGAAGGCCCGGTTCATGAAGGCGGTCAGCAGCGTGTTGACCACGGGCGCCCCGCCGAACACCAGCGGCATGACGTAGATCGGCTTGCCGCCGAAGCCGAGCGCGAGGATGACCCCCAGCGCCCCGAGCGACCCGGCGGTGCCCGCCAGCAGGCTCCACAGCACGCCCTTGGAGGTCCAGCCTCCGCGCTCCCCGCGGGCCAGCAGCGCCAGCGGCACGAGCACGGCGATCACGAAGTAGGCGAGCCCGACGCACATGAACGGCCTCAGGTTCGACTGCATCGCCTCGCGTCCGAAGTGGAGCACCGGACCGTACACACCCCAGCAGAAGGCGGTCAGGGCGATGGCGGCGAGCATTCCCAGCAGTTGAAACATCGGTGTTCTCCGGGGGGTGGCGACCTGCGTCGGGCGTGTCGCGGGGGGATGACCTCAGGGCGACGACACGCGGGCGTCCTCGAGCAGCCGCACCATCCTACTCCCCACGTCCTCCACGGTGAGCAGCCGCATGCAATCGTGGTGGCGGAGCGGGCAGACGCGCCTGCCGCAAGGGGAGCAGGGGAGGTCGATCCGCATCTCCACGAGGTGCCGGTGCTCGGAGCGGCTCAGCCGCGGATCCATCGGCCCATGGAGGACGATCGTCGGGGTGCCGAAGGCCGCCGCGATGTGCCGCGGGCCGCTGTCGGAACTCACGACCACGCTCGCCCGGCGGAGCACCGCCTTCGACAGGCCGAAGGGCAGGTCGGGCTCGTCGGCGAGGCTCTGCACGGCCGCGTGCCCGGCCCGCCGCACGATCTCCCGCGCCTCGTCGCGGTCGCCCGGCCCGCAGTGCACGAGCACGCGAGCCCCGGGCAGCCGCTCGATCGCCAGCCGCGAAAGCGCCGCGAACCGGTCCGGCCCCCACGCCTTGGAAGGACCGAACGCACCGTTGTCGTTGAACACCAGCAGAGGTCCGGCCGGCCCCGCGACCGCCGGCGGAAACAGCCGCGTGAGCACCGCGTCGGCCCGCGCCTCGTCGGCGGCGGTGGTCGCCAGTTCGAGGGTGAGCGGCCCGCGAGGCACTCCGATCCGTTCGGCCAGGTCCATCGCATGCCCGGCCGGGGAGTCGGGCTCGATCCTCCACCAGCCGGCGAGCCCCGCCTTGCCGCCCGTGGCTCGCGGGGCGAACAACGGATCGGTGAGCAGCAGCCGCCGGCCATGCCGGGCGTAGCCCACGCGCCGCCGCGCCCCGCCCGCCCAGGCGAGCGCCGCCGTGGAGAGCGAGTTCGGCACGATCAGGGCGACGTCGGCGGGATCGGCACGCAGGCGGCGGGCGACCGCGAGAAACCGTCGGTGCGGATCACGGCTGCGCCGGTCGTACGCCACGAGGTCGTCGAGCCAGGGCGTGCCCTCGAGCAGCCCGGCGAACATCGGCTTCGCCACGCCGGTGATCCGCGCCGTCGTGCCGTAGTGCGCCCGGACCGCGCGCAGCATGGGCGTGGTCATGACCAGATCGCCGACCCAACGGGGCAGAATCACCAGGATGTGCATGGCGAAGACACTACCCCGCCGATGGTGAAACGCTCAAACACCCCGGGGCCCTCAGCGGCCCTCGGCGAGCACCCGGGCCGGCTCCAGCCGCGCGATGCGGCGGGCGGCGGCGATGCCCGCCAGGACGGCCGCCGCGGCCGTGACGGCCCACGTGCAGCCCAGCCAGCCGATCGGCACCGCCGCGTGGCCGGCCGCCAGGCTCGGCACGACGGCCAGCCCGCCGGCGAGCGTGCCGGCCACCAGCCCCAGGCCGACCATCAGCAGCGTCTCCAGCACGATCGCCAGCTGCAATCGACCGGCCGTGAAACCGACCGCCGCCAGCAGGCCGAGGGCGGCCCGCCG
>Ga0214917_10001528_pt1 | contig 29620 bp, 31 predicted proteins | sample LL_1208_BB_MetaG_FD_177983 | JGI IMG/M metagenome (GOLD analysis project Ga0214917, IMG submission 177983) | Freshwater microbial communities from Lake Lanier, Atlanta, Georgia, United States - LL_1208_BB | ecosystem: Environmental > Aquatic > Freshwater > Lake | place: USA: Georgia | collected... | reverse complement strand
CAGTGATTCGGTGAGGACGAAAAGTGAACTTGCGTCCCGTCTTGGCGTAACTCATACACTGGCTGTCCTAACTCGGGCTCCTTGTCTGCAAATTCCAAGACTCCCGTTACTCTTAAGCCGGTGTCCAGATCTACAACACAGACGTGGTAAGGCGAAATCAAGTTGATACCCGCTGGCGCACGCCGAATCGTTGTGAAACTTAGCAAGGTACCTCTAGCCGACCCTTCCGTTAATTCAAACTCATACCCCATGCAGCTTGCGCAGACAGCTGGCTGAACGACGGTGGATTCCGCACAATTGACGCAACGATAAATCTTCACGTATCAAGCCCTCGGAAAATTGAAACAGTGCATGCCACTCCTGTGCCGCCAAGGTTGTGAGTCATCCCCGTTCGAGCGTTACTAACTTGATTTGGATGTTCGTGCCGAAGCTGCTTGACCACCTCGTAAACTTGCGCAACACCAGTGGCACCGACCGGATGACCTTTCGCGAGTAGCCCCCCACTCGGATTGATGGGTAGATCACCATTCGCAGAGGTTCGCCCCTCTGCTGCCCACTTCCCTCCTTGCCCACGGGGCACGAGACCCAAGTCCTCACTATCAATAATTTCCGCGATGGAAAAGCAGTCGTGAAGCTCGACAAGATCAATCTGTGTAGGGCGAAGCGCTGCCCTCTCAAGCGCCATGGCCGCCGCACTGACCGTCGCATCAAAGGACACTAAATCCCTATGCCCTGCGATTCTTGAAGAGCCTCTAGTCTGCACTGATGAAAGCACCTCTACAAACGGTGCTTTCCGATAGGGACCTAATTCACGCATCAATCGTTCTGAAATTACAATGACCGCAGCAGCACCATCGCTTGTTGGGCAACAGTCATAAAGTTGTATCGGATCGCAAATCATCGTGCTAGCACAAATCTGTTCGAGAGTGATGTCGGCACCCATTTGGGCTAAAGGATTCCTCAATCCATTCCGTTTGTTTTTCAGAACTACGGAAGCTACCTCGGCACGTGTCGTTCCATACCGCTGCTCATGCATCCGCCACGCAAGTCCAAAAAGCCCTGGAAAAGTGAGTCCGCTAGGGCTGTCGTATTCATGATCCATGGCACAGTTAAGCGCAGCTGTCGCTTGCGGTGTTTTAGCATGAGTCATCGTCTCAACGCCTATAGCAATCGCAGCATCGACTGATCCTGAACTCACCGCCAGATATGCATGCCGAAAAGCAATGCCACCTGAAGCGCATGCACCTTCGACCTTAGTGCATGGAATATTCTTCAGGCCAAGCCTGTCTGCGACAATTCCTGCTAGAACTTCCTTTCCGTTCAGCGGCCCACTAACAAAATTACCGAGGTACAGCGCACCGATTTCGATACGGTCGACTTGCGCGTCTTCAATAGCAAATGCGGCAGCCTTTACGGCAAGGTGCTCAATTGACGTTTTATCGTGCTTTCCAAAAGTGGTCGATCCAATTCCCGAGACAAATACCTTAGACATGGGGCCTCTCCTGTAGCAACTGTTCTCTAAGTACAGTCTTCAAAATTTTTCCGTAGTTATTCTTGGGTAGGCTATCAGTCCTAACGTATTGTTTTGGTCGTTTGAACCGAGCTATGTTTGCAAGACACAAATCGTTCAAGTCATTAGCGCTGACATCGCTACCCTCTTTCGCGACAAAAAAAGCAACGACCTCCTCACCCCAGTCTGAATGAGGCTTTCCAACGACTGATACTTCCAAAAGATCCGGGTGCTTCAAAAGCACCTCCTCTATCTCTCTTGGATAAATATTTGTCCCGCCTGAAATGATCATATCTTTTGATCGATCTCTTAACGATAACAAACCATCATCATCTAAGATTCCTACGTCACCAGTCCATAGCCAGCCGTCGCGTAATGCTTGCGCAGTCGCTGCTGGGTTGTTCCAATAGCCAAGCATCGTGCAGTCACTCTTACAGATCACTTCGCCAAGCTCCCCTGGCGGTTGATCGACTCCCAGGTCACTCACCACTCTAACTTCGACACCTGTTCGTGGGTAACCACAAGAAGCCAACTTTCTCAGGTGGTCGCGATCACCCGCTCCGAGGTGCATGCTTTTTGATAGCCCAGTGATGGTCATGGGACTTTCGCCTTGTCCATACAACTGATACAAACGAGGACCAAAGCAATCCAGAGCAGTTTGTAAGTCATTGACGTACATTGGCCCGCCACCGTAATAGAGGGTTCTCAAACCAGGGAACTCACCCCTTCGTTCTACGGAATGCATCAATCTGGTCACCATCGTCGGCGCTGCAAACATAGTGACATTTTGAAATTGATCGAGCGCACTGAGCACTTCCTCAGTGTCAAAGCCATTGAGGATGACTTGGGTACCACCGCCGAGCAAATGAGGTAACGCATAAAGGCCAGATCCATGGGACAGCGGTGCGGCGTGAACCTTATGATCACCAGGCTGAACGATCTCAATATCAGAAGAATAGGCCATGGACATGAAGAGGAGATTCCTATGGGTCAGCATTGCCCCTTTAGGCTTCCCAGTCGTACCTGATGTGTAAAAAATCCACGCAAGGTCATTGGACATCACTTGCTGTAGCGACATTGCAGGGTGATCGTAGAGGGAACCATAACTACCGCTGTCGACATCGACCAATACGAGGTTCAATTCAATTTGAGTAATTGCATCCCTGAGCGCTTCGATCTGGCTCTCAGAAGTGAAGAGCGCTTTGATTCCGCAATCATTCGCTATGTGTGCAACCTCTTTCGGATGAAGCTTCGCATTAATGGGCACTGCACATGCACCAAGATGCCAGCAGGCGAAGAGAAGATCGAGAAACTCTGAACGATTCTCAAGGAACAGCCCAATACGATCGCCTTGTCTCAAGCCTATGGTTAAAGCAATTCCGTGAGCGAGTTGGCTAACGCGCTGATGAAACTGCCCGAATGAACAAGTTTCCTCCGAATACCCTTCGGCCTTTAACCGATTCGCGCCGTGCCGAAATCGCCGCGAAATCGTTTTATCGACTAGCGCAATGTTATAAGGTAAGACTTTAGCTTTCTGCCATAGGTACTGTGCAAGACTTGACATTAAAGCACTCCAAAGGTGTGCAAGCCCACCTTAAGGACTCACTTTTCGCGAGACAAAATTGCTTGCTTCGGCGTCCCGCCGACGACCACATGAACAATCGATCACGGTCTAAATGCTCTAGAGATCGTTAATGTTTACCGCATGTCGATCTTATGCTTACCGGCTCGAAGGATGAAGAGAGTCCTATTTCGTTTTGTCCAGTTCATGACCAGTTTCAGTGGATTTGAACAACCATCTGGCTTTTTGTCAGACCCCCTTATGGCTTTGCCAGACAGCATGTTGCACCGGGACAAACGTTTGGAGCTAGGCAGTAGGTAGTGTATTTCAGCAGCCTGCTAGGCCTCAACGCTGGTGTTAGATTGACCTGATTCACAATTCGAGCGAATATCAGGTTGTGCTTCGGTGAATCTTGCGCCGGTGACGATTGGTGCGGCACAACGGGGCGCGAGCGGCCGTAACTCGAAATGCTTGGCAGCATCGAGATTCCGGAGCTTCTTCGGGGGAGATTAAATGTCCGACATTGGCTCAATGCAAATCCAATCTGCCCAGCCCTTTCGTCGCCGCATTCACTGGCCAATTGGGCTTTCGTTAGCGACATTATTCGCCAGTTTCAGCGAAGCGCAAACGGCTTCCCAAAACTTCCCAACTCGTCCCGTAAAAATCGTAGTGCCATTCCCACCGGGTGGTGTCGTTGATCTCATGGCGCGCCTAGTAGCACCAAGGATGACAGCAGAGTTAGGTCAGGCGGTTCTAGTTGAAAATCGGCCGGGAGCAGGCGCAACGCTCGGCGCGACCGTAGTCGCAAAGTCGCCGCCCGATGGGTATATCCTGCTACTTGGAACGATCGTAACCCACGCAACGGCGCCGCACCTGAGCGCTCTTCAGTATGACAGCGGAAAAGATTTCACGCCGATCGGGTTTCACGGATTTAATGCCGCATGGTTAGTGCTACGGGCAAATCTTCCGATACAGGATTTTCGAGGTTTTGTTGACTATGTTCGAAAGAACCCGAACAAACTAAACTATGGTTCGCCATCGATTGGAAGCTCCTCACATTTGTCTGCAGAGTTGTTGAGGCAGCGTCTGAATCTTTCCTATCAGCACATTCCTTACAAGGGTAGTGCCCCTGCTTTACAGGATCTTGTATCCGGGCAGTTAGACTTCATGTTTGACAATATTGGATCATCCATGTCGCTAGTGAAGGCAGGTAAATTGCGCGCCATCGCGGTTACATCGGCTGGTCGGTCGCCTTCAGCACCTGAAATTCCGACAATCTCCGAATCAGGTTTGGAGGGGTTTGACGTGACGGGTTGGGCCGCCCTTTTCGCGCCGGGTCAAACGCCTCCCGACATCGTCAACAAGTTGAATCGCGCACTTAACCTCGCATTGTCAGAATCGGATGTCAGACAAAAATTAGCGGACGTTGGTATCGTTACGAGAACTGGAACGCCTAGAGATCTCGAAATGTTTGTTAAATCAGAATACAAAAAATGGGGTGAAGTTATTCGAATTGGTTCGATAAAGGCAGACTGACACTGCGATTTATCCAAACTGGTCGAGCTAAGCAAAATTAGAAGAATGGAAAAAAATGCTTGCATGGTTAAGCCTCGGGGGTAGCCCGACGGAATCCCCAACTATTGAACTCGCCGAGGTGGCAGACCTGGTTCCGGGAACAGGTGAAATCCTCTTGAGCGTAAAAACGATTGGGCTTAACAGGGCAGACTTGTCGAGGCGCAGCGGACACTATCAAGCAATTCCCACAAAACCACCCTTCCCGGTCGTTGGCTTAGAGGCCGCAGGCGAGGTAATTTCAGTAGGGCCTGGTGTGACCAGTGTGAAAATGGGGGATCGTGTTATGGGGATGCCAGCGGGCGCTTACGCACAGCAAGCACTCATTCACCATCGGCTTGCCATGAAAGTTCCTGCTGAGTTGTCCTGGGAGGATGCAGCAACGCTTCCAGTCGCGATGCTTACAGCGCACGATGCGCTCACCCGTGCTGGGAATCTTAAGCACGGTGATCACGTACTTATCCAAGGCGTTTCTTCAGGGGTGGGTATTGCAGCAATTCGGATCGCAAAGATTTTGGGTGCAGCCACCGTCAGCGGTACATCTCGCGACCCAGGCCGTTGCCAACCGCTTCGTGACCTCGGTCTCGACAGCGTTTGTGAAGCGCATCCCAGTGAACTTGGTGAAATGATTGGCACCGTTACGAATGCCCATGGCGCAGACATCATTCTCGACATGTTGGGGGGTGACTCTGCCGAAAGCACTCTGACTGCTGCGGCCCTTCGTGCTCGATGGGTTCAAATAGGGCGACTCGCAGGACTTCGCGCCAACGTTGACCTTGATCTGCTATCGAAGAAGCGAATTCGACTCGAGGGCGTCACCTTTAGAACGCGGTCCCTTGATGAGTTTGAGCAAGTCGCCGAAACGGCTATGAAAGATCTATTGCCTTTCATAAGGGACGGCCGGCTGCGTATGCCTGTTTCGGCAATCTTTGATTTCAAGGAGGCATTGAAGGCGCAAGCCTTTATGGCCAAAGGCCAGTTACTGGGCAAAGTTATTCTGCGGGTTACCGATTAGGATTTTTACATATGTTCCCTTATTGAGGGCAAATAAATGACAGATGATGCGTTAGAGAAAAGTTTGTGTGGAGTTTGGCGCCTACTTCGCTACTGGGTGCAATATGACAGCGACACCCCTATTTACCCTTTGGGTACAGATGCGAAAGGGTATATTTTTTATACGCCAGAGGGCTTTATGAATGGCACTATGCAGTCGTCCTCTGTTGATGGGTTTCAGCTTCCGGATCGGTTGCTTGCCTCAAGCGAGGAAAAAATTGCAGCATTCGACTCGTACCTTGCGTACTGCGGGCGCTGGTACGTTGACCAAGGTAAGGTTTACCACCAGGTGGAAATGTCGCTGATTCCCAACTGGATCGGTGACAGGCAAGAGCGAATTCCGCGATTTGATGAGAGTGGGCGTCTGGAGCTTCGAGCAGAGTGGTTTGTTGGGGGGCGCTTGAGGCGGGCCGTGATCGACTGGGAACGTGCGCAATGAAACTGCGCCATGACCATATCCATCTATACGCTTCAGATCTGGCGCATACGGCAACCTGGTATAAAAAGGTCTTGGGTGCAACCATAATCAGGTCCCGTCAATCTGACGGGAGAGAAAGAACGGACCTTGAGTTGGGCGGAGTAACAATCTACCTTGGTGATGCTGTAAAGCTGAAAGGATCGCTGGGTTGGACACTAAACGAGGCGACACCTTCGCCGCGTCTCGGAGTTGACCATATAGGTTTTTCAGTTGACAACATTGATTTAGTAGCAAGGGAACTTATCGATCGAGGCGCAACGATAACCTACGGGCCAAGGTATTTGAGGCCAGGCGCAGCTTGTCTTTTTTTGGAAGCACCGGATGGGGTAATTATAGAAATCATCCAGAGAGATCGCCTTATTGACGCGGTTCCTATAACGTAAATCCGATACCTTTTAAATGACACGCCGATCCATGACTATGGCTGCAGCTTGGTACAGCCGGCAAGGTCCGGCACGCGATGTCATCAAGTTAGGTGAACAACCATTGCCAAAACCGGGCGCTGGTGAGTTGTTAATACGAGTCCACTCATCCGCGGTGAACCCGTCGGACTGTAATCGCCGAGCAGGCCACGGGCACAGGATGGAATACCCGTTGATTATCCCGAACAGCGATGGAAGCGGAGAGGTCGTTGAGATTGGCCCAGACGCCGATCCATATTGGTTCGATCGTAAAGTCTGGTTCTATAACGGTCAGCGCGGCAGGGCATTTGGTTCAGCGGCACAGTACATCGCTATCGATCAAGCACTTGTATCAGATTTGCCCGACTCAGTAACCTTCGAGGAAGGTGCCACCTTGGGAATTCCCTGTATGACCGCTTATGTATGCCTCGTTGACGAAATACATGAGAGTTTTGATGGCGTAGACATATTAGTAACGGGCGGCGCAGGCGCCGTAGGGCACTACGCGATTCAATTAGCGACGTCGATGGGTGCGAGAGTGATTGCTACGGTATCCAACCCCAGTAAAGCCAACGAAGCCAAGATTGCTGGTGCTCAGCATACGGTTGAGTACGGGGAGAAAAATTGGGCAGATGCAGTGCTACAGGCGACCAACGGAAGGGGTATATCCAGGGTTATTGACGTTGACTTTGGTAAAAATCTGGATCAAGTGCTTCGGGTTTGTGACACCAACGCCGTGATCGTAACCTATGCCTCCAGAGGAAACCCGCTTCCAGTGATTCCCGTATACGAACTGATGCGTAAAAATATTACACTTCGAACAGTCTATTTACCAAGCGTAACTGCAAAGCGAAGAAAAATAGCGCAAGAGGCCATCGGCTCATGGCTTGGAGCGAAAAGGCGTATTCACCGACTCGTGCCTGTCCAGGGTCTTGATAAAGTAGTGTTGGCGCATGAACTTGTGGAAAGTGGACGCAAGGAGGGGACGGTTGTCGTTAACCTTCACACACCCGGTGATTGCTGAATAGGCATCGCCCAATCCTCCCGACGACTGGAGCTCTTTGTTAGCAGAGGCTTGGTCCGAGGGGTAACGCTTACAGCTCGCCGCTAGCAGGGCAATCTTGATGACGAAGAAAAAAAGGTGCCCACAGCCATGGACATGCAGGTTCCGTGCGGGGAAGAGCTCAATGGCGCGCCACTACGCGGTCCACGACCTCGCAAAGGCGGGCGAGGCGCCGCGCAGCATCCTGGATCAGCGCGCGCGGGATGTCGGGGCTACCGATCACGTTGCGCCACACCGCGCGCCCGGCCAAGAATCCGCTGGCGCCCTCGCGGCAGGCCCATTCGACTGCCTGTGGAAAATCATCCGGCGTCACCCCGGAAGAGAGGACAACCCAGGGGCTGCGGATGGTGCGCGTGAGGCGCGCGCTGGCCTCCCGCACCGCGCGCTCGCCCCCCTTTCCATGCAGGGGCACTTCGGCCTTATACAGATCTGCACCCAGGTCGCCAAGTTCCTCGGCGGCAGCCTGGATACCGTCGTTCAGGTTCCAAGGCCGTCCGTCACGAGGCTTGCGCGAGACGGGTTCGATGATGCTCACCAACCCCGCCTGCCGGCAACGCGTCACGAAGTCCTGCACCATACGCTGGCGCGCCTCAGCGCTCTCGTCCGGACGCCATAGCACGAGCAGCTTCAGTGCCACGGCGCCATCGGACTTGACGGCCCGCGGGTCGACCGCCTCGTCGAGGCGCACCTCCGATACGATCTCGTCGTCGCTGGGAATGAATTCGTCGGCCGCGGCAATCAGCCCGCAGCCCGGCGCTACCACCTGCTGGTCAATAGCCGCACGCCAGGCGAATTGCCGGTCGATCAGAACCGCCGATGCCAGGGGCGTTAGCGCACGCAGGGCCGCGAGCTTGAAATCGGTAATCTGCCGGTCGCTCACTAGCGTCTTCTGGGTCTGGGCAAACATGGCGCGCATGGACTCGCGCTGGTCTATGGCCAGCATGGCAAAAGCGCCCGAGGGGCGCGTCAACGCTTTGAAATTATCAGGGGTGGCCACGGGTGTCTCCAGCTTGGATTTCTGGTACCTGAATCAATTCGGTCCTGTGCAGCTTGAGCAGCTTTTTTAGACCAACCGAGGGCGGCTTATCAGTAAAGAGTTGGTCGATATCCCCAACATGACCCACCATCACCGAAGCACTACGGCCAAACTTGCTGTGATCGACCACGAGGATGCTGCGCCGTGACCGCTTGATCATGAGCCGCACGATGGCCGCCTCATGCTCATAGTAATCCAGGATGTTGCCGTCAGCGTCGACCCCGCCCGCACTGAAAATGCAGACATCGGGCCGGTAGCTGGCGACAGCCTCGAGGGTCATCGGCCCGGTGGCGCCGAGGTTGCGTGGATCCAACCGCCCACCCAGCAACACGACATCGAAGCTGGCCTGCCGGGCCAGCACCTGGGCAGCCTCGGTGTGGTTGGTGATCACCTTGAGCCCGTTGCGCGCAGTCAGTGCGTCGGCCATGGCCAGCATCGTGGTGCCCAAGGCGAGAAAGACCGAACTCTTGTCCGAGAGGGAACGGGCTACGGCTTGCGCTAGGCTTGCCTTCGCGTCGGCGAAATCAGCTCTGCGCGCGTCGTAGTCAGAGCCCTCGCATCCGCATAGCTGTTCGCACATTCACATTTGGATGATCCTTGGGATCTGCCCCACCGCCACCGAGGAGTACCTATGACACCTGATTTTGCCTGTCGGATCGACATCCTAAAGTTCTCGCCACGGACGATACCTCAGCAGCGCAGTTACGAGAGTCAAGGCGACGCGGTTAGCCAAGTGCGCCGACTTGACCACAAACGGCTTGGGAATCCCGCCACCGAACTTCGGGGGACGCCTCGCACCCTCGCAAAACGCCTTCTGGGTACCCTACAGATCAACAGCAGATCTGGCCGATTCTCTCTCGCGCCGAATTCGCCTCATCAATGATCTCGTCGATGATCGCCTCAACTGGCTTAATTTCGCGCGCAAAAACGCCGGACGGACCCATATCGATCATGCCCAGATTAAAGTTGCCGCTTTCATAGGCTTGCCGTGCGAGTGCGCCATCCACGTGTGGCTGGTAATGATCAAAGTCCTTAATGCCCTGAAGTTCGAGTTGTTCGACCGCTCTGGAGGTCTCGTTGTCCAACACGCGATGGTGGTTGCGGAAGGTCTTCATCACCACACGGTTGGCATTCTCATCAATGCCCACCACGTACTCTTTATAGGCGCGATGGGCCCAGATCTCTTCGGCCACCACCATGCGCGAGCCCATCAGGATGGCATCGGCGCCCATTGCCAGCGCGCTGATGAGATGGCGCCCTGTTGACATGCCTCCGGCCAGTGCCAGGGGCTTCCTGAGCGCATCCGCTGCCAGGGGGCCTTGAATGATCTGCGGGACCATCAACGTGCCGGGGTGACCGCCGCCTTCAGCCGATACCACAGTGATGGCATCGACTGGCAATTGCTGCGCACTCAGGGCATATCGAATACCCGGGGCTTTGTGGATCACGATGCATCCAGCCGCTTTCAATCTCGGCAGAAGGCGCTCAGGGCTATCACCCGATGTCTCGATGAACCGTACCCCTTCGTCGACGATAATGTCGAGGTAGGGATTTAGGCGATCGTTCGCGCCCAAGCGACGGGAGATCGGCACGCTGACTCCGAAGGGCTTGCCGCCAGTTAGATCCTTGCACTTCTGAACCTCCCGTCTGAAGGCCTCCGGGTCGTCGGGAAAGGACATGCAGGTGATGAAGCCCATACCACCTGCGTTAACCACTGCAGCCACGTAGCGTGCATCAGCGAGCCATTGCAAACCACCGCACAGGATAGGGTGAGGGATATTGAAGAGCTCGGTAATACGGGTCTTGAAGATCTGGCTTCGCATGGCTTCAATGCCTCATACGGAGAGAATGGTTGTCACGGCCAACGCAGCGTCGTGGCCAATCTGGCCGCCGTTGTTCTCAGCCATCCCCACCTGCGCGCTCGGGCGCTGGCGCTTGCCGGACTGGCCGCGCAGTTGCTGGACCAATTCCACGATTTGGGCTGTCCCCGTCGCCCCCACAGGATGTCCCCGGCTAAGCAGGCCACCGCTGGGGTTAACGCTGATGCGTCCACCCAGGCCGGTTGCGCCGGAGCGAATCAATTGCGCTGTGCCTCCGGGCGGACAGAAGCGCAGGTTCTCGTAATGGATCAGTTCGGCTGGCGCCGACGCGTCATGCAGTTCGGCTACATGGATGTCCTCGGGTCCGATGCCAGCTTGCTCGTACGCCGCTCCGACCGACCGCACAGCGCACAGTGGCGCCGCTACGTCAGGCAGCGCGGTGCAGACCGTACTAGCCCGAATCCACACCGGGCGCACACCGAGTTGGCGGATCTTGGCCGCGCTACACACCAACACGGCAGCGGCGCCGTCGCCGATGCCTGAGCACATGAACAGGGTCAGAGGATCGGCAATAATCCGACTAGCCAGCACGGCCTCGACCGTTGTGGGTTCGCGAAATTGTGCCACCGGGTTTAACGATCCCGCGAGTCGACTTTTGACGACCACGCGCGCGAAGTCCTCCTTAGTCACCCCCGCATTCAGCATCCACTTACGCGTCTTCGCCGCATAGATGTCCATGAAGAGCGAACCGCTACCCGTACTCGCGGCCCGCGGTTCTTCGAGATCGACGCCACGCGCGAAGGCATCGAACGAGACCTTCTTGTCTTCATGGGACAGGCGCTCTGCACCAATGACCATGACGCATTCGGTCTGGCCCGACCGTACGGCCAGCCAGGCAAGATGCAAAGCCGAGCTGCCCGAAGCACAAGCGTTTTCGATGTTGAACATCGGCTTGCCCGCCAAGCCGGTGTCGCGAAGGGCGGCCTCGGCGCGAATCATTTCCTGGCCCGTGACGACACCGGCCGCAGCGTTGGCGAAATAAACGCTGTCGACGTCCACCGGATCTGCGTTCGCGTCGGCGAGCGCCGCGGCTACTGCCTCTTCGCTCAGTGATCGCAGCCCGCGGTCCAGAAACTTGCCGAATGCGGTCATCCCGACGCCGGCAATCGCTACAGTGCTCATGGGTTCATTCTCAATTAAATCTTGCGATCGATACCAGCCCAATATCGTTCGCGAATCGAACGTTTAAGTACCTTGCCCACCGCACTGCGCGGCAGTTCGGGCCAAAATTCGACGGTCTTTGGCGCTTTCAAGCTGCCTACCCTGCTTTTGCACAGCGCAATCAGTTCCTCTTCGTTGACCTGAACGCCCGGTTTGAGCAACACGACAGCCTTCACTGCCTCGCCCCAGCGTTCATCGGGCACACCGATGACGGCGCAGTCCTGTACCGCAGGGTGACTCCAGATCACCTGCTCAACTTCGCTCGGGTACACGTTGAAGCCGCCCGAGATGATGAGATCGCGCTTGCGGTCAACGATGTAATAGAAACCGTCCGCATCGCGATAGCCAATATCGCTGGTGTGGTGCCAACCAAAGGCGCTGCAATCGGCTGTCGCGCCGGGGTTGTTGACGAAGCCGCGCATGACCTGGTTGGAACGCATCACAATTTCGCCGCGCTCGCCGTCGGGCAGCAGTCGCCCGTCGTCGTCCATGATGCCCATTAATGTCAGGGGTAGCGGCCGGCCACATGACAGCAGGCGCCCTGCTCGTTCCGAGTTGGCGACTGCGTCAGCGACGACCTGTGGTGAGAGGTAAGTTGCCATCGGACACTCGCTCTGGCCGTAAAGTTGGCCTAGTGCAGGGCCGAACACTTCAACCGCTTCACGCAGTTTTTCTGCCGACAAGGGCGCCGTGCCGATGAGCAGGTAACGCAGCGAGGTGAAATTGAATTCTCGAACCTGCGGGTGTGCGAGCAAACCATACAAAACCGTGGGCGGCAGCACCGTCGTTGTGATCCGCTCGCGTTCGATGGTTTGAAGCATCAATAATGGGTCGATTTTGGACATGAAATACACCGACCCGCCGAGCGCGAGTACGTGGAAGCTCACCAAGCCCGCCGCGTGCGTCATCGGTGCTGCCAACAGGTAACGCGGTTGGATATCGCTGTAGTGCAGTGAAGCCAGGAAAGCGGCCGTATTCACTTCAGCCTGCAAGTGGGCGTGCATGACGCCTTTTGGGGTGCCGGTCGTGCCGCCAGTGAGCGTAATGCGGTAGATACGGTTGCGGTCGTCCGGCAACCATTCAGGCGGGCTCTCGGATTGATCAGCGATCCAGTCGGACAGCGAGGGACCAAGCGCACCCGCACGGTCGATGCAGACACAAAACTTCAAGCTCGGCGTGAGCTCGCAAAGCCGCTGCGCCTCAGCTTCGAAGTCGGAGTGATAGAAAAGCAACTCGCCATTGCCCAAGCGAAGATGCTCCGCGTTGTCCTTCAGTGCTGCGCGGGCGTTGAGCGCTAGCGACAAAGTCTCGGCTCGAAAGATCCCCAGAATGCAGGCAAACCCCATCACATCGTTGGCGCTGAGCACGGCGGCTGACGCGATGTCCGCAGCGCGCAATCCATTGGCAACACGGCAGCTCAAGGCGTGCGCTTGCCGAAAGCTCAACGTGAGGTCGGGCCCGACGAGACATCGCGCCTCGGGTGCAATCACCACGCCCTGGTCGAAGAAGTCGATCTGTCGCATCTCTGAGTGCTTCGCAGTGGCTATACGCCGAAGGAGAAGCCGCCATTGACGGACCAGGTCTGGCCTGTCACCCAGCTCGACGCATCGCTGGCCAAAAAGATAATCGCGTTGGCGGCGTCTTCGGGCTCGCCGATGCGCCGTACAACGTAGTTGGCCAGGATCTTCTTGCGACGTTCGGGATCTTCGAGGCGCTGCGCCAAGCCAGGCGTCATGATGGCTGCTAAGGACACGCAATTGGCGGCAATGTTGTAACGTCCCACAGCACGCGCCAGTCCGCGCATGAAGCCCGCGGCACCCGCCTTGGCGCCAGAATAGGTCACATAGCTAGCGTCGCCGACCCGCCCCGCGTCGGAAATGACCGTGACAATACGGCCGAACTTGCGCTCGATCATGTAAGGAACCACGGCACGGCAGCAGTGCATCACCCCGTAAAGATTGGTGCCGAACCAGCGCTGCCATTCCGCTGGATCGGTCTCCCAGAACTTTGGTAAGTCCCCAATAGCGTCAGGGCCAGCGTTTCCTGCGTTGTTTACAAGTACGTCGATCTGGCCGTATCGATCTTGAGCAGCCTCCACCATCGCCAGCACGGCAGCGTAATCCGAGACGTCGCTCTGCAGGGCGAGAGCTCGCCCGCCAGCATCGTTGATTTCGCCGGCAACCGCCTGCGCCCGCTCCAGATGATAGTCGTTAACGATGACGGCCTCGGCACGGCAGGCGGCAATTCGCAGCGCCACTTCGCGCCCAACGCCTTGCCCGGCGCCGGTCACTAGAGCTACTCGGCCCTTGAAGTCAATAATCGGGTCCATCGGTCGTCCTCATTCATCAAACCGCAATGCCGATACTTGCGCGTTTTTCATTTGTTACCCTAGAGTAACATTAGCTTACCGTCAATTGAATTTGGAGATTAGTCCGTGCAGTCCGCTCTACAAAACTTCCCCGCCGATCTGCCCATGTCAATGACAATTGCCGCAGCGCGCCACCCCGGCGGGCCCGAGATGTTGACGCTGATGGAGCGCCCAAGACCGTCGGCCGCGGCTGGTGAATTGTTGCTGAAGATTCGCAGCGCCGGTGTTAACCGCGCCGACTGCCTTCAGCGCATGGGGCAATATCCGGTGCCTGCTGGCGCTACCGACATCATTGGCCTTGAATGCGCCGGCGAAGTAATCGAGGTAGGCGCAGGGGTCCAGGGATGGCACGTGGGCGACCGCGCATGCGCTCTGCTGATCGGCGGCGGGTATGCAGAGTACGTAAACGTACCAGCAGGCCAATGCTTGCCCGTGCCCATTGGCCTTGACTGGGACGAGGCGGCATCGCTCATGGAGACCTGCTGTACCGTCTGGTCAAACGTGATCATGCGGGCGGCTCTCGAGCCGGGCGAGACGCTGCTGATACACGGGGGCAGCAGCGGTATTGGCGTCACCGCTTTGCAGATCTTCTCGGCCTTGGGGCATCGGGTGTTCACGACAGCCGGCAGCGAAGAGAAATGCTCAGCCTGCTTGGGTCTTGGCGCCGAACTGGCGATCAACTACCGTGATCAGGACTTTGTCGAACACGTGTTGATGGCGACGAATGGCCGAGGTGTCGACGTCATCCTGGACATGGTTGGCGGCGACTACATGCCGCGCAACCTTAAAGCGCTGGCTGAGGACGGTCGACTCGTCGGTATCGCCGCTACTCGTGGCCGCGAGGTCAACGTCGACCTGATGGACGCCTACCGCCGTCGCCTCACCATTACGGGATCGGCACTGCGTCGCCAGCCCATCGCGGAAAAAGCACGCATCGTCGAGTCGGTGCGCCAGCATGTATGGCCGTTGATCGAATCTGGGCGCTTCAAGGCCGTGGTCCACAGTGTGTATCCACTCGCAGAGGCTGCTGCCGCGCATCAGTTGATGGAGAGCAGCATGCACATCGGAAAGATCGTGCTGCGCGTCGCCTGAGTGCCAACCCGACTCAGGGTACGAGGACCTGACGCTGGTACACCGGAACTTGCGCGACGCTCAAAACTTGGGGCTGGCTGCCGAGCAGAGGCGCTAGCTCGGCAATGTCCGAACGCAGTTGTAGCGTCATTACGCGATCGCTACTACCCGTAATGGTGCTGCGCCACCAGTCCACAGCCTGTTCGATGCGATAGACGCGCATAAAACCCGGTTGTGTCGGAGAACGCAGCGCAGCCTGAGCCGATACACGGCCTGGCATCGAGATGCTGCCGCTCACGATCAGATCAAGACCACCGTCGGGCGTCGTGACCCGCCAGCTTTCGCTGGCGAGTCCAGGGCTCTTGGGGTCATTCTTGGGGTCATTAGTCACCCGTGACTCTCGCGCGATACCCGCCAATGCTGAGGTGCCATAGGGTCCGGGCACCTCTCGGGCCAGAGTTGAATAGGCACGGATCGGAAATGTCGTGCTCTCGCCCGTTATCGGATGGCGCGCCGGTACCGTCACAATCATCGATCGTTCAAGTCCTGCGCGGTCCAGCGCCCCCGTTGAGTCCAACACTTGTAGTCGGTCGACGAAAATCAGAGACAGGTTGGAGCCTTGCGCCGGCCCTGAGGAAGCGGGAGCGACACCCCAGGGCGATGGCAGCCACTTTTGCGCAGCCTCGTCGCTGACTTTCAGGGCAAGGACTAGCCGCATGTCGAGGTTCGACATCCGTTGGCGCGCCTCGCGCTCGGGCGCAGCCGTCGTGCCAGTGTCGAGTTGCACTAACTGCACGGTCTCGTTGCGGCCTGCGAATGCGCCTCCACTGGTCACGACATAGGCTTTGCCGGCATCCGCGCCCCGGCCGAAGCGGATCGCCGTGCTGTCGTTGACATCGGCTGACTCAGCGATCACCTCGTGTTTGCCGTCCAGGCGAAGACGCAGAACCGCCTGTCGGTGTGTCGCCGCCAGAATGCTGCCGTCGGCAGTCAGCGCGAAGTCATCAACGGGTAAACCTTCGATGCGGCGCTCGAGGGTGCCAGCTGTAAAGTCTGGGAGCAAACGGACGGTCATCAGGAGACGGCGCGACGAATTGGAGATCCACACCTGGTCACCCACGATATGGATGCCGTTCGCACCGGGCACCATGCGTTGTGGCAACGACGACTGCAAGTCTTCATGCCGCAGCCAGGGCACCAGCGACTTCGACGCGATGTCGAGCAACCAAATTGTTCCGGCCAATGAATCAGCGACCAGGAAACGCCCCGGGCTCAGCCAGGCCATCCCGTTCAAGAACTTTGCCTGCGGTGCGTTTAGCAACGTCTCGGAACTACCGTCGGCGTTCAGTCGCACAATCCGCTGGGACTCGAGCAAGGCAGAGCCCGCGCGAAAGCTTTGGCCATGCACCGCAACGTAGCGCAATCCGTCGCTATCGCTGGCGATGCTGACCGGGTGCCCATCGATACGCGCTTCAACGGTCAAACCGACTGCGCTGCGCCAGCGCAGAACTTCGCGCCCTAAGTAGTTGGTAATCAGTAAAGATCCGTCACCATCGACCCAGAGGTTCTCAAAGAAGTTACCCGCCGGCATCGATGCCAACGTCCGCGAAGTCATCAGAGCGCGCGGCAATGCTGCGATGGGATCTGGGACTGTTTGTGCTTGCGATGAGAACGAATTCATCCATAGGCCAGCGCAAACCGCTAGCGACGCAAGACGCTTAAAAATTAGGGATCGCACCATGCTTCTCCTTCATAGATTTCTCGATTGGATGTTCGACCAATGGGGTGACCGTGATGCGCGCCCAGGGAAACTTAGGCAAGGCACGCAGCGCCTCGTGTAAGGCCTCGGGTGAGTCCGCCTCCCAGATACTCGCGTTGCCGTCCTCACCGACAGTCCGAAACGCGCGACGCAGTAAACCACGCTCCATGTATTCCAGCCCCAGCGCGAGTTCCCGAGCCCGCAATTCCGCGGTCTTCTCAGGCGGCCAATCGCCAGGCAAGTTGGTGGCCATTCGAATGAGAAAAAGCATTTTGATCGTTCCTATTGGCGTCGCGTGGTCAAGATCTATGCGCTTGAGTGGGCTCGCGCACTCAGTCGAGTTTGATTCCGCGTTCGGTGATGATCCGAGCCCACCGCTGCCGCTCAGTGCGAACGAGTGCGGCGAGCTGCTCAGGCGTGCTGGCGGCAATCTCGGCTTGCAGCAGTGCCATCCTTTCGTTCACTTCAGGGGTCGCCAACGCCCGGTTAAGTTCAGCGTTCAGCCGGTTGACCACCCCCGCCGGAGTTCCTGCAGGAACGAACAGACCAGCCCAGGCCGTCACGGCATAGCCAGGCGCGCCGGCTTCTGCAATGGTGGGCACATCCGGTAAAGCTTTGCTACGCGAGGCGCCCGTCACCGCAAGGGCTCGAACCTTACCCTCGCGCAAGGGGCCAATAACGCCGGCCAGGTTGGCAAACATCAGCTTAATGTGCCCCCCCAATAAATCGGTGAGCGCCGGTGCGTCGCCCTTGTAAGGTATGTGCTGGAGGTCAATGCCGGCAACCGACGCATAAAGCTCGGCTGCCAGGTGCGGCGTAGTTCCGTTTCCGGCCGAGCCGTATGCGACACCGTCCGAGGCCTTAGCCTGCGCGGCGACGTCGCGTAACGACTTCCAGGGCGAGGAAGGCATCGTGATGACCACCGCCTGAATGTTGATCAACTGCCCCACTGGCGCCAGGTCACGCTCCGGGTTAAACGGCATGCTCTTAAAGAGACTGGCGTTGATCGCCAACGGCCCGGGCGTTCCCAGCAAGAGGGTGTAGCCGTCCGGCGCAGACTTGGCAACGCTGTCGGCACCGATGTTTCCGCCCGCGCCGGGCTTGTTCTCGATGACGAGCGGTTGACCGAGACCTTCGCCCATCTTCTGCCCCACGGCGCGTGCCAGTAAGTCAGTCGTGCCACCGGGCGCGAAGGGCACGACGAGTCGGATTGGCTTGTTTGGGAAGCCCGATTGGGCCACGACAGAGGCGCTCAGGAGGGCGAGCGAGGCCCCAGCGACCAGGCTCAAAAATTTACTGAGGCGCATTAATATCTCCTGCCGGTTTTGGTCAGTAGCCTGTGAATCGGGGTTGACGCTTCTCAGCGAACGCGGCAAGCCCTTCACGTCGGTCGTGCGTCAGGCTGTGCTCGGCAAACACTGTTTGCTCAAGCTCCAAGGCAGCGTTGGGGCTCATCTTCAGGCCCTCATCAACGAGTCGCTTCATCTGGCGCAGACCAATTGGGCTCTTGTTCGCCAAGCGCTCAAGAAGGTTTTCCACCCTCACGTTCAGATCGATATCGCTCACAACTTCATTGACCATACCCCAGTCGCGCATCGTGGCCGCTGAGAACAGCTCGCCGGTAAACATCATCTGTTTGGCACGGGTGGGCCCGATCTTGCGCGGCAGGCGCACGGAACCCCCGCCCCCGGGAAGCAGTCCGTAGTTGGCGTGGGCATCGCCGAACTTCGCACTATCGGCCGCAAGCACTAAGTCGCAACACAACACGAGCTCGAGGCCTCCGGCTAGCGCCATGCCCTGCACCGCGGCGATGACCGGACATGGAAAACATTCGATGCGTAACATCAAGTCCGTGACGCTGCGAACAAAGGCCCGAGTTGCCCTATCAGCGCCTTCGCTACCCGACCCTTCGGCGCGTGCCCTGGCTGACTTAAGGTCGGCCCCAGAGCAGAAGCTTCTACCCTCGCCCGTGATGACTATCGCCGTACAACCAGCGTCTGCCTGCGCATCATCGAGCACGCGATTGAACGCGGCGACCATGACGTCATTGATGGCATTGAGCGCCTTCGGCCGCGCCAAAGTCAGGATTCGGGCGCTGCCATGCAAGGCGAGGTGCAACCCCGCGTCCGATACGCCATCTGCCATGTCGTCAATGCTCCACGGGACGTCAGTGCGCGAAGTTCCGCGCTTTTTGTTACTCTTGGGTAACTATACATTACCTCAAGAAATGTAATCAACGAATCCGATCAACATTGGGACAAACCACTATGTCTTCCGGTGAACTCATCAGCGAAATGCCGCGGGCCGGCATCGCCCGCCTGACGCTCAATCGGCCGGCGCATCGCAATGCGTTGACTCCGGAATTGCGTGAATCACTGCGCACCGAGTTGAAGGCGTTGATGCAAGACGACACGGTGCGCGCGGTTTTATTAACCGGCGCTCAGGGACAGTTCTGCGCAGGGGGCGACCTTGCTCGCCTCGCGGCACTACCCAAAGATCAGGTCACAGCGCTCTTGCGATCAGGCCATGCGTTGATCCGGCTTCTAATCGAAAGCCCTAAGCCAGTGGTGGCGGCGATCGCGGGTTCAGCAGCGGGCGGCGGCGCAGGGCTCGCCTTGGCTTGCGACGCGGTTCTGATGGCCAATAGCGCAAGGCTCGTCCTGCCCTTCGACCGAATTGGCCTAGTTCCTGACTACGGTTTGGCCTATACGCTCGCGCGCCGCATGGGTATTTCCCGCGCACACCTGCTGATGCTAAGCCCCAAGCCTATATCGGCGGCGCAAGCGCTGGCGTATGGACTAGCAGACCAAGTCGTGCCCGAAGCGGACCTTGAGGAGACCGCAATCGAATTGGCAACGAACTTCGCGCGCCAGTCGCCCCTGGCGACTGCATGGATCAAAAAACTGACATTGGCGCAATCACCGCCACTTCAATCGACCCTCGATATTGAGTTGGCGGCTCAGGCCGAGTGCTTTCGTTCCGACGAGTTCCAAGCTGGCGTGGCAGCCTTCCTCTCGAAAACTACGCTCAAGCCCTGATCGCGCGCGTTAGCAGGTCGGCATACGCCGCTGCTACGTCTGCGCCAGTCATCCTTCCCTTCGTATCAAACCAGCGCGGGATCGCGTTCACGGCACCCATAAACCAAGCCACCGTCAACATCGGGTCGCAGGGACGAATGGAGCCATCCTGAATACCCTCGTTGATGAAGTTGCGAAACACGGTGTCGAAGGCCCGACGCCGCTTCTGAATGGCGGTCTTGTGTTCCTTCGACAGATCATTGAGGTCCGACAGCAGGGAATAGGCAGCAAAGTCGTCGGTCATCAACTCAATATAACGACTAAGCATCCGCAGCAGCCTGTCCAAGCCATGCCGTCCCCCACGCGCGTACTCGTGGGCTTGGTCGCCAAGATCCAGTGCGTACTGATGACAGCGATACAAAAGGTCCTGCTTGTTATCGATGTAGTAGTAGAGGGTGGGCTTGGTGATGTTCAGAGCTGCAGCCAGGTCCTCGAGCGATGTGTTGTGAAAACCGCGAGCTTTGAATGCAGTGCCGGCAGTGCGCACAAGAGCAAGCCGCTTGGCCTCATTGACCTCATCGCGGCTCTTTAAGGCGTTATTCCAGCGCACAGGAGTTACCTTGCGACTGGTGGAGGCTTTCTTTGCTCGCGTTTTAGGCTGGGGGCTCATCGTCATGGTAAATCGCTCCCGCACAGTTAAGCGGCATGTTACCGGAAGGTAAGGTAAGGAGCGACTCCCAACTCAGTGCCTTTGGTTGCGCGGCTGGCTTCCAAGACCGAACTCAACGGCAGCGCTAGGGTTGTCGTACTTGGCGAACGAATCACGCAGTACCGACCTGATGGCCAGCAGATCCTCCACCAGCCGTAGGATCACCTCTCGCTCGCCTGCCGTAAGGTGCTTGAAAAGCGCTTCAAGCCGACGTTGATGCTGATCTAGGGAAACCTCGGCCGGGACAAAAATGCGGGTAGCGCTCAAGATTCACTCCCAATGGATCGTTCTTGAATTTGGACGTGATCTTGCAGTTTGCCAGAACAACGTCACGGACTGGGCCTCAAAACCCAACCCAGTGGTTTGAGTGCGTCGACTTTCCCCAACTGCTGGTCAAGCAGCAGGCCTGGGCATTGGGCGCGAGTTGACGGGCCAACAGGCGCGCAGGCGATCCAGCACCCCTACCCTTCACCCAACCAAGATCTCAGCGTGTAGGGCTTGCTAGACGGGGTTTTGATACTGGCCAGCCCGGTCTATGGGTAGTCCAAAAAACTGCCGGTTAATTTGTGATGCAGCTGGTCCGGAGGCGTTTTGACCCTCCGGACTTCGACCATTAACCCTGACTTAGTCCAGAGGCACTTCACGGGCCGTATTGCTGCGCACCCAACTACTCAGGCCTGAGGCCACCCCTTTTGCACTCCAGACTGCATAAGCAGGATCGGCAAACATGTTTTCCAGGCAGCTACCGTAGGCTGCAAAACTGGGAAAGGACGCAGTAAACACCAAATTGCCCACTTCGCCACTAGAGACCGTCCATAGCGAGACCTGGGCTCCGTGACGCCGCCAAATGGCTGCTGATTCCTTGACCAGCTCCATCAACTTGGCCATATCAGCGCCAGGGTTTGGTTTAAAGACATACTGTGTTTCGCAACGCGACATAGAATTTAGATCAATCTGATTTATAAACTTAATCGCATTATCGTGAATCAGTCAATATGCGCATCAACTTCAGTACATGATCTTCACGGCTACATTTACTTGACTGATTAGGGGGACGAGCGTTTAACTCGAAACGCTCAATCGTTACACGAGCAGATGAGTGTTGGCAGGAACTGACGTACCTTAGGTCCAAGTCGACCGTACCAAGAAGGTACAAGTGAGAAACGAAGGCAAGCAATACCATTGTCACGACTTCCCCGAGTCTTCAATGGCCGGCTAGAGGCGGCCAATCGACGCGCAGGATTCGACCGCCGGTGACCAGATGAGGAACAACATACCTGCCCTGACGAGCATGCGCATAAACGTCCCTCAAGTGCTCCTCGATTTGCCGCGGACCCCATGTGTCGGTGAGCAGCACCACAAGATTCGTGATCCGCTCACAATCGATCATGTACTCCCTTACCGATCGCATGATGCCCGGAAAACCGTATCTGCCGACAGAGGTGCCAGTTGCCATCGCAAGTGCGACCTGCGTACAGGCTGCCTTTTGGTCACCTGGGATGACATTGATAAGGTCTCCGGTCCCAGCAGGATGCGCTAATCCGCCCTCTCGCCGCGCGATCTGGTCAAGCAACCGGTCGTAAGTGGTTTCCGCCAAATAGCCTTCTAAGCGGTCAACAATAGCTGCAGCGGCATCAAGAATTTCCCGCGGAAAATCCACCGAATTGTATGAGTCAGACCGACGACGTGCAGCGAGGTGATTCCTTGTGTTTTGATCCATCACTTTCCCTTAATAGATTGGTTTGTCTAAGGTGTTTGAAACGAGAGCATTGAATGTGCAGGCATCGTGCTTTACCTTCTCAGGCTAAGACATAAGCTAACGAGCGCGACTGATCACGCGATCACTGACAAGCACTGCTACGCTCACAATTCACCGCTGAAAATTGTCACCGGTTGTCGGAAACTGAAGGTCTCTCGCTGATGATCACCATCGCCTCCGACATCTTTATGCGCGAAATTCCAATATGATTTTCGTAATAGAACGATATCGTGGTGACCGACCACCAAGCGCTCAGGCTGAGTGCGAGCGTGATACCAATTCCCGATAGTCGATGAAACCGCCTGGCCATGAAACACTCCTTCGTTGGGTAACAGGTGTTTTCATGGTAGGCGGTTAGTGGCTCAAATCATGAGCCACCTGGATCGCCTGCGAAATAAATCGTAGTTCTTTATAGCAATAAGATCGAATCACTTTAGATGGTGCGTGACCCCTAGTCGTGTGGGGGCATAAAAAGTTGCCCGCAGATTAGGTTACTTGGCGCCCGGACCGTCGAATTCGCAAAGTCAGCCATGCAGGGCAGAACGACGGTGCCTGGTGCCTGGTCCTCGAACAACCTCAAGGAGCTAGTTGGCAGCGCGGCAGATTCATGGGAAGGATCTTCCAAGCCGAGATGAGGCACAGCACCCGTCCAGTGCACCCTGACCGTCCGGAACAACTCGGGCGTCCAGACTCTGGACACCCCATACCCGTTCAGAGCAACGCAAGCGTCAAGTTTTTGAACGCCCTGCTTTGCCTTATTTGAGTTGTGTTTTTAGCTTGTTCAATGTAAAAAGATGGGCGTGCCTCGATCGGTGCCGTGTTGCTGCCTGTGTACTTCACAAAGTAGTCTCGCTAACATCGCCCGGATAGGGCCATTGTCTTCCGATTGGACCCCTGGCGAAAATATCGATCAGATCTTGCGCCTTGAGCCGCCTAGGGTTTTTGTAAACAATGGCAAAGGGCTTGGCTCTGTGCTAGCGTGGTTCGTGTGCGCAAGGCAACACGCCCAGAGACTAATGATCGAGGATTCCGATGAATCGAATACCAGGGCGAAATTTTCTCTTTGTTCCCGGCCCCACCAATGTGCCTGACCGCGTGCAACGAGCGATGATGGTGGCCATGGAAGATCATCGGTCGTCCCGATTTCCGGATCTGACCAAGAGCTTATTCGAGGACCTCAAAAAGGTCTTCAAGACCGAATCGGGGAAAGTCTTCATGTTTCCCTCAACGGGAACCGGGGCCTGGGAAGCTGCAATTACCAACACTCTCTCCTATGGGGATAAGGTATTGACGTTTCGATTTGGTCAGTTCAGTCACCTCTGGGCAGATATGATGGTTCGACTGGGCTTGGAGCCAGAGATTGTGGATGTCCCCTGGGGTGAAGGTGTGCCTCCTGAGCAACTTCATCGCATCCTTGAGCAGGATAGCGGGCACGCCATTAAGGCCGTATTCGTCTGTCATAACGAAACAGCGACGGGGGTCACAAGCGATATTCAGGCGGTGCGCATGGCAATCGATGCTGCCAAACACCCGGCCTTACTGCTCGTCGACACGGTAAGTTCTCTGGGAAGTATTGATTTCCAAATGGACTCGTGGCAAGTGGACGTGGTTGTCAGCGGTTCTCAAAAGGGTTTGATGTTACCGGCGGGGCTTGGACTTTTGGCCATGAGCGAGAAGGCCATGGCTTCGCGCGCGGCGGCCAATATGAAGCGTTGCTATTTTGACCTCGACGATATGATCCGGAGCAATCCAGCCGGGTACTTCCCCTACACACCGCCGCTGCCATTGCTCTACGGCTTACGCGAATCGCTCAACATCATTTTTGAAGAGGGCTTAGAGGAAATATTTGCGCGGCATCATCGATTGGCCCAAAGTGTCCGAGAGGCGGTTCTTCAAGGTTGGAAACTTTCGCTTTGCGCCAACGACCCCAAATGGTGGTCTGATACCGTCAGTGCTGTACTTGTACCCGAAGGTATCAACGGTGCACATGTTATTGACGTGGCCTTTCGCCGATACAACCTCGCACTTGGTGCAGGGCTTTCCCAGATGGCAGGGAAATTGTTTCGAATCGGCCATCTCGGTGATCTCAATGAACTGATGGTTCTCGGCGCCTTGTCAGGTGCCGAAATGGCCATGAAGGATATTGGAATAAATATTGAACTGGGCAGCGGGGTCGCTGCGGCTCAGCGGTATCTGCGCGATAGTGATCCCGAACCTAAAAAAAGGGTAAGCCGCCAGGAGGTTGTTTATGCCTCGCACTCTGCTGGGTCAATGGAAGGACAGCGTTGACGTTTAGGGAAATTGCGCCCCCAAAATCGTTGGCCGACTAAGGATGAGTAATGGGTGTGCGCTAGCGTCGGTTAGACCGAACCATGACCTGAGTCTTTACCTGTAGAACCCGGATCCACTCGCGGACTCCACCGGTCGGTAACCAAGACCACGACGCTGACGATACGATCACTGTCAATCGGATACTCCCTAACGCAACATATGAAACTCGGGAAACTGTACCTGCCTGCTGACAAGATGAATAGCACCCGATACACCAGAGCCCGCAAGCAGTTGGCGGTTGGCTGAATTCACAAGACCATCGCACTCGCCTTGATTTCACTGCTGCTCCTGCTGCGCGCATCGGCAGCCACCGACTCGCCCGCGCGCGTCATCAACATCGGCTCGATCGACGGCATCAAGACCTCGGTGTTCGATGCCCTCTTCTGCGGTGCGTCCAAGGCCGCGCTGCATCGCCTCACCCTCTTTATGGCCGCGCACCTCACGCCCGAGCGCATCCTGTTCAACGCCATCGCCCACTGCCCCTTCCCGACCTGGATGCAGAGCATCGGCGTGGGCTTTGGCGGCGTCGTAAGTCGCACGACCGGGCTTGCCCCAGTCTGACGACCGCAGGCGGCGCCCCGCGTTCACAGGGCGGGCCCATCATTTCTTGTCTGGCTGAACCGGCGCCACAAACGGATATCGCGCCCGGCCCTTGACCGCGGTCGGGCCTGCACCGCCCGAGCCCCGGATGAATCGCTGCGATTCATCCACAAAGGGCTGATAGGCCCAGTTGCTGTAGCGAGGCGAGCTGCCCTGCACCTCGGCCAGAAAGAGCCGTGTCTTTTGGCTTTCGAGAATGCGTGCATGTACCTGTGGCGGGTCCCAGTCGGCCACCAGCCGCGCATGAAGACGGGCCTGCAACTCGGCATGGCCGGGCTGATCGGCCAGGTTCACCAGCTCGTCTGGATCCGACGCCAGATTGAAGAGCAGGGGCGGCAGTCCGTTGGTGATGATGTATTTCCAGGGTCCTTCGCGCAACATGCGTGAGGGCGCACACACGCCCTCCGAGCTGTACTCCGAGATCACAATCCGGTCCTCGCCCGATGCATCGCCTCGGGCCAGAGGCAACAAGCTTTGCCCATGCAGGGTGTCCACCGGCACCACACAGCGGCCAGCGACTTCGCCAGGCACGCTGGCCTGATCAGCAGTAGCGGCCTCTGCGGCGGTTGCCGTCGGGCCCACCGCAGCCTCCAGAAACGTCGGCAGCAGATCCACCAGCGACACATGCGCCGCCACCCGACGCGCCTCGAGCTGCCCGGGCCAGCGTATCAACAGAGGCACGCGCGCCGACCACTCGAAGAAGCACTGCTTGAACCACATGCCGCGCTCGCCCAGCATCTCGCCATGGTCTCCGCACAACACCACCAGCGTGTTGTCGGCCAGGCCGGTCTCTTCAAGCACGCGCAATACGCTACCCACCTTCTCGTCCACATAGCTCACCATGCCGTAATAGGCACGACGGGCGCGACGCACATCCTGCGCCCTGACCGTGTATTCGTCCTGGGCATGCGCCACATACAGCCACTGGCTGTGTGGATCCAGCTGCTCGTAGGGAATCTCAGGCACGCGCGGATCATCGATCTCCTCATCGCTGTAGAGATCCCAGTGGCGCTGCGGCGATACGAAGGGCGGATGAGGATGGGTGTACGAGACCGTCATGAAGAACGGTCGTTGTTCGGGCGCCCGGGCCAGATCGAAAAGACGCTGATGCGCCTTGTATTCCACCTCGTCGTCGAAATCCACCTGCAGGCTGCGAATGCAGGGTCCGGCCTCCAGAATTGGCCGCATGCTCACACCCGTGGGCCGATGGCCCGGGCCGCGCCGCCAGTCGGGCGTCCAGGCGAAATCGGCCGGATAGATGTCGGTGGTCAGGCGCTCTTCATAGCCATGCAGCTGGTCGGGCCCGATGAAATGCATCTTGCCGCACAGGATGGTCCGATACCCCGCATGCCGCAGATAGTGCGCCATGGTGGGCGTAGCCGCCGGAAACTCGCTCGCGTTGTCCCAGGCCGAAATGCTGTGCGGCAGCTTGCCACTCAACATCGAGAACCTCGACGGTGCGCAGATCGGAAAGTTGCAATAGGCGCTGTCAAAAATCACCGCATCGCGCGCAAAGGCGTCGATGTGCGGCGTGCGGGTGACCGTGTGACCGTGGATCGCCAATGCGGGCGCAGCTAGCTGGTCGACCATCACCAACAGGATGTTGGGCTGCTGCGCGGGGACTGTCATTGCGCCTTACTCCGCCCGAATGCCCTGTTGCTTGACAACCTGCTGCCAGCGGGCCAGGTCTTGCTGCATCAGCAGCGCAAATGCAGGCGTGGAGGCCGGCGAGGCCACCCGCATTCCGGCGCGCTCCAATGCCTCGCGAAGGGCCGTGTCCGCCAGCGCGCGATTGGTCTCAGTGTTCAGTCGCTCCACGATGTTCGCGGGCAAGCCTTGTGGCGCGAGCAACCCCAGCCACTGGTCGGCCTCAAAGTCTTTCTGACCGGATTCGATCATGGTGGGAACATCAGGCAGGGCCGGGAAGCGCTCCTTGCTGGTGATGGCCTGCGCTTTCACACGGCCGGACTTCACATGCGGAAGTGCGACCGTGATGTTGGCCATCTGAAAGTCGATGCGTCCGGCAAGCTGGTCGTTCATTGCGGCGGGTGCGCCGGTATAGGGCACATGAACGGCAAAGATGCGGTTTTGCGCCTTGAAGCGTTCGACCACCAGATGCGCAAACGAGCCCACGCCTGCGGAGGCATAGGTTAGCTTTCCGGGGCTGCGCTGAGCCAAGGCCAGCAGCTCGGCCACAGAGTTCACCGAGATCGAAGGGCCCGCCACCAGCACCGAGGGCGCATTCGCTACATGGGCGATGGGCTGCAGGTCCTGCATCGCTCGGATCGCTAGGCGCTGATCCAGGGCCGCACTCACGGTGAGCGAGCTGGTTGCAAACAACAGGGTATAGCCATCGGCCGGTGCGCGGGCCACTTGTTCAGAGCCCAGGTTGCCGCCTGCACCGATCCGGTTTTCGACCACCAGCGACTGACCCAGAGCCGCTTGCAAGCGCGTGGCGACTTGGCGTGCTGCGATATCCACCAGCCCGCCCGCCGGCCAGGGCACGATCAAGCGGATCGGGCGACTCGGCCAGTTCGAGATCGGGCTCTGTGCGCCCGGGCTTTGTGCACTGGGGCTCTGCGCCTGTGCTCGCACAGCCGCCATCATGAGCGACGAGGCGGATGCGCCCACGGCAAGACCGCTGTTGATCAGTCGGCGTCGTGTGAGTGAACTGCGGGCCATCGTGTGTCTCCGTGTATGGGTGTGGTGGATGGTAACCGGTGCGGATGACTGGCTCAAGGCACAAAGATTCAAAGATTTTTTCGTCTTCGCGATAGATTTTGTCCACTCGTTTCTTTGACTGAGGTCACGTTTGCGGACCGCCTCAACAAACCCCGATCTTTCAACTCCGTCAAGTGCTTCGTCAAAAAATCCATCCTTGAGTCCCCGAGCAAGAGTCTCTGAAGGTATGGACAAGTTCATCGGTATTGGCGATTGAAAACAATTCGATAAACTGATTTTCGTTCTTACTTCATAAGCGCACTAATCCCAATCGCCGAGTCGTTCCATCAACACCTGATCCATCGGACAGACCGGTGGCCCATAGTGAACCCAGGCCTTGAGCATGGGTACCCTGAATCCGCAGCGCTCACAGACCGCACGAGGCCTCGATCGAAAGCTAGGCGACGGACTCGGTACGGCAAGCTTGGCATGCGGGTAAGGACCGAGTTTTAGAGCGATTTCCGCTAGACGCGCTTTAAGGACCTTGCCTGCACTGGCTTCTCGCATCTTGCCTTCGAGGCCGATGCTTGTTGCAATCGCCTTAAATTCTTTCCCGTGCTTATGCTCGCAGTCATCCACCGCATGCACAAGTTCATGGGTAAGCGTATCGAGCACTTCGACGGGATCGGCAAGGTTCGGCGAGATAAAAATTTCAAAGAGACCACGAATCCTTCGGGATAGAGAGGCTCGGGTCTGCGGGTTCCATGAAGGGCATCAGGCATTCCACTTGCACCATAGGCCGCATGTGGGACTTTGGCCTTTCTCCCCCGACATACCCGAAGCGATCCTGGCAAACCGCAAGCGTCCCGCAAAGTGATTATGACAGTCGCTAGACATCCAAGACCAACCGAACTCGAAGGTGTATCTGTCGAGGAGATCGCCAATCGCTTCATCGCGCGCTTCCGCGATCGACAACCCGACTGGGACGCATTCGAGGACGCGCGCATCGATGGTTTCAGACGCGCCCAACACCGATTTATCGGGGCGGGTGGCTCGGGCAAACACGGGGATCAGAACGTCATCCCGCCACGCGCCTTTACGCTGAGCATCATGTTTGTACAGCCAGGTCAAGGCAACGCCGCTCACACGCACGAGGTGGAGGAGGTGTTCTTTGTTCTGCAAGGGTACCTCGATGTTTTCCTGCAAGACGAAAGCGGTCACCAAGTGACCCACCGTCTAGGGCCATGGGAGTGCATCTCGTGCCCGCCTGGGGTCGTGCACGGGTACGTCAACAGTAGCCTGGAACCAGTCTATTTTCAGGTGATGCTAGGTAAGGGCCGCCCCGACACTATGGGCTATGTCGATCAGGCGCTCTTCGAACGCAAGGATTCGCACCTTAAGTCCTGATCGCAACACCTACCACCTACTCGGTAAGCTGGGGACGTCCAGAGCGCACACGAAAAGAATGCGCTCTAAGTAAGCCCTAGCACCCTGCTCTTCGTTATCCGCACCGTCGCTTACCTGTGGCGACAAGAAGGTTTAAGCCGCAATGCCAAAGAGATTTCTACGCGAGGCGCTGAGCTCTACGACAAGCTAGTAGGCTTTGCAGGCGATATGGAAAAGATCGGAG